>ENA-UPXM01004179-UPXM01004179.1-activated-sludge-metagenome-genome-assembly--contig:-NODE-4179-length-15005-cov-5.133311_pt1 | contig 15005 bp, 12 predicted proteins | sample MGYA00238178_ERZ772708 | MGnify/ENA primary metagenome ERZ772708 (study PRJEB29002, sample SAMN05720212) | activated sludge metagenome | isolation source: anaerobic digester from wastewater... | reverse complement strand
AAAAATATTTATTTTACTGATTGTTAGTGCTTTATATTTTTTTCTCTATTGCGTATTTTGTATATCTCTTGAAAAATTTTTACTTTTGCGTATTTTAAATATCTTATTTATGGAAATAGTAAATGCAGTTAAATTTTTAGATCAAAGTTTGTTTAGTTTTTCTCTAGGCAATCATAATGGTAAAGACGTTATTTGGGTTGTTTTTGTGAAAGATTTTCAATTAATAAAAATATTAAAAAATACTTCTCAACCAAAATGGAGCAATTCTAAAAAAACTTGGTATCTGCTTGATAATACTTTTAATAGAGAAATCTGCAATTTACCCGCAAAAATTATTGGTAAAGATGCATTGATGAAAATATCACAAGTGAATATTCCAGAGTTTGAAAAATATCAAAATATGCTCGTTTTAAAGGGATTTTCTCCAAATACAATTAGAACATACTCGATAGAATTTGCACAACTTCTTTATATTATAAAAGATTTTCCGATTCAAAATTTGAGTGCTGACAAACTGCAAAGCTATTTCTTATACTGTCACAAAAATCTTCAGCTTTCTGAAAATGCAATACATAGCAGGATGAATGCGGTAAAATTCTATTTTGAAAAAGTATTGCACAAAGAGAAAATGTTTTTTGATATACCGAGACCAAAAAAACAACAAAAACTTCCAAAAGCGCTCAATACTTCAGAAATTTCTAAAATTATTGCCAACACAGATAATCCTAAGCACAAATTAATTTTGCAATTATGCTATGGAATGGGTCTTCGAGTGAGTGAAATTGTAAATTTAAAAATTGAAGATATTGATAGCAAATCTATGCGGGTCTTAATACAACAAGGTAAGGGAAAGAAAGACCGCTACGTGAATCTTCCGGAAAGTATTTTGCAGGATTTACGATTGTATTACAAAAATTTTAAACCAAAAGAATTTCTTTTTGAAGGACAATACGGAGGAAAATACGCGATAAGAAGCGCACAATCGGTCTTTAAAAATGCAATGAAAAAAGCCGGAATTTTTAAAACGGTAGGTATTCATAGTTTACGCCATAGTTATGCAACGCATTTGTTAGAATATGGAACCGACATTAGTTTGATTCAAAAATTAATGGGGCACAATGATATTAAAACCACCCTAAACTACACCCATGTTGCAGATAGAACTATTTCTAATGTACAATCGCCTTTAGATAAACTTTAAAGTATTTTTCAAATCGTGTTTTCTGCTTTTTTGAAATAGAAAGTTTTCTCACAATCAAAAATACGAGCGATATCGCTTTGAATTAAAGTACTTTAATCCCCATTTCTGCAAGTCGCTTTTCCAATTGAAATGGATTATTCTTCTTTCTCCACCTGCACTTCAAAAGAAAAATATTCCCAAAAAAAACCACTCAAAAAAAATACCCATTACCTTTTTCTTATTTTCTTAATATGAAGTATATTTGTCTTACAGGCAAACTGCTTCATTCCACCCATTTCCTGCATTTCTCTAACCTAAATCCATTACAAGTCCATATCGAGTCTATAAAAAATATAGAGCAAATATGCTTTTGAATTGATTTAATCTGTAATTTTATAAAAGATAGGGTATACAAACTCCCTACAAAGTCCCTTTAAAAAACACAAAACTATGGCAAGAATCTCCAAAAATGGCAATCTCAGCGGTGTGGTTGGGAATTTGGTTTTTGTACAAAATGGCAAAGAGCAATACGTGAGAAGCAAACCCCACAAAGTGAAACAATCTGCCGAAACCAAAAAAGCAGCTTCAGTCTTCGGATGGGTAAGTTCGAGAGATAAGGAATATAGAAGGGTAGTGGTAGAAAAATTTTCTCTCCTCACCGACAGTCGTTATGCAGCGAGACACCGCGCAAGAATGGCAAAAACTTTAGGCACCCCAAATCCTGTTCCGCCTGCAACCGGTGAATTATCCTTTCAAAATCCAGAAGCTTTAGTGGGATTTGATTTTAATACCCATTTGCTTTGGGAGAAAGCGACCCAGTTTTACCCAGAATATACTTTAGATGAATTAGGAAATGTAAAGGTGAAAATCCCGGCTTTACATTGGGGAAAACAAATAAAATCCCCGAAGAAATGCAAAACTGCCCACCTGAAATTAGAAGCTTTTTCCCTCGATCCCAACGCAGAACCTCTTGAAATCACCGCGATTTCTTCCGTGAGTTTTCTCATATCTCCCACCCAAAGTCAGGAAGCCACGAGTTGGGATTTTGTTTTGCCTACCAACAAACCTTGGATCGTGGTTCTTGGGATTTTAAGTTTTGATTTAGGACTGTCTCATTTAAGTGCAGCTGAAACAACTTCTACCACTTATCTTTGGGCAAAAAACAGCGCAAATTTTTAAAAGAAGCTCCGAAAAACAGTTTTAAACTCAGTGCTCATCAACACCTTTTTGCCAAGGGGTAAACCAAGGGGAATAATCTTATTTTCATCCTTTCCCGCGACAAAATTTTCTGGATTAGACCTTTCTTTGCATCAAATAATCAAGTTGAACCCGCCACCAAAAACAGGTTTGTGTAAATTCAAAACTTCTTCTGCATTCCCATCACAATGACTCTAAGGATAAATAAGGGCTATAATTGTAATTATTTAGAATGGGTTGAAGCTGAATTTAATTGATGATAAGAATAGTAAGAAACAAGCAAAATCGCCAAAATAATTAATGGGAAAAACGATTGGAAATTTAATCCATCCACGGCGAAATGACTGATGCTTGCAAAAATAAAGTCGAAGGCAAAACCTGCATACGCCCATTCTTTTATTCGTTTTGGAACTTGTGGAATGATTAATAATAATGCGCCTACAACTTTGAAAACGACCAAAGCATTCCCAAAATATTCGGGATATCCTAAATGTTTGATGCCTTCTTTCGCCATTTCCGTTTGCGAAGTAAAAGCCGGCATTACGCCTTCCATCAAAAAGATAATAACAGTGGTCACCCAAAAGATAATTTTTTGATTTTTCATGGTCCTGTTTTTTGTTTTTTATAAAAATAAGATACATTATTAAAATAAATTTCCAAAAAAGAGCCATCAAAATTAAACGCAACTCTTTTTTAGGATAACAACCCTTTATCATTCGAACGAAAGAAAAATTTCATTTTGTAGAAAATATTCGTCACTCCGTATTTCTGAGTACAGAATGATAGTTTCAAATGTTGGTTAAAGGGGAGGAATCTAATTTAAAACAATAGTAATTTAATAAAAAAGCACAGCTAAAGAAACTGTGCTTATTATTAATTGATCTTTTTTAAAGATGAAGTCTGAAAGTTAAAATCTAAATCTTAAAACCTACTCCGTATGTCCATACATCGCATTGTAGAGTTTTAGATATCTTTCTTTCACTGCTTTTCTTTTTAATTTTAAAGTAGGAGTAAGCAATCCGAGTTCGATGGTCCAAACTTCTGGAGTCAATTCGAATTTTTTGATCTGTTCCCAATTCCCTAATTTGGTGTTGAGGTAGGCGATTTCTTTGCCGATGCGTTCTTTCAATTCGGGACTTTTTGCCATTTCTTCGGGGGTAGTCCCAATATTGATTGCTTTTCTTTCTGCCCAATGTTTGGCAAAATTAAAGTCGGGCTGTATAAAGGCACACGGCATTTTTTCTCCGTCTCCAACCACCATCTCCTGCTCAATGAATTTAGAGCCTTTTGCTTGGTTTTCAATGACTTGTGGTGCAATATATTTTCCACCAGATGTTTTGAACATTTCTTTCTTACGGTCGGTGATGTGCAGATATCCTTCATCATCAATATGTCCGATATCGCCTGTGCGGAAAAAACCTTCCGGCGTAAATGCTTCAGCGGTTTGTTCTTCGTTTTTAAAATATCCTTTGAAAACTGAAGGTCCTTTTACCGTAATTTCCCCATCTTCCTGAATCTTCACATTGAGGTTTTCTAAAACATGACCCACCGTTCCTAGTTTGATTTTTCCAAAACTGTTCACGGAGATTACAGGTGATGTTTCTGTTAAACCATATCCTTCCAAAATAGGGATTCCTGCATTCTGAAATAATTTATTCAATCTCGGAGCTAAAGCGGCAGATCCGGAAACGAGCGTAATGATATTTCCTCCCAAACCTTCTCTCCATTTAGAAAACACGAGTTTGTCTGCAATTATTTCTTTTAATCCAGAAGGTTTTCCCAGTTGCATTTTGGCTTTATTTACACCGAGTGCCCATAAGAATATTTTAGATTTTAAACCACCTGCACTTGTTCCTTTGTCGTAAATTTTATCATATACTTTCTCGATCAAACGTGGAACTACCGACATAATATGAGGCTGAACTTCTTTGATGTTTTCGCCCATTTTCTCAATGCTTTCTGCAAAGTGAATGGAGTAGCCATTGTATTGATAAAGGTAAAACAACATTCTTTCGAAAATATGACAAATCGGCAAGAAGCTTAAAATTTTGATGTCTTGGTAATCCATTCCTTTCACGCGCGGAATTCTGGTATTCGAAGCGATGACATTAGACACAATATTTTGGTGGGTCAACATCACGCCTTTTGGTTTACCCGTGGTTCCAGAAGTGTAAATAATGGTCGCCAAATCTTCAGAATTGATGCTTTGCGAGAGATCGTCCACTTCACTTTGGGTGTCATCATCTTTCCCAAGATCCAAAACTTCTTTCCAATTGGCAGTTCCTTCGATCTTGTCAAAACTGAAAACACCTTTTAAAGTAGGTACATTTTGTTTGATTTTTGAAACCTTATCCAGCAAATCTTTGTCGGAAAGAAAACAGTACTGAACTTCGGCATTGTTGAAAATATATTCGAAATCATCAGAAGAAATACTTGGGTAAACCGGTACAGAAACTGCCCCGATCTGCGAGATTCCTAAATCCATAACTGCCCATTCTGTGCGGGATGCAGTGGTAATAAGCGCGATTTTATCTCCAGGTTTTATTCCTAATTTTAAAAGTCCGCGGGAAATTTGATTTCCCAAATGACAAAATTCATTGGTGGAAGTTTTCTCCCATTTTCCGTCATATTTCGTGATGAACATTTCATCTTGCGGATATTTTTGCAATGCTTCATGAGCAAAATCGAAAATTCTTTTTATAGACATAGCTTTATTTTTCTAAGTGGTGCTTTATATTGGGTAAAGTACTTTTGCATTTTTGTAAAAATATAATTTTTATTTTAAACAGCAAAAAGTATTTTTGTTTCTTAATTTTTAAGTAAAATGCTTATATTTATCCTTAATTGTTTACAAATTTTTCTATTTTAAGAATTATTGATAGACTTGCATAATTTGTTTTTCACGTTTAAGAAATTATGTAAATTTACCGGCAACATATAAACTTTTTTATGAATTTTAATTTATCAGAAGAACAGTTGATGATTCAGCAAGCTGCAAGAGATTTTGCTCAAACTGAACTTTTACCTGGAGTTATAGAAAGAGACAACCAACAGAAATTTCCGCACGAACAAGTAAAGAAAATGGGGGAAATGGGTTTCCTTGGAATGATGGTTGATCCAAAATACGGCGGTGCCGGAATGGACAGTGTTTCTTATGTTCTCGCCATTGAAGAAATTGCAAAAGTTGATGCTTCTGCGGCGGTAGTAATGTCGGTAAACAATTCTTTGGTTTGCGCCGGATTAGAAAAGTTCTGTAATGAAGAGCAGAAAATGAAGTACTTGAAACCACTCGCAAGTGGGGAAGTGATTGGTGCTTTTGCATTGTCTGAGCCAGAAGCTGGTTCTGATGCAACTTCACAACAAACCACTGCGGTTGACCATGGAGATCATTACATATTAAATGGAACCAAAAACTGGATCACCAATGGTGGTACTGCAACGTATTATATTGTTATCGCGCAAACCGATCCTGAAAAGAAACATAAAGGGATCAACGCATTTATCGTAGAAAAAGGTTGGGAAGGATTTGCAATCGGTCCGAAAGAAGATAAACTCGGGATTAGAGGAAGCGATACGCATTCCTTATTATTCACCGATGTGAAAATTCCGAAAGAAAACAGAATCGGGGAAGATGGTTTTGGATTTAATTTCGCAATGGCGGTTTTAAATGGTGGTAGAATTGGGATCGCTTCCCAAGCTTTAGGAATTGCTTCCGGAGCTTATGAATTGGCCTTGAAATATGCACAAGTAAGAAAAGCCTTCAAAACAGAAATCATCAATCACCAAGCAATTGCCTTTAAATTAGCAGACATGGCAACCTCCATTATGGCGGCAAGAATGTTGTGTTACAAAGCAGCTGTGGAGAAAGATGAAGGAAAAGATATTTCTGAAATCGGCGCAATGGCAAAACTATATTCCTCCCAAGTTGCAATGGATACAAGTATTGAAGCGGTTCAAATTCACGGTGGTTACGGTTATGTAAAAGAATACCACGTAGAAAGAATGATGCGCGATGCAAAAATTACTCAGATTTATGAGGGTACTTCAGAGATTCAGAAAATTGTAATTTCAAGAAGCATCGTTAAGAATTCTAAATAATAAAAACTCCCACTTCATGAAATATTTTTGGATTATTCTGGTTGCTATTCTCCTCTTTATAAGCGGATTTGTTTATTACAAATACTATTTCGTCTTTGGTGAAGGCGTAAAATCTGGAGTCTTAAATTATGCAGTGAAAAAGGGAAATATCTTCAAAACTTACGAAGGAAAACTCATTCAACAAGGTTTCGGAGCCAACTCAAAAACCGGAAGTTTAACGAGCTATGAGTTCGAATTTTCGATTGAAGACGAAGTGGTTTTTAAACAGTTAGAAGAGAACAACGGAAAAACCTTCGATTTGCATTACAAAGAATACCACGGTGTTCTTCCGTGGCGCGGAAATACCACTTATGTTGTAGATAAAGTGGTGAACATGAAATAGCCAAGCAATAATTGGATTTTAAAGTCCAGTAATGCTCAATTTGGCGATTGCAAATGACCCATGATGAACAGTCAAAAAATTCATTTGAAATATAAAAAGAAATCCTTTCAAACAGTTGAAAGGATTTCTTATTTTTGGGCCATGAAAGAATTGATATTAAAAAGAGAACGTGTTGTTCATTTGCTGTCTTTAGGACTCATCGCTGTTTCTCTGTTTCTCAAAGATCCGAATCAGAAAATGAGTGTTTTGGTGGTTGGGATTTTAGGCATATTGCTTTTATCAATTTTAAAGAAGCAAAAAATCCTCACCATTATTTACGTTGTTTTACTAGTCGCAGCTGGAATCTTTTTTTATGTGATGACAGGCGGAAAGCTAAGTTGATTCAACGCTTTCTCATTTTCTCTTTTTAAAGTGTTCCACTTATTCTTTCGGTAAATATTTCGAATAATCGGGTTGATCATTTTTTGCAGTTTCCGTTGTCTCAATGCTTTCTGTTGGAATTGCCTCTTTTTGAATGGGTTCTGGGTTTACTTCTGGTTGAATGTTTTCAAGGGCTTTCTGTTCTTTATTTCGCTTGTTTCTGCGCACAAAATACCAAATAAGTCCTGCAATGAGGAACAATGGCCAAAAAGGAAGAATCGCAATAAACACGGTTCCTAAAACCGCAAAACCATCCATAAAAGCATTTGAAGATTTAGAGCCAAAAGTATTGGAGTCTTTTTCGGTTTCGCCTTTACTTAAAGCATTTCCCGCGAGTTGGTCATTTTGAACCAATGTAATTTCTACATCGCCCATTTGTCCAGAAACATAATCCATTCCTTCAGCGGTGAGTTCTTTTGTTTTTAAAGTTCCAATTTCCGCAGAAACATCATCCACCAATTGATCAAAATGATTGAGCGGCACTTTCACCGTTACATATTCTCTTTGAAAACCTTCCGTTTGACTGTAATTTTCTGTCACCAAATCGGCATTGTTCGCTCTGATTTTCTCTTGCAAAAGTGATTTTGCAGTTTCCAGATTTTCGACTTCAATTTCTATTTTGGCTGTTTTCACCAATGGATTCCGCTCCACAATGGGTGGAATAACCACGGTATTATTTTGATTTTTTTCCGCAGTATTGGGAGACGGTCTTTCTATCGGTGTTTGGCGTTTTGTTTGGTTAATGATTTGATCAGCTGCTTTGGTTAGAACTTTAATGGCACTTTCTCCATTTTTAATAGATTCGTTCGCAGAATCCAACGTTTTCACGACTTCCGTTCCGACCCCGACATTTTTTGTAATTTTTTCAATCTCTTTATTGATGGAGTCAATTTGGTAACCGCCATTTCTGATGGTACTGTCGATTACTTTTTTCTGTTTCTGAATTTCTGGAAGAATAATTTTGTTTGCAATGCCATTAGAATCATTAATGGTTTTGGAAATAGAATCCAACGTTTTCAGACCGTCATTTGCTTTGGTGAAGAGACTGTCTGCACTTTTTATAGAATCTGTGGTTTGCTGAATGGTGTTTTTATCACAAGAAATTAATGCACTCGCAATAAAAAAGGAAAGAAGGATTTTCTTCATGATTTTGTTTGGTTTTATAACTGGGAGTAGAATCAAATAGTATTCCTTTCAAAATAAAAAAAAGCTCTTAAAAAGATTAAGAGCTTGATTATTTGGCTTTTGCAAATCAATTTACAAGAACTTTACAAACTTGAAGAAGAGGTTTGTTTCCAATTATTCTTCGAATCATCAAGTTTTCAAGGCAGGAAATACAAAAGTTAATATTTCTTTCGTAACCTCATTACTACAAATGAAGTGCACTTTTATAAACCCTATTTCTCCTTAAAAAAAGCTGAGCTGATTGTTGTTTTAAAAATATAGAGCGAAAATGTTTTTGTTCTTGAAAATACTATTGCTGCTTAAATTCACTAATAAAAGGATTCCAACCTTGTCAAGGTTTTAAACCTTGACAAGGTTCATTCTCTCCAAAATCAGCCTAATCAACGAGACATCATTTATTGTGCATTCTTAAATTCACTGATAAAATGCAGTTTCACATTCGGGAACTTCTCCTGCGTCATGTGAATCGTAAACGAAGAATCTGCCAAGAAAACAGGTTGTCCGTATTTGTCTTTCGCCATAAATCGCTGTTTCAAACGTGCGAATTCCTTGAACTCTTCTGATTTTTCGTCTGCTTCAATCCAACATGCTTTGTGAATTGAAAGCGGTTCGTAATTGCATTTTGCGCCGTATTCATGTTCCAATCGGTACTGAATAACTTCGTATTGAAGCGCACCAACAGTTCCAATAATTTTCCGGTTGTTCATTTCGAGCGTGAATAATTGCGCCACTCCTTCATCCATCAACTGATCGATTCCTTTTGCCAATTGTTTCGCTTTCAACGGATCATCATTATTGATATATCGGAAATGTTCCGGAGAAAAACTTGGAACACCTTTGAAAGATATTTTTTCGCCACCTGTCAAAGTATCGCCAATTCTGAAATTTCCGGTATCGTGAAGTCCTACAATATCTCCCGGAAAACTTTCGTCAACCACTTCTTTTTTGTCTGCGAAAAAGGCGTTTGGCGAAGAAAACTTCATTTTTTTGTTTTCTCTTACCAATAAATAATTTTCATTTCTCTTAAAGGTTCCAGATACGATTTTCACGAAAGCCAATCGGTCGCGGTGTTTCGGATCCATGTTGGCGTGAATTTTAAAGATAAAACCGGTAAATTGTTTTTCTTCAGGTTCCACGAGTCTTGTATCGCTTTCTTTCGGTTGAGGTTTTGGCGCGATTTCGATAAATGCATCCAACAATTCCCGAACTCCGAAATTATTTAAGGCAGAACCAAAGAAAACTGGCTGTAAATCCCCATTCAAATAATCTTCTCGGTTAAATTCTGGATAAACCGATTGCACCAATTCCAGTTCTTCTCTTAAATTGGAAGCCGCTTTTGCACCGATGATTTCATCAATTTTAGGATCATTGATGTCATCAAATTTGATCGCTTCGCCAACTTTCTGTTTTTTCTCTTCTAAAAATAACTGAATATTATTTTCCCAGATATTATAAATTCCTTGAAAATCGCCGCCCATTCCGATAGGTAAAGAAAGCGGAACTACGGTTAAACCTAGTTTTTGTTCCACTTCATCTAATAAATCAAAAGCATCTTTTCCTTCACGGTCTAATTTATTGATGAAAACCAGCATGGGAATATTCCTCATTCGGCAAACTTTCACGAGTTTTTCCGTTTGTTCTTCGACTCCTTTTGCAACATCGATTACGACGATGACAGAATCTACAGCGGTTAAAGTTCGATACGTATCTTCCGCAAAATCTTTGTGACCGGGAGTATCGAGGATGTTTATTTTGTGATTTTTATATTCAAAAGCCAAGACGGAAGTCGCTACAGAAATTCCTCTCTGTCTTTCAATTTCCATAAAATCGGAAGTGGCGCCTTTTTTAATTTTGTTAGATTTTACGGCTCCAGCTTCTTGAATGGCGCCTCCAAAAAGAAGCAGTTTTTCAGTAAGCGTGGTTTTTCCCGCATCGGGATGCGAGATAATTCCGAAGGTTTTTCTTCTTTCTATTTCCTTGATCAGTTCTGACATAATAAATTTTGAGACTGCAAAAATCGTGTTTTTTTGTGAGACTTGAAAATGGAAAAATTCCCGTCTCAAAGAGGGGTCGCAAAATTCTTTGAATTTTGATGGGGTGTTAAAAAAAATTACCTTTGCTGAAACGGAAATAAATGGAAAAAAATGATCTCAAAAACAATTATATATTCAATTGGCAAGGAACTTTAGCCTTAATTGGCGGTATGATTGTAGGCAGTTCGATCGTCGCAATCGCGAATGTAATTTCTATTTTCGCCTTGAAAGAAAATCTGCAATACCAAGATTTTTATTTATTAATTGCCAATGCCGCCGGATTTTTGGGAGCCATTTTTGCTTTTGATTATTTTATTGCAAGACCACAAACAGGTAGAAAACTGAACTTTAATTTCTCGCCTACTAATTTTGTCACTTATCTTTTAATTTTCCCAATGATGTTTGGAATGATGTTGATCGGGGAATTTGTTACCGCTCAAATCCCGATAAGTGGTCCCTTTTTCGGGGAATATTATCAATATTTTTCAAAAATGATGGAGCAGATGACTTCCGATAAAGGAACATTGATTTTTTTAGCTGTCATTATGGCGCCCATCTTTGAGGAAATCGTTTTCCGTGGCATTATTCAAAAAGGATTAATCAACAAAGGCGTAAAACCTTGGAAAGCGATTGCAATTGCAGCACTCGTTTTTGGATTGGTTCATGGGAATCCGTGGCAATTTGTAGGTGCGGTTTTGCTCGGTTCTGTTCTAGGATTGGTTTATTACAAAACTAAATCATTGCTTTTATCCATTCTTTTGCATGCTTTCAATAATTTGGTTTCTTCCATTCTTGTTTTTTATGGACAAACGGAGAGTTTTGCAGATACTTTCAAAGTTTCAGAATGGCTCATTTTAGGAGTGGGAATTGTTTTATTCAGCGTATTCTACTATCTTTTTATGAAGAAATACCGCGTTCATTATTCCGAAAATTAATCATTTCTAAAAATTACTCATTAATTATCACTCATCATTCATTACTCATGACCAAAGAAATCCTCATCGCAACGCACAATCAGCATAAAAAGGAAGAAATTCAACAAATTTTAGGAGACCAATTCAAGGTCACTTCTTTAACAGATTATCATATTCACGATGAAATTGTAGAAGACGGATTAACTTTTCACGACAATGCGCTCATTAAAGCAAAATACTGTTTTGAGCATACCGGAAAAGCAAGTCTTGGCGACGATTCTGGTTTGGTTGTAGAAGCTTTAGACGGAAGACCAGGAATTTATTCTGCGCGATATGCAGGAAATCATGATTTTGCAAAAAACATGGCAAAAGTCTTGGAGGAATTGAAGGGTAATGAAAATCGAAAAGCCTATTTTATTACCGTAATGTGTTTGGTTGACGAAACTGGGGTGAACTATTTTGAAGGCCGAGTTTATGGTAATTTGACCAAAGAAATTCGGGGCGAAAAAGGATTTGGTTATGATCCTATTTTTATTCCAGACCACTATGAAATTACTTTTGCAGAAATGAAAGCGGAGGAAAAAAACAAAATCAGCCATCGAAAAAAAGCTATCGAGCAGTTTTTAGATTTCATAAGATAGTTTTTAAAGTAAAATCACAAAAAAATTGCACGTATTTGGTGTTATCTGTACTTGATATCCAATCTTTGTGAGATGGCAGTTCATCGTTTTCGTTGAAAAATCGTATTTTTGTACCCAATTATATTTAAAGAAATGTTAGAAAAAATTGAGGAATTATTGGTTGAAGTAAGTAATTTCAGTACGGTAAGTAAGGATGAAATTGAGCAATTCCGCATTAAATTTAGTGGTAAAAAAGGGTTGATTAATGATATTTTGGCGCAGTTCAAAGAAGTTCCCAACGAACAGAAAAAAGAATTCGGGCAGAAAATTAATACCCTAAAACAAGCTGTTGAAACCAAATTGGAAGATTTGAAATCTGCGACAAGTTCTACCTTGATTCTCGAAAAAGAAGATTTGACTAGACCGGGATTTTCCTCGGAATTGGGATCACGCCATCCGATCAATTTGGTGAAAAACAGAATTATTGAGATCTTTAAATCTATTGGTTTTGCCATTGCAGACGGACCGGAAATTGAAGACGATTGGCATAATTTTACCGCACTTAATTTGCCGGAATATCATCCAGCGCGCGATATGCAGGATACTTTTTTCATCGAAACCAATCCTGATCTTTTGCTCAGAACGCATACTTCTTCGGTTCAGATTCGATATATGGAGGAAAACCAACCGCCGATCAGGATTTTATCTCCGGGAAGGGTTTTCAGAAATGAAGCGATTTCTTCGCGTTCACACTGTATTTTCCATCAAATAGAAGGTTTGTATATCGACGAAAATGTAAGTTTTGCCGATCTTAAACAAACGATTCAGTTTTTCACTACCGAACTTTTCGGAAAATCGAAAATCAGATTGAGACCTTCCTATTTTCCGTTCACCGAACCAAGTGCGGAAGTTGATGTTTATTGGGGTTTGAATTCTGAAACAGATTACAGAATTACCAAAGGAACAGGTTGGCTTGAAATTATGGGTTGCGGAATGGTGGATCCTGCGGTTTTGAAAAATGTAAATATTGATGCCGATAAATATTCTGGTTACGCTTTTGGAATGGGAATCGAACGAATCGCCATGTTGATGTATCAGATGAGCGACATTCGTATGTTTTTTGAAAATGACAAGAGAATGTTGGAGCAGTTTAAATCGCTTTAAATCAATATTTTAAATAAAAAAAACTTCCAATATTTTTTGGAAGTTTTTTTTTATAATCATTTTCAAGACTCGTTTACGATCCTTTTTTAAACCAGTGTTTCGCTCGATTATAATCTATAAAATACGTCACTTTCAAAGAAAGGTTATTGACCATCGGTTCATCGAAAAGGGTTTCGAAATTATTTGTTACCGTCATTCTGGAAGTATCAAGATAATTTTGAATGGCATTTCTATAAAGCAATGTTAACTGACTTCCAGGAGCAAACCACCATGAATAGCGCAAATCTACATTCCAAGAATTGAACGTTCCGTTTGTATTTTTCGTGAAATTGGTATCGGGATTAATGCTTCCATCGGTATTTAAGGAATAAAACTGCTTGTACGTAACATCTGAAAAATAATGACGGAATGCTAATGAAAGCGCCATTTTATTATTTAAGGTATATTTTCCGGAAATGCTGTTTTCGTAGGTGTTTCGTTGTCTTCTTCCCATGTAAATATTGTTGCTGTCTTTTCCTGCAAAACCGATTTCATTATTGCTGAAAACAGGATTGAACTGCCAAACTAAATTGAGTTGATCTGTTGCTCTATAGCGAAGGTATAAAGAGGTACTTACCTTATTTCTGGCCTTTGAATCGTAAGCATAATAATCGAAATTGACGTTGAACTGTAATTTTTTTCGACTATCGCTTTCGAACCAAATCCAGCTATCGAAATATCCGGGAACTTTTAAATGGCGCGTGAACGTTCGTGGTTCATAAATGTCGTTTTCACCAAAAGGGGTAAATTCAATTCCGCCACCGAAACTTTCGAAGTTTTTATTCGTAAACTGATTATTATGATTGAACCTAAAATTTGAATACAGAAAGTTATCTAAGCGATGGTCATAATTCAAATTGAAATTAAGGAAAATATTGTTGAATTTTTTGGTGGGTTTTAAAGCTCTATAACCGTACCATCCTCTATAACTTGCATAATTGGTAGAAGTTGAAAATCCTAAATCGTTGATGTCCCAATCTTTATTCACGTAATTGGCAAGGAGTTCAAAGCGGTTTTGACCGGAAAATTTTCCGACTCCTACGGTTCCTCTGCTTCCAAATTTGGTTCCGTCATCCATCACCCAACTTCCTTTTATATTTCCGTAGTAGCTGTAGGTATTTGCTTTGTTGCTGATGTTCCATAGAAGTCCGGTTGCATTAGCATCGCGAAAATCTCCGGTTCTCGTAGTATTTGTATTGACCAGTGTAACTGATGAATTTTCATGAAAACGTTGATCAAAAACCAAAACATTATAATTGGTCCACGGTTCTACGACTTCTTTTCGGGTCGCTCCGGAATTATTATCGGTGATGGTAGCTTCCATTTTTTCAGTTACTCCGTTAAAAATCCCGATTCCCAATCCTTTTTTGGTGCGCCCCGAAATTTTAAAAGCATTGAATAGTTTTACTTTCGAGGGATATTCGGACACGGTTTCGTTTTCGGACACCTCTGGATAGCGTGAAGGATTGCCGCCAACTCTTCGGGAATAAAAGAGATCACCTTTGCTGAATAATTCTGTACCTTCTGTAAAGAACGATCGCTGCTCAGAAAATTGCTGTTCGAAAGGCGTTAAATTTAAGATGGTATTATCAAAAGAAGCTTGACCAAAATCGGGAATCAACGTAACATCTAAGGTAAAAGCGTCGTTAATTCCGTATTTTAAATCCATTCCCCCATTAAAATTACCTGTGGTTTTTCCTGCGAAATTATTCACATAAGTAGAAATATATGGCATAAAGGAGAGGCGGAGTGGTGGTTTTATATTTTCTATTC
>ENA-UPXM01004178-UPXM01004178.1-activated-sludge-metagenome-genome-assembly--contig:-NODE-4178-length-15006-cov-5.191960_pt1 | contig 15006 bp, 12 predicted proteins | sample MGYA00238178_ERZ772708 | MGnify/ENA primary metagenome ERZ772708 (study PRJEB29002, sample SAMN05720212) | activated sludge metagenome | isolation source: anaerobic digester from wastewater... | reverse complement strand
ACGGCAGTTCAGGCAGGGGATAACAGCTGAAACGGCAACCCTTGTTCCCACGGATATTGAACACCCCGGGCCAACCTCTGCCACTACCCCCGAGTTCTCGTGGCCGAGAATCCTCGGGTACTTGACCCTCGGGTGTCCGTAGTGTAGCGTTCTCCGGTCGGTACCGCATATGGCTGCGGATTCAATCCTTACCAGAATCTCGCCGGGCCCGCATTGAGGCCTGGGAACATTCTCTGTAGATAGCATGCTGGGAGCGGTGAGAACAGCCGCTTTCACTCGAGCGTCTCCCCCCGTCCCATCCCGCGGCCTGGACGTATCATCGCCGTCACGGGATGAACATGATCTTGTTGAAGTAGGTCTGTCTGTCAGACGCCATTTCGAATGCTTCCTTGATCTGATGAAGGTTGTACCTATGGCTCACCATTGGCAGTCCTATGAGAAGTCCCCTCCCGAAAAACTCTACCGCCGTAGACCAGTCGTTGGCCGAGTCATCCGGAGAGAAACTCGAGTTCCATGAGCCTACTATCCCGACCTCGTGCCGCATGAGCCTATCTACGCTTTGATCTGTGAGAGGCAGTCGGTCGTGAGATATCCCGCAAAGGACGACAGTTCCGCCCTTGCAGGCCAGGTGAATCGCTTGTTGCTGGGTTATCGAAGATCCTGCGGTCTCGACTACACAGGAGAATCCATCTGGAACTGCAGCCCGTAGCGCAGCGACTGGATCGCCCTGCAGAGCATTGACTGTGATGTCGGCGCCCAATTCTCTTGCCAGTTCGATTTTGCGGTCAACTATGTCCACTGCTGCAACGCGGTTTGCTCCAGCAATTCTCGCCCACTGAACTGCAAACAGGCCGATAGGACCCGACCCAAGCACTGCTACATTCTGACCTACAGCGACTCCGCCTTTGCGAATCGCATGGAGCGCCACAGAAGCAGGATCAGTCATTGCCGCAGTCTCCCAATCCACGCTGTCCGGTATGCGGATCATGTTGCTCGCTGGGGCTACCACGTATTCCGCAAATGCGCCGTCGCGTCTGGATCCAAGGTAGTCATAGTCGTCACAGAGATGGTAATGACCGAGCTTGCAGTAGACACATCTCCCACATGGAATCAGAGGCACTACCGTTACCCTGTCGCCGCTCAAGAAACCTTCGACTCCGGGGCCAACCTCCACAACCTCGCCGGCGAACTCGTGCCCTACAGTTGTTGGATAAGAGTAGGTGCCGTTTACCATCACTCTCGAGTGGTCTGACCCGCATACACCGCAAGCCTTCACTCGAATCAAAGCCTCATCAGGCCCGGGCCTGGGAATGGGAACTCTCTCACATCGGATATCGCCCGGTTTATGAAGCCGCCCCGCCCACATGTGATCTTCAACCACTGCAGCCACCCCTTTGACTTTGACCATGGTTCAGTGCACGTTTCTATGAAAGCGCGACCAGCTCAACCTCGAGCCCACTATCTCTGAGCCTTTGACACTCCTCTGGGTCAGCGTCGGCATTGGTAACCAAGAGGTTTGCCGATGAGATATCGCTAATGAAAGAGAACGTGGATCGACCGACTTTAGAGCTGTCGGCAACAACAATGACTTCGTCTGCGATACTCATCATCTGGCTGTACAGCCTTGCCTCCATCGGATGGTGCGTTGTCAGGCCGTGCAATGAACTGATACCGTCTACTCCCATGAACAGCTTGTTCATGTAGTGTATGCCCGCGAGATCCTTCTCGGCTCCGAGCCCGACAATGGCGTAGGACCGCCTCACATCTCCGCCGATCAATGTAGTCCTTATGGACTGACAGGGCGCAAGCTCATATGCTATGTCCACACCGTTCGTGACTACGATGAGCCTATCGACCGTCTCTATGTGCTGGGCTATCAACCGTATGGTCGTCCCCGTAGTCAGAAGCACCGCATCTCCAGGGTTTATCATCTCAGCCGCGCGCCTAGCAACGGCCGATTTGCGCTCTACGCCGGCCAGCTGTTTCTCGGCATAGCTGAGCTCCTGCAGCTGGTCATCGGGTATCACTGCGCCTCCGCGCACTCTCCTAACGCGTCCCATATGCTCTAGCCAGTCGAGGTCCCGGCGTATCGTCATCTCCGAGACTCCGAATTCATGACTGAGATCCACGATCGACAGAAATGAGGTGCTCCTCACTTTCTGGACGATCTCTCGCCGTCTATCATCAGGCAACATCATGGAGTTCTCCTTAAGCATGCAGCGTGGTCGCTCTGGTATCGAGCGCCGCGCGTGCAGCCACATTTACATTGTCAATGAGATCCTGAGTTCTTCATTCAACATGCGGTGTGAGAATCCTCCCATGAGATAACACTTTCATGTGACTTATGTTAGCTTTCTAACATTGGCGCTCAACATTGTTGCCGGCCGATTGCGCAGCCGGCATTTCCGTATGGAGGGCGATATCTGGAGCACGGTTTTGAGAAGCGGAGCGGAACGCCGGCTACGGAGCTTGCTTTTGCCGTGACGGTTGAGCATCTCGCTCAAGCCCGATCCAGTGCCGAATTGGAGAAGGTGCTACAAGATCCGGTTGACCCGAGCGGATGAAGACGGAATCCTGATCGTCAACGATACGATCGCCGAGAAGGCGGGAGAGAAGACTGAGGACGTTCGGAGCTATTCCAGAGCGCTACATGAACCGCCGTGGTACGGAACCGTACGCCCGGTGGTGTGGGAGGTCGGCGGGAGCAACTCCGCCACCTACCCGATTCGTGATACACTTAGTTGATGGTATGGGATCGTCGGTGCCAAAGGAGTGATGGAAGAGATGTTGAGGGTGACCGCTCCGTGCCGACTACATCTTGGCCAGCTAGATCTGAACGGCTCGCTGGGACGGATGTATGGGGGCATTGGGGTCGCGCTCGATGGCCCGAGAATCGTGCTTCGGGCCGAGCGCCAGGACGGGCTGGTCGTGGAGGGATTCGACACCGCGCGCGTGTCCGATTTGGCCAGGACATTCATGAACAAAGCGCAGATCGGATCAGGGGCGCGAATCGTTGTACGGGAGTCAATCCCGGCCCATATAGGGCTGGGATCAGGAAGTCTGCTTTCGCTCTCTGTGGGCTCAGCGCTTTCTGCTCTGTACGACTTGGGGCTGACTATAGAAGATGTGGCGCGAATGATGTTGCCCAGCGACAAGTGTGATGTATGTGTCGGCATATTCGAGAGCGGCGGACTCGTAGTGGCCAGCGGCGTCCCGAGAGAATTTGATTGGCCGGGCGCCGAGGGTTACGTGCCTCCAACGATCTTCCAGCGCCCATTTCCCCAAAACTGGCGTTTCATAGTGGTGACTCCGGAGACAGCGACACAGCTTGGCCAGACGCGCCACGGGATACCCATTGACATGACTCCGCCCATTCCCCCCGAGGATGTGGGCCTAGTATGTCGACTCCTGGTGATGCAGCTTCTTCCTGCAGTGATTGAGGGAAACATAGACGAGTTCGGGCAGGCGCTCACAGAGATGCAGTGGACCATAGGCAAGCAGTTCGCCCAGTTTCAGGGCGGACTCTACAGCCATCCGTCTGCCGAGGGGATCGTCCGCCTTCTGCTCGACAATGGAGCGACCGGGGCAGGCCAGAGCTCGTGGGGCCCAACGGTCTACGCAGTTGTGGAAGGCGATGATGCAGCACAACGCCTGGAGACAACGGTCGGCGCATATCTTGCGGAGGCGAATATCGCTGCGCACGTAAGGTGTCTTAGGGTCAGAAACTCGGGGGCACAGGTCGCGTGGGAGGATGGTGGCCGAGCATGACCTGCCAGCCGATGATCTCAGAATCGTGGGCAAGATGCCGACAGGCGGGCATGGATCCCGAGAAGAGCCCGAGGGCGGTTCGGGTATCGTCGAAGGAGTTCGACTTGCATTTCCAACACGCCAGCGACATTGCCAGGTTGGCTAGGCCGCTCATGGATGATATGTTATCGTTTGTGTCTTCCGGGTTCTGGGTGTTTCTCACTGACTCACACGGATGCATCCTGGCATCGCGTGCAAGCCAGCCCTGTTTGGACTCGGGCGAAATTGATATCACTCCGGGGACGCTGTGGAGTGAGGAACACCAGGGCACTAGTGCTGTCGGTCTAGCCATACGGGAGGGCGTTCCCTGTACGGTCAGCGGAGCGGAGCACTATTTCGCGGCTTATCGCCGGCTGGCCGGAGCGGCCACTCCCATTGTCAGTCCCGAAGGCGAATTCCTGGGCGTAATCGGAATACTGGGCGTAGGCGATGCATGTCATCCTCATACACTCGGAATGATCGTGGCGGCGTCTGCCGCCATCGAAAACCAGATGAAGCTGGAACGCGCCGCAAATCAGCTTTACTCGGTCATCCAGTCGATCTCCGATGGCCTGATTGCTGTTGACAACGATGGATTCATAACCCACATGAACTCCGTGGCCGGCAGGATTTTCGGACTCAAGACGTCGAGCTGTGTGGGTATGCCTGTGGAGGAAGTGTTCAAGGGCTCATTTCCTCTTCTGCAGATGTTCAAGACGGGCAGGGAAGGTTTCAACGACCGAGAACTTGCAATCACATTCAATGGGCGCAGAGTACACATCACCGTGTCGAGCAGGCCTGTCTGCTCCGAGCAGAGGAAGGTGTTCGGTGTAGTACTGACGTGTCGGGAGATGAAGTCCGTTCAGCGACTGGTCACCCGAATGGCAGGGGCGCAGGCGCGGTTCACCCTGTCCGACCTGGTCGGCGAGGATCCCAAGTTTCTTGCGGCTATAGCGATGGCCCACCGCGTTGCGCGCTCCGACTCGACTGTGTTGATCATCGGAGAGAGCGGAACGGGCAAGGAGCTGTTTGCCCAGTCTATTCACAATGCGAGTCCGCAAAGAGAAGGCCCTTTTGTGGCCGTGAACGCGGCCGCGCTCCCGCGGGATCTGGTCGAGAGCGAGCTATTCGGATATGAGGAGGGCGCGTTCACCGGCGCGAGGAGGGGAGGGCGCCCAGGCAAGTTCGAGCTGGCCAGCGGAGGTACTCTGCTTTTGGACGAGATCGGCGACATCCCGCTGGAGGTGCAGATCAGCCTGCTTCGGGTGCTGCAGGAGAAGCAGGTGGTGCGCATCGGCGGGCATGCTCCGATTCCCCTGCAGATGAGGGTCATAGCCGCCACCAACAAGGACCTAGCGCGCCTGGTGGAGGAGGGGCGTTTTCGCCTGGATCTTTACTACCGAATCAGCGTAGTCAACCTGACGGTGCCGCCGCTGCGCGAGCGCAACCGGGATGTGCTTCTGCTGGCGGATTGCTTTCTCAAGCGTTTCGCGAAGCTCAGGGGGCAGGGCGAGATATCATTGTCGGAAAAGGCGCGGGAGGCCTTGATGCGTTACTCGTGGCCCGGCAACGTGAGAGAACTGCAGAACGTGATCGAACAGGCCGTGCATATGCTGGAGGGAAATGAGGTAGGTCTAGAGCACCTCCCTGAGCGGATTCGCGATTCTCAGCCGGATCCGGCGGCAGTCGCAATCGCACTGGACACTCCGGGATTGTCCACTCTCAACCAGGCGGAGAGGGCCCTAATGCTCAAGACATTGAGATCATGCGGCGGCAACATCAGCAATGCAGCCAGATGCCTTGGCATAGGCCGGACCACCCTCTACCGAAAGCTGGCACTGCACGGAATCGACCTGGGTTCTATGAGGAAGACCGCCACATAGCGATACATGTCCCAAATCGGGGCAGTCACACGCACATAATCCATCATCCACATACACTCACAACCCGTAGCTGCTGCGGATTGTGGGTTCCAACCGTTGGCATCTGCGCAATCCGGCCGCAATCCCTGTCGAAGTGTTTCATTATGGGGCAACACGCCTACCGGCGGAATCCGAGTGTTTTCGGAGAAATCCACGTTGAGCTGTAGAAATGCCTTAGGTGCAGGCCGCTGGCATGTATATTGCGTGATCGTTCATGCAGAACTGCCAGTATCGGCAGGCATCGTCATTAGGGTTGAACGCAGACACCGCGGCTCAGGGAGGCAGAGAGACATGAGGCTGTTGATTGCCGGATACAGCACCCGGGGGTTTGCAGAATGCTTTGGGCTGAGCAGTCTGGCCAGAGACGCGGAGTGGAGCCTTGTGACTTTGGACTGCTTCGGCGACTCAGACGGACAGTTGTGGGGTGAAACCCTGTCCCTTTCGCGCGACTTCGGCAGCTTGGGTTACAGCCCTGACGGCCTGGCCGAGGCGGCCGCGACTATCGACTACGATGCCTTTGCCTACGTGTCGGGAGTGGACAATCGACCGGACATTATCGAGCGCCTGACTCGCGGGAAGACACTTTTGGGCAACACGAGCGGGGCGGCTGCAAAGGCCAGGGACTTTGAGCGTCTATATGCCCTGCTCGGCGCGAGTGGGGTGTTGTGCCCCGAAACCCACTATGGCTGGAAGGGCCCTCCCCCGCCCGGTCAGTGGCTCTACAAACCTATGTCCAGTGGGGGCGGAACCGGCATAGAGTGGGCTTCGGACCAGAGCGAAGCGCCGGAGGGATACATGCTGCAAGCGTATGCGGACGGGCGTCCCGCATCGGTCTCGTTTGTAGCCGATGGGGCCGAGGCGGCCGTCATCGGACTCAGCGAACAGCTGTGCGGCCTGGGTGAATTCGGGGCCAAAGGTTTCACGTATTGCGGCAATATTGTGCCTCTATCGACCTGCGGGTCGCAGGGAGGCAGCTTGGCATCAGCCTCGGGTTCATTGCGGCGTAAGGTGGATCGCATGGTTGGTCTTGTCGTGCGAGAGTGTGGGCTTCGCGGGCTGAACGGTATCGATTTTCTTGTGACTGCCGCGGGCGATCCCATGTTTCTTGAGGTCAATCCGCGTTACTGTGCCTCGATGGAGCTGTATCGACAATTGCGCGGGGCGGATCTGTTCGGTCTGCATGCCCAGGCCTGCGGCGGCAAGCTTGGGCGGGAATCAGGGACTGCAGTGGACGGGGAGGGCCATCCGGGCCGCTATTTCGGGAAGGCGATAGTCTATGCGCCGCGCGACCTGGAGGTGACCAACACCGGCGCCTGGTATGGGTTGGGCATACGAGATGTGCCTCACGCCAGCGAAGCCGTATCGCGAGGCGCCCCGGTATGCACAGTACTGGCTTCCGGAAGGTCACGCGACGAATGCCTCATGGCATTACAAGAGAAACAGGGATGGGTGATCGACCAGCTTACAGGAGTATATGGCAAGGGAGGTGACCTCGGGCGCCCAGCTTCGCAACGTATTGCATAGCGTCAGTAAGGTACTTCAGCGAGGTGATATTGTGATTATCAATCAGGTGCCGATCAAAGATACCTATGCGGAGGCTTTTGACTTCCTGGCAACTCGGGTGATTATCACTGCAGACACTCTGGAGTGGGCGATGGAGGCAGCCAGAGCTGCCGTTGGCTTCGGAGCATCCATAATCGGATGCGGCGCAGAATGCGGCATCGAGGGCGAGGTGAAGGATACTCCTGATGGAAGGCCCGGAGTGTCGATACTGGTCTTTGCGCGCACGCCTGAAGATCTGGATGGTCAGTTGCAGGGCCGGGTGGGCATGTGTGTTCTGACATGTCCCACCACAGCCGCCTTCAATGGACTTACGAGCGAGAAGACGGTGGCCACAGGAGGCTTTCTTCGCCACTTCGGCGATTCCTATGAGTATGTGGAAGAGAAGGACGGGCGTCGACTGTGGCACGTCCCCATGATGGACGGCGAGTTCATCATGGAGGAGATCTTCGGCTACGTCAGCGGAATAGGCGGGGGCAATTTCATCATCATGGGGCGCGACAGGACATCCACTCTGGCAGTCGCTGCCGCAGCTGCCGCAGAGATGCGCAAGGTCCCCAACGTCATTTTGCCGTTCCCCGGAGGGGTCGTGCGGTCCGGAAGCCGAGTGGGCGGAGCCAACTATGACTTTCTGCCGGCGGCCACTAACGCGCTGTTCTGCCCGACACTCCGCCCCAAGGTCGATAAGTCTTTGGTCGCGGAGGGAGCAACGTGCGTCTACGAGATGATCGTGGACGGACTGGACATGGATTCGGTAAAGGAAGCGATGAAAGTCGGGATCAAGGCGGCATGTCGCGAGGGCATCGTCGAGATCACAGCGGGCAACTACGGCGATAAGCTCGGAAAACATCGCATTCGTCTCTACGACGTTATCAAGTAGACAGGTCCATCGCTGCGGCGCAGCGGCGGGCACTTCATGTCGCAGGCCAGGCGCCTTTGGCGGACGCGACTTGGAGTGCCTACGCGCCCGGCGATGGCGCGGACGGGGTCTGGGATGGAGGTGCGGCAAGGGTGGCGCGGGTCGAAGCGGTGCTCATAACAGGCAGGACTGTGAAACAAGGCGTTGGGCTGGCTGAAGGTAAGCATTCCGACCTGTACCGGCAGGAGACGGGCTCTGTGGAGATGAGCGCCGCCGCCATGGCCGAGCTGGGCGCGGCGCAGGGCGACTCGGTCATCGTTAGCACGGAGTATGGAACAGCCGTGTTCATCTGCCGCAATGCCGATCTTCCCGACTCCATCGTCTTCATTCCATACGGTCCCTCGGCCAACAGGCTCACCGGGCATGCGGCCGGGAGAAGCGGAATGCCCGCTTTCAAGGGGATCGGCTGCACAGTGCGGAGGGATGACGGTGGCTGAGTATGAGGGTGTGGTGTGTGCATTCTGCGGATCACTGTGCGATGACATCACACTGAAGGTCGAGGACAATGCGATAGTGTCAATGACCGGTGGATGCGCCATTGGGCGAAAGCGCTTTCTGAGCCCGCCGGAGGCCAACGCGCCTTTGGTGAAGGGCCGCGAAACCGGCCTTGATCAGGCGATAGACGCTGCAGTGCGCATCTTGTCGTCGGCGCGGTACCCGCTGATCTACGGGCTGTCGAGTACCACTGCCGAGGCTCAGGCCGCTGCCGTTCGTCTCGCTGAAACCCTGGGAGCGACCATCGATTCCACATCATCGGTCTGCCACGGGCCCGGCACCATCGCGCGACAGATGCTGGGTATTCCCACCTGCACCCTGGGCGAGGTCAGAAACCGCGCCGATGTGGTCCTTTTCTGGGGGTGTAATCCCGTAGAGGCCCATCCCCGCCATTTCGGCCGCTACTCAGTGCAGGCCCGCGGCTGGAAGACTCCCGAAGGCAGGCAGAACCGCACCCTCATAGCCGTGGATGTTCGCAAGACCCTGACGGCCAAAATGGCGGATGTCTTTCTTCAGGTGGAGCCCAACTCGGACTTCGAAGTGCTGACAGCTCTGCGCGCCCTGATAAACGGCGCGAACTTGACGGGAGACACCTTCGGAGGCGTGCCCCGCAGCCAGCTGGAGCAGGCGGCGCAGACGCTGCTTGGGGCGAAGTACGGGGTGATCCTGTTCGGAATGGGCCTCACCATGAGCAGTGGATGCCAGCACAATGTGTATCAGGCATTGATGCTGGCCCGGGATCTGAATGATCACACCGCCTTCGCGGTGATACCTATGCGCGGTCACGGTAATGTCACCGGGGCGGAGACTGTGATGACATGGCTCACAGGCTACCCGTTCGCCGTTAATTTCAGCCGAGGCTATCCACGCTACAGCCCGGGCGAGTTCAGCGCGGTGGACGTGCTAGTCCGAGACGAGGCCGATGCTGCGCTGGTGGTGGCGTCCGACCCTGCGGCCACATTTCCGGCGGCAGCGGCGGATCGGTTCGCTCAGATTTCGACGATAGTAATAGATCCGCAATTCTCGGCCACGGCGCAGATGGCCCAGGTCTATATACCATCGGCATCGGCGGGCATTGCGGCGAGCGGTACCGCCTACCGAATGGACGGCGTGCCGCTTCCCCTCCGCCAGCTGGTGGATTCGGAGTACCCGGATGACCGGCAGATACTCAACCGCATCGAAGAGGGGGTGAGGCAATGCTCCACGTAGTAGGCGGGAGTGTGTATGACCCTGCAAATGGCGTGAACGGCGAGGTGCGCGACATATACGCGGCCGGCGGCAAGATCTGCGATGGGAAGAGGGCGCCCGGCGCCGATGGGGACGGAAGCGCCGGCGAACGCGCGGAGGTGATAGACGCCCGAGGCATGGTGGTCATGGCGGGCGGTGTCGATCTTCATTCGCACATCGCAGGGCCCAAGGTTAACGTAGGCCGCACACTCAGCCCGGGCGACCATCGCATGGACCCTGTGCCGCGCTTTGGATCCATGCGCGGCGGTGTAGGGCATGTGGTGCCGTCCACCTTCGTCATAGGGCGCCGCTATGCCGAGATGGGCTACACCACGGTCATGGAAGCCGCGGCCCCCCCCATGGAGGCCAGGCATGTCCATGAAGAGCTGGATGACATACCCATGCTCGATACGGGTATGTTGCTGCTCATGGGCAATAACCACTTTGTGCTGAGTTTGATAGATGAGGGCGATAGGGAAAGGCTCGCAGACTACATTGTGTTCCTGCTTGGCTCCACCGGAGGCTACGGCATCAAGGCGGTGAACCCGGGCGGCGGAGTCAACTGGAGGCGGCGCGGCAATCTGGGCGGGCTGGACGATGCGATCGATGGCTACGACATCACCCCCAGGCACATCATCGATGCCCTGATCGATGTGAACGAGCGACTGCGTCTGCCTCATCCGGTCCATCTTCACTGCAACAACTTGGGTCAGCCCACCAGCGCAGAGACAACTTTGCAGACCATGCAACTAGCCGATGGGCGACCGCTCCACATAACTCATCTCCAGTTCAACGCGTACGGGCCCAAGAAGGGCGCCCCGTTTGCCTCAGGCGTTCAGCCGCTGGCGGACTACGTGAACAGTCACCCCAACATCTCAGTCGATGTGGGGCAGGTAGTTTTCGGGCCGGCCGTGACCATGACGGGGGACGCGCCCTTTCAACACAGCCTGCTCAAGCTGACCAAGGATCGCTGGACCAACAAGGAGATCGAGATGGAGACGCAGTCGGGGGTGGTGCCCCTCGCCTACAGCAAGAACACCTACGTGGGCGCGACACAGTGGTTGGTAGGCATGGAGATCTTCCTGCTCATGGAGGACCCGTGGCGGATTTACCTGACCACAGACAGCCCCAACGGCGGCCCGTTCACGGCGTATCCATGGGTGATCAGACTGCTCATGGACCGCGCCTACCGCGAGGAAACTGCCAAGACGCTGAACAAGAGGGCGCTCGAAGCCAGTTGCCTGCTGGAACTTGAGCGCGAGTACACTCTCGAAGAGATAGCCATTATCACGCGAGCGGGTCCCGCCGCCCGCCTCGGGCTGCGCCACAAGGGTCATCTGGGCGTGGGGGCGGACGCCGACATAGCTGTGTATGAGCCGTGCAGCGATTACGAGGCCATGTTCGCGCGACCTCGCTACGTCATAAAGAGCGGCCGGGTAGTGGTCAGAGACGGCCGGGCGGTCCAAGAGTGCTTCGGGCGTAGGTTTTTGCCGGACCTTCCGGACCGAGATGACGTGACCTACTGGCTGGCGCCGGAATTCGCCAGGCTCTACAGTGTGTCGTTCAGCAACTACCCCATAGACCGAGAGCGGTTTGAGCCATGCGAGGTGGTACCATGCAGATAGACGGGGTGGGGATAGACAACGCAGTCTCCGAAGCCTACGACCTTGTGGGAACCAGGGTGCAGATCACCGCGGACAGCCTTGAGCTGGCCTGCGCCGCTGCGACGAACCTCACGGGCTTCGCTACATCGATAGCGGCGTGCGAGTGTGAAGCGGGAATCGAGGGGCCCATGCGCAACGAAGCCTGGCCCAACGCGGCCGGACCCGGCATGCCCACGCCCGACGGGCGCCCGGGCGTTGCCGCGTTATTCTTCGCCTCATCGCAGGAGAGCCTTCGAACGCAGCTTGCGGCCAGGATCGGCCAATCCGTGATGAGCTGCCCTACCAGCGCGTGCTACAACGGGCTGGAGTCCGAAACTCAGATCAGTGTAGGAACCGACCTCAGGTTGTTCGGCGATGGTTGGCAGAGCGACATCGTGCTGGAAGGCAATCGCTATTGGCGTATTCCTGTAATGGATGGCGAATTTGTGGTCGAAGCCGCGTTTGGCTGCACAGATGGGATAGGCGGCGCCAACTTCGTGATCTGCGGCGATACCCTGGATGCGGCGATACGGGCGGGCCGCGATGCCGTGGGCGCCATTTCGAAAGTGGCAGGAGTGATTCTGCCCTACCCTTCCGGAATGCACAGGAGCGGTCTCCGCATTGGGTCACGCTACAAGTCGCAGCCCGTGTCGACCTGCGCATCTTTCTGCCCCGCTCTGCGCGGCCAGGCGGAATCATCTCTCCCTGACGGGGCTCACGCTGCAGTGCAGGTGGTAGTGAGCGGCTTGGGGATCGAGTGTGTGGAGGATGCGCTTCGCGCCGGAATCACAGCTGCATGCCGCGGGCACGGGATTCTGCGCATAACCGCCGTCAACCACGATGGGAAGATCGGGCCGCACAGACTGGAACTGCACAGGGTGATGCAGTCGCCGGGCTCGGACGCATCGAGTGAAGAGGAGTCGTGAAGATGGGGTGGCTACGCCTTGCGCTCAAGCAACCGCCGATCGCGCCGCTTGAAGCGGAATGCATTTCGCCCACGGGGTTTTGGGGCAAGTCAACGGATGAGATCACACGGCTTCCGCTTCTGCACGGCCGGGAATGTGTAGAGCTTGGAGAGTTCTTCGATGTGCAAGGCAGCTCGCCGGCGGACGGCTCTCAGGCTGAGCGGGTTGTGGTGGAAGGCGACCTTTCCAGAGTGAAGTATCTGGGATTTGCTATGGATCGGGGGACCCTCAGCATAAGGGGGTCGGCCGGGATGCATCTCGGAGAGCGAATAGCAGGCGGCGCTATCGAGGTTGAGGGCAACGCGGACGATTGGGTCGGCGCCCAGATGAGTGGAGGAATGATCCGCGTTCGCGGTAACGCGGGGAATCTGGTCGGCGCCACCTTGCCCGGAGAGAAACAGGGCGCGAGCGGCGGATGCATCCTGATCCACGGCGATGCGGGCGGCGAGGTGGGCGCGTCAATGTCGGGCGGGCTCATCGCGGTTGCGGGCGATTGCGGCCGCTTTGCCGGAGTTGGTATGAGCGGAGGCATTTTGGCGGTCTGCGGCAACGCAGGTCGGCGCGCCGGCGCAGGCATGACCGATGGCGTCTTGGTCTGCGCGGGCGATTTGGAGCTGCTTCCGACATTCGCCTACAGCTGCGATTACCGTCCCATCTTTCTGAGACTTGTGTGGGAGCGCCTCAGGCGCATAGGCCTGGAGGGTTGGATTCAGCCGCGGCAGGTGAACGGGCTATACAGTCGATATCTGGGAGATGCCAATGATCGGGGCAAGGGAGAGATCTTGCTTTGCCAAACCGAGAACAATGCTTGAATGAGAACGCTCGGGCGGTTGTGGGCAGAATCCTGGCCTCCCGCGGATACCTTGGCGTACATGCGGTGTCCATTCCCGGACGGGCTAATCTGGTGGACATGGGGGCACGGTGCCCGGGGAGCGCCGAGGCCGGGCTTCTGCTGGCGGAGGCGTGCCTTGGCGGTCTCGGCCGAGCCGAGATGACCTGGGTGTTGCTAGAAGGCGCGCTGCTTCCCGGGGTGAAGGTAGACGTGCGCATGCCCGCCCTTGCCTGCCTGGGCTCGCAGTATGCAGGCTGGTCGATCCCGGCCCAGGGCTGCTCGGTCATGGGCTCGGGGCCTGCTCAACTCCTTGCCGCCGGCGCCGCTGGCGGTCCGTCTCGACTGCTTGACTACTCCGAGGAATCCGATGTGGGAGTCTTGGTCTTGGAGGGGCGGCGGTTTCCACCTCAGGAGATCATCGCCCGGATCGCCGCGGAGCGCCGTCTTTCGCCGAGCGACCTCTGGCTTCTCCTGGCGCCCACTGCGAGCAGGGCAGGTCTAGTCCAGATCGCGGCGCGAGTAGTTGAGACGGCTCTGCACAAGCTCATGCACCTTGGGTACGATGTGAGCCGCGTGGAGTCGGCATCGGGGGTATGCGCGCTGGCCCCTCTGGTTCAGAATGGGATTGGAGTTCGCGACAATGCGAGATGTAGCGGTCGGGATGGTGATTGGGATGGCGCCCGAGATGGCGCTCGGGATGATGCCCGAGATTACGCTGATGATGACAGGCTCGCGATGGGCTTGGCCAATGACGCGATTGCCAGCACTGGCCAGTGCCGGCTGACGCTTCGCGACCGGGGCCGGGAGATCGACTCAGTCCTTGGGCGTGTTCCCTGGAGTTCGTCGCCGTCCTTCGGGACACCCTTTCTCAGTCTACTCGATTCGTGCGGCGGATTCGGCGAAATCGACCCGCTAACGTTCAGTCCTGCCCAAGTAGTGGTGAACAACCTTGAAACGGGCGATGTGCTGCAGGCCGGAGAGCCATCGCTCGCCATGCTGCAAGAGTGTGTTAAGACGTGCTTTGAGTCGATGGGAGTGTATTCACGGTGAGAGTATGCATTCTGGCCGCCGATGGCAGCTGGTACTATCAGGAACTGGCTTCTGCATTCGCCGCGCGCGGCGCTGATGTCGCCCGGCGCGAGATCACCGAAGTGGCGGCGGTTTGCGGAATGGAGACGGCCGATGGGGAAATGGGGAGACTGGGATCGGCAACGGAGGCCGCCTCGAGGCCGGTTGACCCAACGACTCCGATCCAGCGCGGGCTGGACAACTTCGACATCATAGTAGTGAGATCTATTCCCGCAGGTTCGCTGGAGCAGATCATCTTCAGGATGAACGTTCTACGCATCGTTGAGCTCGGCGGCATCCTGGTGTTTAATCCCGCAAGAGTGATCGAAACCACGGTGGACAAATACTACACCTCGGCCCTGCTGGCGGCCGCGGGCCTGCCTACGCCGCCCACGATTGTGGTTGAGGGTCGCGAGGCTGCAATGGAGGCCTTTGAAGAGCTGGGCGGGGATGTGGTGGTCAAACCGCTCTTCGGCTCGATGGGACGGGGCATGGTGAGGGTAGAGAGCGCCGACATAGCTTACCGGGTCTTCCAAGCGCTGGAGATGGGCAATTACGTGTTCTACCTACAGAAATTCATTCCCCATGC
>ENA-UPXM01004176-UPXM01004176.1-activated-sludge-metagenome-genome-assembly--contig:-NODE-4176-length-15008-cov-4.194275_pt1 | contig 15008 bp, 11 predicted proteins | sample MGYA00238178_ERZ772708 | MGnify/ENA primary metagenome ERZ772708 (study PRJEB29002, sample SAMN05720212) | activated sludge metagenome | isolation source: anaerobic digester from wastewater... | reverse complement strand
TAAAGGGATACACAATAAGAATCGGAATTGCTGTTACCATGGAAATCGTATAGTTAATAACTTTTTGATTAAGCAGACTGTCAATTAAAGCCTGGCTCATAGAAGTTGTACTTGTAGACATAAGAGACTTTAAGTTGCTAGTCGTATTCAAGTAAATCCACAAGCGGTGCTGCAGTGTATAAAGCTCAGGTTTCGCAGGCATAAGAATTAAAGAATCCATAAAAGAGTTCCAGTTTCCAACAGCTGCCCAAACTGCTATTGTTGCTAAAATAGGCTTACAAAGAGGTCCAATTATTTTCCGGTAAATTAGTAAAAAGGAAGCTCCGTCCATGGCAGCGCTTTCCTCCAGTTCTGCAGGTATTGATTCAATATATGTTTTAACCATTATTACATTAAAAACACCGACAATACCGGGTATTATGTAGGCAAGATAATTATTGGTAAGCCCAAGCATCTGCATATTTGTGTACCACGGAATAATACCTGCATTAAAATACATGGTTATAATCATAAACCTATACCAGAACTTTCTTTTCCACATCTCTTTTTTTGTCATTAAGTAGCCCACAAAACCGGAAGCAAGAACGGTCAAAAATGTTCCAAGTATTGTTCTTGAAACTGATATACCGAAAGCCCGTGTTAAATCGCTTACCTGTGCAAGTTTTATGTAATTAGATAAATGAATTCCTTTTGGAAAAAAATTGATTAAACCTTTTTGAACAAGCCCGTTATCACTTATTGTATTTATAAACAGATAATAAAATGGGAAAACGCAAATAGCCGTAAAGATAAAGAAAAATGAATTATTGAAAAAATTGAATATTATGTCGCCTGCCGATTCTTTTCGTATCATATTTATAACTCCTTACACAATGCTGGTTCCGCGGACTATTTTCGAAATTGAATTCGCCGCAAATAAGAGGAACACGCTTACAATTGATTTCACCATACCTACAACGGTTGAAAGAGGAATAAGTCCCTGTCCAATGCCGAGTTTAAATACATAGAGGTCCAACACAGTAATTGCCTGTGTATTTGTTGGATTCTCAAAAACGTAATACTGCTCCATTCCGTTATTTAGAATTCCTGCAATCGAAAGAAGTAAAAGCACCATATAAGTTGGAATTAGTTCGGGAACTGTTATATGCCACATTTTTTGGAAACGCCCCGCTCCGTCTACTGTTGCAGCTTCATAGAGCTGCTGATCAATTCCAGTAATTGCAGCAAGGTACATAATTGCACCCCAGCCTAATCCTTTCCAAATACCCCAGCCCAGCATCTTAAGCCAAATATGGTCACTTCCCATCAGCATGTTTTTACCTTCTGCCCAAGCACCGCTGTTAACCATCAAGCTGCTGACAAAACCGTCTGTACTAAAAATACAAAAAGCCACAGCGTACACTAAAACCCAGGATATAAAATTCGGGATTGTGGTAAGCGTTTGAACAAAACGCCTCGCTCTAACACTTTTCATTTCCGAAAGAAAGATCGCAAAAACCATAGCAAACCAGCTTGTCGCAAGTCCAAGCCCGCTCATTGCCAAAGTATTTCTCAAGGCCCTAAACAGATCCCGTCCAGTAGAAGGTGTTTCAAAAATAAATGTGAACCATTTAAAACCAACAAATTTATCTAATGAAAGAGACCCGCCGGGTTTATAATCGAAAAAAGCAAAACGCCAGCCCCACAATGGAAGGTATGAAAAAATGAAGACTAACGCAACAAAGGGAAGCAGAAGAAGAAAAAGCTCCATCGAGGGATCCATATAATATGTTTCATCTTTCTGAGGTGCAGGAGTTAACCTGAATGAAAGGAGTGCAGAAATCAAGGCGACTAAGGAAACAGAAAGCATAAACCAAATGCTTTTCGGCTCAAGCGGTTTTGACCGTGCAATATCAGAGTTAGCTAATAGATCTGTGTAAGCATAGTAAACTCCTGTAAGCCCGAGGAGAACAACAAAAATTCCAATAAAGAAAATAATAAAGCCTGTTCTCTTGCACTTGTTATTACCTATAGAAAAAACAGCTCCCGTAGAAGCAGTAAATATTCCCAAACAGGTAATCAGACTCGCATAGAAAAGGAGAAGCATTGTAAATTCGTCTATCCAGCCCCTGTCAAACAGCCTTCCCATATCTGCTATTACTGTTTTATAAACAAATCCGGAAGTAAACAGGGAAATATTTCTATTGATTAATTCAGTTATTTTTGAAGGATTTACACCTGGCAAAAAAACACAAACAAGGAGTAATGCAGCCGAAAGCCTCATTACTATAAGGGCAGAACGGTTAAAAGGGCTAATTTTTTGAACTATATTACTATCATGCCTCATCGATGTTTCTCCAAAACTCGGATTAAGATTCTCGCATGATCAGTCTAGCTCTTGGGCTCTCTAAAAAAAACCTTGAATATTAGTACAAATGTCTATAAAAATTAGAGTTACCTCTAATTTTCATTGTCAGTCATCTTTACCAGTCTTATATTTCTTAGGGGTGACATTCGTGTGCTTTTTGAATTTAAGAAAGAAGTAGTCGGTATTTGAATACCCTACAAGTTTTGAAATCTGATATATCTTTAAATCTGTATTCTTGAGCATCTCTTTTGCAGCTTCAATTCTTATTACATCAAGATAGGTGTTAAAAGGTACACCAGTATGCTCTTTAAATTTTTTACCCAAATATGCGCTATTGCAGTTGAATAGTTCTCCAAGAAGTTCAAGCTTAAGATCTTCCTTGTAATTATTTTTAACATATTGAATAACTTTTAGTATTGTTGAATTAGCCGTGTTTGAGGAAAAAGATTCTGCAAGGCTGGTTACGAAATTTCTCACAATATCAAATACTTCAAAAAAGTAATTCTTTGTCATAACAATATTTACAAGTTCAAGAGCAGGAACTGTTGTAAGTTCCTTCTCCGGATACTTTGCGCGGATATAATTCTGCAGTTCTACAATAAAGGCAATGCAAATTTTTTTTACTTCATCTGCATCTGTGTAATTAGTTTGTAGCTTTCGTTCTTCATCATTGAGAATTGCTTCTATTTTATTTAAATCATATATTTCTATACACGACAACATTTCTCCGGTACGCTGAAGAATATTTTCTACTGTATCTTTTATTTTTACATCATCTTTAGTAATAAAATATTTCCCGCTAAAAAAGAAAAGAGACGGGAGCAGTCCTTTTGCTTCCAAATATGAATCAAGAAGACCCTGCTCACCGTTCATTTTTCCGCCTGCAGCGGCCATTGGGCCCGAAAGATTTTCAGGATCAGCGGCTGACAGTTTTTGACAAAATCGAGTTACATGGCGCAATAAAGTTTCTGAATTTTCATTCTCTGCTATAAGAACCAGAGACCCGTCATGCTGAAAAGTCATGTGTTTAACAAGGGAGAGAGCTTCCCCTGCCTTCAACTCCAGCTCGGAGATTCTCTTTTCATAACCGCAAAGATCCGGATGAAAGAGCACAACCTGAAAATCGGCATCATCCTTAGGGTCATTAGCATCAAGAACCTTGCCTGCAATAAACATTTTAGTTAGTTTTTTCTTCCGCTCAATAAGCTTGGTCTCATCATACATATAGGATTCACTGATAATATACTCCGCTATCTCTTTAATCTTTTTCTCTAAAAGATCTTCATCTATCGGTTTAACTAAATAACCTTTTGCTCCGTAGTTTACTGCACTTTGTGCATATGCAAAATCCGAGTAACCCGAAAGAATCAAAAACTCCGGTTTGTGCTCAAACTGAGAAAAGTGCTTAAGACAGTCTATTCCGGAAAGGCCGGGCATCTTAATATCGAGCAGGACAAGATGAGGTTTTAAGCGTGTGATCTTTTCAATTGCTTCATCACCTGCTGCAGCTTCACCGCAAATTTCGAAGCCAAGCTTTTTCCAATCTATTATTGTTTTAATTCCCCTTCTTACAATATCCTCATCATCAACAATTAAAAGTTTTAACATAGATTCTCCTTACATCTGATTCTGAACAAATTCCTTATTAATAAGCGGCAGCTTAATTGTAATTCTTGTTTCAATACCTTCAATACTTTGAATTGAAAGTCCGTATTCCATACCATAGAACAATTTAATTCTTTGCTGAACATTAATAAGTCCGATTGATGAACTTATATCCTCTATGGAATCTACCATGAGTTTTTCATTTATCAGTCTAAGTTTTTCTTCCCCTATGCCGTTTCCATTATCCTTTATTTCGATGCAGAGTATTTCATTTGTATCTTTTTTCTCTGTACTTATTGTAATATAAATAAATCCGCCTTTTACCTTTGACTCAAGTCCGTGAATAAAAGAATTCTCGACAATCGGCTGAATGAGTAAGGGTAAGACATAAATATCGCGCACATCACACAGGCATATTATATCATAAGAAATTCTGTCACCGAACCTCACATGCGGCATATCCAGATAGTTGCTTATAACATCAAGTTCAGAAAGAAGAGGCACCTCTCTGTGAATAACCTCAAGATTATGACGAAGAATATTAGCAAGCAGTTTAATTGTCTGTGCTACATCACGATCATTATTAGCCAGGCTCTTCATTCGTATTGTTTCCAGTGTATTAAACAGAAAATGAGGATTTATCTGACTTGAAAGCATTTTAAATCGAATATCATTTTGGCGGGATACCAGCTGTTCCTGTTCAACTTTACGTTTATACACCTCATCAATAAGAGTCTTTATATTTTGTGTTGTCTCGAATAATGCTGCATATATTTCAGAGAATTCATCTGTTCCCCCTATAGTATTGTCAATCTTAAAATTATTCTGTACAACTTTCTGCATTTCGTTACGGATTATGCAAACACGGTCGCTAATATACTTTGAAAAAAGCATTATGAAAAAAAGAGAAAAGATAAGACCAACACCTATTACGCTCCCCGAAAACAGCAAAACCTGTTTTGTTATTGCAACAAGCTGATGCCGTGGAATTACATACACAATTTGAAAAGATTCATATAAACCTCTTAAGGGAGAAAAATTCCGCACAAGGGCACTCGACACATCTCCCTGCCAACGAACTTTCTCAACATAATCAAACCCTTTTTTATCTTCATCAATAAAATACGGACGTAAAAAACGCAGGCTGTCTGACAGACTGAAAATAATTGTACCATCCATGCAAATTAAAGTCTCAAATTGCTGAGTATTAATAAATGATATTACTTTATCTGTATCCAGGTTTATTGACAACACGCCTATAAATTTTTTAGTTCGAATATCCCAAATGCTTCTAACGAGTGAAAAGTATGTTCGTCCCCGTATATCATCGTGTTTAACAGTCCAAAATATCTTCCCTCCAAGATCAACGGCCCTCTTATACCAGTCGAGCGATCTCATCGAAGGAGTTGTAAGAATAAAATATGAGTTATTAAGAAGCGTTTCATTATCAACATAAAACCGGATATCTCTTACAACTTTTACAGAGCGTACATAATCATCAAGAAAGTTTAAATTCAGGTAATCTTCGTAAACAACCATCCCGTCGCTATACTCTGTATTAATTATCTTGAGCAATGTTTCATTTGCATATAATCTGTCTGATAATTCACCAATATCCAACAGAATGCTGTTAAAGTAGTTTTCGGCCTGCCGTAAATTCTGCTCGGCTTGATTCCTTTCCCAATTTGACAAAGTAATATAAACCTTTTGTGACAGAAAAATCGAAATTACAAGCATAGGGGCGAGGAATACTACCAAATACATTATCTGCAGTTTCCTATGCATTTTTACGTTATTCAGGCTTAAGAGAATTTTATTTCTGAAGCGGCCGTGCATGAAGCCCCCTTGACATCAAGTTGAATCGATGTTTTATAATAGCACTACTTTGGAGGTATGCGCAATGAATTCCAGTTTTCCTTTTCAAAATCCTTCTTTACCTTTGGAAGAAAGATTACAGGATCTCGTTTCCAGGTTATCGCTTGACGAAAAAATTTCTCTTATTCCAACAATGCAAAGCGGTATTGAACGCCTTGGCATAAGACCTTATGGTATAGGAGCAGAGGGTGCTCACGGCTTTGTAGATAGAAACGGCGAGTCAACAACCTTTCCCCAAACTTTGGGATTATCTTCTACCTGGGACAGAAACCTTCTTCATGAAATTGGAAATGTGATCGGAAACGAAGCCCGCGCATACTACAATAGAGAAAAAAAACACGGCCTTTCCTTATGGTTTCCAACAATTGATATGGAAAAAGATCCCCGCTGGGGTAGAACCGAGGAAGCATATGGAGAAGATCCGTATTTGGCCGGCGAGCTTGCCTCTGAAATAATACTCGGAACTCAGGGAAATGACCCATTTTATATTAAAGCTTCATGCGGACCAAAACATTTTTTTGCTAACAATAACGAGAAAAACCGTGGATCGTGTTCATGTTCAATAGATCCAAGAAATATGAGGGAGTACTATCTTGAACCCTTTAGACGGGTTTTTCAAAAGGGAAAGCCCTTTTCATTAATGACAGCCTATAATGAAGTTAACGGTATACCTATGATGCAGCACCCCTCGGTTCGTGACATTGTTAAAGGAGAATGGAAACTTGAAGGACGCGGGCATATTGTTACAGACGGCGGAGATGTTAATGCAACAGTAAACGAACACAAGTATTTTTCAACTCATGATAAAACAATTGCAGCAGGTTTCAAAAACGGCGCAGATAGTATGACTGATGAACCGGAAATGGTTATAAATGCAGTCCGGCAAGCATTATCAAACAAACTTATTACCGAGGAAGAGCTTGACTACCACCTTGAAAATATTCTAAGGGTCAGATTCCGCTATGGACACTTTGATCCTGAAGGCGTTTGCCCCTATGATGCACTCGGTGAAAACAATATGATGACCTGGGAAGCAAAAGAATTATCTCGCGAAGCAGTCCGTAAGTCTGCTGTATTATTAAAGAACGAGCCTGTTAACGGCAAACCTCTTCTTCCTGTTGAAAAATCAAAAACTAAAAAAATTGCACTTCTTGGACCGCTTGCAGATGAAGTTCATACAGACTGGTACACAGGGAACCCCTCTTATACAGTAACCGCTTATGATGCACTTAAAAAAGAATTCGGAGAGCAGAATATATCTTATGAGAGCGGAAGCAATCACATATCTTTCTACACAAAGGAAGGAAGACCTCTTATACTGGATGCTGATAACAGACTATGTACAGTACCGGAAGGGACAAGCTTTGTCCCTTTTACCGGGGCAGAAGTTTTCCGCCGCGATGACTGGGGCTGGGGCGCAAACACACTGTACAGCCTTTCAAAGAAAAAGTTTTTAAATACAAGCACAGCAATGAGCGCAGACCATCAGCCTTCTGCAGAAGAGGTAGAACAATTTAAACAGCATAAGGCAGCATACAAAATATGCGCAGATGCAGACTCTGTATGGAACTGGTTTATAATGACACTTTATAATATTGTGCCTGCAAATACTCAAAACAGCGGAAACAAACAGGCTGTATACTTAAAAACATGGAACGGGAACTCTGTTAAAATACAATCAAACAAAAAGGATTTAGAAGCAGGCTCTTTCGAAGACCCGGATCTATTCTATATGATAACAGAGTTTAATGCACTGGAACGGGCAGAAAAAATTGCAAAAGAAGCAGATCTTGTTTTTGTATTTTTAGGGAATCAGCCGCTAATAAACGGAAAAGAAGAAATGGACAGACCATCCCTCGACCTTCCTTCATCACAAAAAAATCTGCTTACCGCGGTGCACAAAGCCAATCCAAACACAGCCCTTATTTTATGCTCAAGCTACCCCTATACAATCACAAAAGAAAATGAATCCATTCCCGCCATACTTTATTCCTCACACGGCATGCAGGAATACGGAAACGGCATAACAGATCTTCTTCTTGGAAAATCATCTCCTGCCGGACGGCTTTCACTCACCTGGTATAAACACGTTTCACATCTTCCGCCTATGATGGAATATGATATTATCAGCTCGAATAATACGTATCAGTACAATACACAGGAAGTTTTATATCCATTTGGACACGGACTAACCTACACAAAGTTCACCTATGAAAATTTAACTCTATCTTCTGCAAAAACAAAAGATGGAAAGCCGGTTTTAAGCGGGACAAGCCCTGTCACTGTCTCATTTACACTTACAAATTCCGGCAGTACCGATTCTGATGAAGTTCCTCAAATGTATATTTCAGTAACAGGTTCCAGAATTAAGAGACCTCTTAAAACATTGAGGGGCTTTGACCGTATATTTCTTAAGGCGGGAGAATCAAAAAATGTCGAGTTTGCACTCAATGCAGAAGATACACATATATGGGATGTTACAAGAGAGAAGTTCTGTGTAGAAAATGGTTTTTGTACAGTATCAATTGGCGCTTCTTCATCAAATATCAGCTTAAGCGGCATAGTTGAAATTGAAGGTGAAACTATACCGCCAAGAAATATATTTATGAAAACACTTGCGCAAAATTATGATTCTTATTCTCTCTGTTATCTTCACGAAAAAAGAGGCAGCGATATTCCCTGTGTGTTTAATAAAGAAGACGGAGCATGGATATCATTTGCAGACTGCGCTTTTTCAGGTTCAGGAGCAAAGACATGCACGGTTCACATCTGCACAAACGGCTGTACATCTTTAGAAATACGCACTCAATCACCAGACGGTCCGCTGCTTGGCCAATGTACACTTCCGAATACCGGAGACAACTGTGCAGTACCGTGGAATCATGTACGCCCTGTTTGGACAGATTTTTCTTTCCCTTTAGAAAAAGAAATAAGCGGAATTCACACTATCTTTTTTATTCTCAAAGGAACAATAGGGATTCAGTCCTTTATCTTCAGCTGATATAAAGAAAAACAGCATACGGTCAAGGCTCACAAAGACCGCAGCTCCAGTGTAACTAAAAAGGGTTATCCTCCGAAATACCGGCAGGGTAATCCTTTTTTTTCTCTGTCAATTTCACTCTGAATTTGAAACTTTACCATCTTTTTAAAAACATCCATTAAGGGTTCAGGGTCGCAGATTCCTTTTACAATTCCGGCATTTTGAAATTCTTTTATAACATAATAACAGGTTTCTATTGTTGAAAGGCAAAAATCTGCCGGCTGTTTTTTAAACTCATACTGTGACTTATATGTTCCTTTAAATGAAAGCTTTTGAATGGTTTCCAGATTTTTGCTCAGTCGTAATATTTTCTTTGCAAAAAACCATGTAGAATCAATAAGAATGAGAACAGGTTTTTTACCCCCAGGAATTTTGGTAATTTTCTCATTATAAAAGTTTTCAGATCCGTCGGCATAAAGAGCGGCGTCAGAAGGATAAAGAATTAACGGGAAATAATCCGGGTTTTTTAAGATTGCATTGAGCTCATCATTATGAGTGAAATCAATATCTATAATTATTTTTGAACCAGGAAGCGACAACGAAGCAAGACGCCCCGTACCGGTCCGCTGCTTTTTTGCCTCCTTTGGATGCATTAAAAAAATAAAGATAATATCAGTTTCTACAGGAACAATATAACGGCAGTAGCAATTCTCTATAGGTCTCATACACTTATAACATTTATCTGCCATACTGCATCCTGTTAATTAAAGCCCGTCTTTTATGCACCGCCCTTTCAATCATTATAGATAACAGCGCACTGAATTCTAAACAGAAAACATTAATGCTATTTATCAGTTTTTTATTTTGCTTACATTGAGGATTACGCGCCCGGGATGCAAGTTTAACTTTCTGCCATGATGAAAAAACTTCCGGAATAAAACTAATAGCAAGTGCAAGATATAGTGCAAATAAAATTTTATTTACCGGGGGAATAACCTTTGCAATCGCATTCTGAATTACTGCAAGCGAGTCCTGCAGCTGCAGGGGGCTCGTTGTTTCAAAAAACACAAGAGCAAAAAGTGATGCTGTAAAAAAGCGGGCTGTATATAATAAACCTTCATATATCTGTGAAAAATCAAATCCAAAAATAAAGCTGCCTTCAATAATTTCAAATTGCAGTACTTTAAAAACAGTTACAAAAAATCCGAGCAAAAGAACAAATCTCAAACCCATGAGACGCGAAAAGGGAGTCCGGGATGAGACAAAGGCAATAACTGCTGCTGCAAAAAAAAGAGAAGTTTGAATAATTACACAGACAGGGTTGGTAAAATAAAAAGAGAAAATTGAAATGGATAAAAAAATGAATAAGATAAACTTTACTAAGGGATTCATCCGGTGCAGAAATGAATCTCCTTTCCTATATGAGAATAATGATGCTACCATATCAAGTCCTCAATACTCGTATAAGAAACAAGCGGATTACGGATTCCCCATTTATTCAAATCAAGTTGTAATCCTTCCTCAGGATCGCCGTCAAAGTATATTTTTCCATAATGAAGAATCAAAAACCGGTCAGCAAGAGATAATACTTTTTCCAGTTCGTGAGTTAATACAATAAGAGTCTTTCCCTCTTTTTTCAGCCGGGTTATTATACTGCATACCTGTTTAACACCGGGCCAGTCAAGATTTGCAAAAGGCTCATCAAAAATCAATATATCACAATCCATAGCAAGAACACCTGCGACAGCAAGGCGCCGTTTTTCCCCTCCCGATAACAGGCGTGAAGGAGAATCCTTTTTATGCATCAAACCTGTCCTTGTTAAAGCAGATTCAACTTTTTCCCTAATCTCACTTTTTGAATAACCCGCATTTCTCGGACCGAATGAGGTATCTTCTTCTACAGTCTCTCCAAGAATCTGAGCATCAGCATCCTGAAAAATAAGCCCGATGTTTTTCCCTTTTTGGACTGTAACGGAACCCGATGAACTTTCTTCAAGCTGTGCAATAATATTCATTAGTACAGTTTTACCCGAACCGTTTGAACCTGCTACAATGATGCATTCACCCTCTTCTGCAGAAAAACTTACTTCATCCAGAGCTTTAAGACCGTTTGGAAATATTTTGGAAACAGAATTTACAGAAAGTATTTGCACGGTTTATCCCAGATAATTTTTTATGACCGGTATAAATTTTCCGGCAAGCAAAACCATTACAAACATCTTAATAACATTTCCTGGAATAAAAGGAATTAAAACAAGTGAAATTGTTTTAACAAGTGAAGAATCAGTTACCCGCATAAAGCCTGCAATACCGCAGACGAATAAGAGAACTGTCCCGGCAAGAGCGGCAAGGCTGAGCACTACCCAATACGAGGGGCCTTTGTATTTTTTAATAAAAAAGTGCACAGCAATTCCGCAGAGTAAGGCCGCTGCAAGGTAGCCTAATAAAAAGCCCCCTGTGGGCCCGCTTATAAGAACCTGCAGGCCGGCCTTTCCTGAAAACACAGGAAGCCCTATAATGCCAAGCAGTAAAAATAGAATCACAGAAATGGAACCCCAAAGAGGACCCAGCAGCATTCCGGAGAGTAAGGCCGTCATATCCTGAATAACCACCGGAACTCCCGAAGGCATTGGAATTTGAATAAAGGCTCCGGCACTTATGAGAGCTGCAAATAAGGCTGATAATACAGCCTGAATCATTACCGGTTTTTTTGTCATGTGTAACTCCTATTTAACAAATCGAATATCTCCCGGAGGAAATACCGTATTTTCACACTGAGCCCAGGCCCAGTTATTTAATCCATTAAACTCATACATTTCTGTTTTCCCCTTAACCCTCATTTTTTTACCTATATCCGGGCAAAGGTCATTCCAAAGATTAACCATTAGAGAAGGATTTATTGAGCTTTCTTTTTCAATCTTTTTAAACTCTCTCAGAAATTCGAGTAAAAGTTCTTTTCTCGCCGGAATCCGCCCTGTACTGTCGAAAACAGCATCAGTTTTTGCTATATTGGGCTTTGAAGAAATATTTATTCCTATACCCAAATTAACCCAGGCAAGAATATCTCCTGTACCCTGAACATCGCTTAAAATGCCTGCCGCCTTGCCGTCCTCAGACCACACATCGTTAGGCCAGCGGACAAAAAAATGTCTTCCGCTGAATTTTTCAAAAACCCGAACAAGGGCAATCTGCGATAACGCGCATAAGCGGTTGTAAAAACCAAGAGAAATCGAAGGCCTTGTAATAAGAGTAAAAGACAAAGAATTCTGTACAGTAACCCAATTATGATCAAGACGTCCGCGTCCCTTAGTCTGCTCATCTGCAGTAATTATGGAAACAATAGAATCCTGTACGGCCAGAAGCCGTGCTTCGTCCATAGTGGAATCAGTAGTTTTAAAATGCTTAAACTGATGCTGCATTTCACCAAATTCCCATGGATATAAACTATCAACAAGATCCTGAAGCAGTGCATAGCCGGATGAAGGCCCCTTCCCTTGGGCACAGATTCCGTATCCTGCTTCCTGTAGACTCTGAACAGCCTTCCAAACTGCAACCCGTGATATACCAAGCTCATCCGCCAACAATTGACCGGATACTGAATCACCCGGCTTATTTCTTAAAAAATTGAGGACCAGGTATTTTGTTGAAAATTTATTGTTAACCACGTTTATATGAACGTTAACATAAAACCCGCTCTTAGTCAATAAAAAAGGAGTGTAAATTGTAGTAATCTTACGCTATACTATTACTAGATAATGGCAATGATTACCGCGTACTTGCGGTTAAAGGAGGCTGTTCATGAAAAAATCATATATAGCATTAGGCATACTCGCTGCTATAATCGGGTTAATGATGCTTTTTGCACCTACAGAATGGATTAAGGTAACTGTAATTGTTTTAGGAATCGGAACAATTATCAATGGATTGTATAATCTTAAAACAGTACGAATACTTGTAACCGACACCGATTATCAAAGATTAATCAGCATTCGGGGCTTTACAAGCATAGCAATTGGTGTTTTAGCAGTCCTTTTACCCCTCCTTATTGCAGGAATTGTATGGACTGTCATGATATACATACTCGCAGTGTATCTGCTTCTATCTGCAGGAACAGAACTCTTTGCACTTTCCAAAATGAAAGAAGCAGGCATTGATACTAAACCCTTTATGTATGAAGTATTTTTCTCAATCGGTTTTGCACTTCTACTATTTATTATGCCCGCAAAATTCGGCATAATTATTGTCAAAATCTTAGGAATCCTTATTCTTCTTGCTGCGGCAGGATTCATTTTCCGGGAGTGGAAAAACAAACCGCTCATTGTTTACCCTGAACAGGAAGAATCTTCAAATACTAAAGAATAGAAACAGTGCTTTAAAAAGAAGAAGCTCCGAACCAATTGGCCGGAGCTTTTTTTTCAGGCTGAACTCATTCTATTAAAAAGATATTGATCCTCGCCTTTTATTGCAGCCTGTTTTTATCATATAGTATAAAAAACTTTTTATACCGTGTAGTTCTTGTTTCTTGAAAATAGCGTACATCGTCTTCTTCCGGATACACCCTGTACTTAAAATAACCCTTTTCTTCTGCAAATTTTATAACAGCATCACGTATAGCGGCATCAGCATCTCCAAGGTTAAAAATGAAGGTTTTAAGTGTATATGTAACCCTCAGAACCCCTGTTAAATCATTAAAGGAAAACTCTATCTTTGCGTTTCCCGCATCAACAGTAGAAACCTCAAATTTTAATGCATCGCTTTTCTCTGTATCCTGAGCAAAAAGCATAATACTTACTGTAAACAGTATCACAAAAATTGATAGAACCTTCTTCATAAGAAACCTCCTATTCGAAACTCCCTTCTGTCTATATTGGACATAGAGGATCTGTCATCCCTGACCTTATGTAATTATACACTGGTTTCTAATTTCGGGCAAGAAATAAAAAATGGTTTTATTATCAATTTTATACACCTTTCCCTGTTTAATTTTTTGAAGACTCCACAAATTAAGCGTAATGGTATATACTTATATAATAACATTTTTTTAGGAGATCGTATGCTTTCACAATCGCAATATCTTGTTGACTGGGATGATATTGAGTATCCCAATTTTATTGCATGGATGGAACATGGTTTATCGGCTTTTCCACTCAATACTGCCTTACGTTATAGAAGCGGGAAATCAAAAGAATTTGATGTTTGGACATACGAACGTCTATTTACAGCTTCAAAAAACATAGCCCGCTCACTCATTCGCAGCGGATGCAAAGATAACGACAGAGTTGCACTTTGGGCAGAAAACAGACCGGAATGGTGTGCCGTCTGGCTTGGAATTGTTTTTGCCGGCTGCATAGCCGTCCCAATCGATTTTAACCTTCCCGCAGAAGACACTGCTTCTATTTTATCGATGGCACAGGTTAGCGGAATTATCCTAGGTCAGAAAAAAGCCGATACAATAGAAACGCTTAAAAAAGCCTGTTCTTCAATTACCTTTACTCCTGTCTTTGACAACGATTTTGAAGACTTTATGGAAAAAGGTATACTTTCCAAAGATGACAAGGAATTCCTCCCCTCTGCTTCATCCCTTGCCAAAGATCACGCAGCTTCGATCATCTTTACATCGGGGACAACCGGAGTTGCAAAAGGTGTAACGCTATCTCATTATGGAATAATTGCAAATATAAATGCCTCAATTATGTCGCTTCCCATAACAGAAAAAGATGTTTTCATGGGTGTTCTACCCCTTCATCACACCTATCCGACAACATGCGCATTTTTATCACCCTTGACTGTCGGTGCAAGTTTAACTATTTGCGAAAAAGTTGTAGGAAAGGTAATAATTGACGACACCAGAGACTCAGGCGGCACTATAGTCATAGCCGTTCCTATACTTTACGATAAGCTTATGGGAGGACTACGGCAGGGATTTAAAGCAAAAGGTGCTGTTGTACATACCATAGTAAGTGCACTCTGCGCTATTTCCCGATTTTTCCGGAATGTGTGTAAAAACCATGCTGCCGGCGAAAAACTTCTTGCCGGTATAAGAAAGCAGGCAGGATTGGGCAGCATACGCCTTCTCGTAGCAGGCGGAGGAGCTTTGGATTCTAAAACAGCAGATTTTTTTGACGACCTTGGCTTTAATATCGTCCAGGGCTATGGTATGAGCGAAAATGGGCCCCTTATTACCACCAATACAATAAAATA
>ENA-UPXM01004169-UPXM01004169.1-activated-sludge-metagenome-genome-assembly--contig:-NODE-4169-length-15017-cov-4.368734_pt1 | contig 15017 bp, 10 predicted proteins | sample MGYA00238178_ERZ772708 | MGnify/ENA primary metagenome ERZ772708 (study PRJEB29002, sample SAMN05720212) | activated sludge metagenome | isolation source: anaerobic digester from wastewater... | reverse complement strand
ATGTCGCGATACCTCATGGCCAACTTCACCACCGCATTGAAAACGACAATGGCCACGTATCGGGCGATGAGTTCCACCAATACGAAATCCGCCTCTTGACGTTCTGGCTCCTGAATGAGCAAGGTCAACACCCCCACGCACTGTCTTTGGCCCCCTACATCAACAATTAACGGCAAGGCCTGGATTTGCTCATCTTGCAAAGCAGCCTGTTGTTCAAAACATCGGTGCACCACGGCAGGAATCTCTTCAACGCGGGGATTGGCTGCATATTCCAACCGATGGGCCGTTTCATTATATACCGCAATGCCCATTCCGTTGACAGTCATCAGTTCATTCACTGCACTAAAAGCATCGTCCACAATGCGCTGCGGAATTTCCTTCAAGGTTTCTTCCTCACGAAGCAGCACTTCCGAAGATTCTTGCGATCGCAACAAGGAAGCTGCAAAAACAGTTTTGTTAATCTCCAGTACTTGCTCCAGGTTTAAACGATTGATGAGTCTCTTACGCACATAGATGATGTAATAGCCGATGAGAAGTGAGGCCAGCAAAAACAAACAGAGAATAACACCTACGTATTTATTGGTTGTTGAACGTTCTAGCTGACGACAATATTCTTCAAGCGACTGGTCTTCGCCCAACAGTTTATACAAAGCTGTGTAGGCTGCATTGTTATAGGTATATTCGTTCCACCGCTTCAACGCTAGCAAAGACACGGAGGCTTCGTTTCGAATATCGAGTATCACGTGAAAGTCGCTATCGAAATAGGTATTCCACCACTCAATTTCAGCTGGCGATTTGGTGTCGTACAACTTGATGTACCGGCGTGGGGAACGGGAGTATTTGGCATAATGCCGGTTCAAGCGGTTCATGGCCGAGTCGACATATTGTAAAGCCAGTTTGTAGTCTTCAATAACGTTGCAATAATAAGCTGTATCGGCAAAGAGAGAGGCTTCGTTCAACAGCTCCTCGTAATCTTGCTGTACCGGAATCTCTACTTTTCGCTCCAATCGGTACCTGGAAGTTACTTTGTTCACGGGAGCTTTATCGGGACCGCATGCCACAAAGGCAAACGATGACAGGAACAGCAGTAAAATACCTACTATTTTTCGGATGCCCAACGGCAGGCGGAAAAAGAATCGGCTACCTTTGCCCGGCTCACTCTCAACGCTAAACAGGCATACTTTAAAGACGTCATTGGTCTTGCGGTATTTTTCAATAATGCCTTTGCAGTTCATCAGGCCGAAGCCACTGCCTTTATTTTGTTTTAACTCCTCCACATCCGAAGAGGCATTATCAATCCCTATGGCTTTAGAGTCATACACCTTTTCGCCCAATATACGCTGAACATCGGCCTCCGTAAGTCCACGGCCGTTATCCTTTATAGAGATTTCCACATACTCTCCGGTAATGGTGGCAAACACTTGTATGCTACCTTCCGGAGGTGTATATTTTCGGGCATTCTCTGTAAGTGTGTTAATCATGAAAAGCGTAAGCGCCTTATCTGCCTTCACGGTAACCCGGGCAGGAAGCACCTCAAAATGTTGCTTTTTCATCTCAAAGGTTTTACGCCCCTTCGCCACGATGGAGAAAAGTTCATCAAGCTCAAAGTTCTCGATGTTTAAGCTCAGGCTTCCTTGCTTCAGTTTGATCCAAAGCGCCAGAATATCATTGTACTCATTAATGGTTGTCACCAGCTCATCCACATACTCGTACTTTCTTCTTTTGATTTCAGCATCGTGCATGAAACCTTTTTCCGTTAGTTTATGCACCTCGTTTATGATGCGGTCAATATATGGCGTTATACCGTTGACAATGGCCAGACACGATTTTTTAATCATGTTTTGCCGTTTATTGGTTGCAATGTGTTGCTCGTAAACATACCGCTGTTTTTCCAACTGACGTTGCTCTTCTCCCAGAGAAATAAACGTAATTCCGTTGTCCAACGTCCAGGCAATATAAGGTGTGATGACGCTAACCAAAGCGAGTTCATCCTTGCTGAGTTTGTGCTTTGTAGTAATAGTAACGGTTCCGATAGGTTCTTCCTTATCGGGAACATGCAAAGGAAACGCTGAACAGATGAGAGACTGGTCTTCATGGGCCTCCTCTTCGGCCGATTCCTCCTCTCCCATCAGTTGTACTCTAATGGATGTTGCTCCCAAAAGTTCCTTCAAATCGGGCAGAATGGCTTCCGATATGGCTTCAACAATATCATTTTCATCCGTCACATCGGAAGGGATGGAGGCCGTTATTTTTTGGCAAATATCCAGTGTCAGCTTCAGTCGGGATAAATGCATCAGGTTCCTGTTCCGCGAACGGCTATTAAAGATGGCAAACAAACCCACCACCAGAAACAATCCCGCCAGTACCAACAACATAATCACATTGAGCTGCGCCGATTCCTTTTCAAGAGAAGCGTAACGACTTTCAAACTGTTTGTCCTGCCGCGTGTACTCCAATATATCCAGGTACACATTGCGGTTGTAATCCGAAGGAATCTTCATTCCCAGTCCGGCATAGCTCACACTCAACTGTTCCCTGATTCGCGAAATCCATTCGGGCACAGTCTTCACCTTTTTCTTGCTTAGCCAACTTAATTCGGTGTAAAGCGTATCCTTATCAACAAAAGGCTCCAGCTTATCAATCTGATTCGATTGATGGTGCCGGTTATAATAAAGCTCGTGGTGCTTATTCACACAATCAAGCGCTTTCGACAAGGTATCAACGGCTTCCTGATAACGGTTATGCGTATTCAGGAAACGGCCTATGGTAACATAAGCAGCAGCGGTTTGGTAAAGGTCATTGTAACGTCGGAACTTATCGAGGGAAATCTGCGCCATTTTCAACGGTAACAATGAATCAACAGGTAGCCCCAACTGCTTGAGCGCATAGAAACGCCTATTCTTTAAGAATTCGTAATTATCCGGATTAGCCATCAGGTTAGCCATACCCTGAATACCGTTCGCTTCAAAATAAATGCTCTTTTCCTTCACGGCTAGTCGCCAGGAAGTATATAGTTCATCGAACTCATGCAAGCGTTTTACCTCTGCCGTTTCACCATCACACAGAGAGGCTGCTCCTTTTATATAATGATAGTATAAAAGCTGGTTGTTATCACCCGCTAAATCTGTCAGCGGATCAATCTGGTTAATGGTGTAATAGGCTTCTTGCTGCTGCTGAAGGTAATAATAGTAAATAGCCGATACTATGTAAAATTCGGAATAAGCATACCTCAGGCGCGCTATCTCGTGTCGGTCAACAAACAAGTTCTTATCTTCATCAATGCGCTTCATGCGTTTCAACGCACTGTTTCGATAGTCATAAAACTCTTTATTCATGGCTGTGCGCTGATAAATCTTCATCAGACCAATGTCTGCAATCAGCAATTCGAGCTCATTCTTTGTTAAATCGTAAACCTCCTGATTCAAGTGTTCTGCCTTGTCAAAATCCATTTTCATAAAAGAGTAGAAAGCCAGGTTGTTACATGCCTCGGCCTTTCCTAAATGATAAAGTTGAGCAGACTGATAAGCTTTTTGTGCCACATTATACAAAGAATCGAGGTTTCTGTAGTGATAAAAATAAGCTTGCCGGTTCAAAGAATCAACCAACCTTATTTCCTTTGTCGGTGCGGTTCCCATACAAGAGAAAAAGCACGACACGCTAATCACACATAAGAGTATAAGAGGTAAACGATGTTTCATTCTGTATAAATGAGTATTCAGGAAAGCAAATCTACTATTTTTTCTACAGAAAGCAGTTCTTTTTTATTGTTTTATTATCAACTTAACAGATTGAAGGAATAAAGCGCATCGGAAATAAAAAATATTTTTTCTACAATAAGTCTTTTAGATTGAACGGAGAATTCATACCTTTGCGTGCAAATTAATCAATAGGTTCAACTATTACAATAATGAGCGAAAAATCACCTTTTATGGTTTTCTCGGGAACCAACTCGAGATACCTGGCAGAGAAAATCTGCGCTAGCCTTGGTTGCACCCTTGGAAATATGAACATCACCCACTTTGCTGACGGTGAATTTGCAGTTTCATACGAGGAATCAATCCGTGGGTCCAATGTCTTCTTGGTACAATCAACCTATCCTAACTCTGATAACCTGATGGAGTTATTGCTGATGATTGACGCAGCCAAAAGAGCTTCAGCCAAAAACGTAGTCGCAGTTATTCCCTACTTCGGTTGGGCCCGTCAGGACAGAAAAGACAAACCACGCGTTTCCATAGGTGCCAAATTAGTGGCCGATCTGTTATCGGTTGCAGGCATTGACCGCCTGATCACTATGGACTTACACGCCGATCAAATTCAGGGCTTCTTCAACATTCCGGTTGATCACCTTTACGCTTCAGCCGTTTTTCTTCCCTACATTCAATCACTTAATCTTGAAAATCTTGTTATTGCAACACCTGATGTGGGTGGTTCAAAAAGAGCAAGTACATTCTCCAAATACTTGGGAGTACCATTGGTTCTTTGCAACAAGTCACGCGTAAAAGCCAATGAGGTTGCTACGATGCAGATTATTGGTGATGTGGAAGGTAAGAATGTTGTCTTGATTGACGATATTGTTGATACGGCAGGTACCATTACCAAGGCAGCTAACATCATGCTCGAAGCCGGAGCCCAATCAGTAAGAGCCATTGCCAGCCATTGTGTCATGTCCGACCCAGCTTCTACTCGTGTACAAGATTCAGCGCTGACAGAAATGGTTTTCACCGACAGTATTCCATACTGCAAAAATAGTACGAAAGTAAAACAGTTAAGCATTGCCGATATGTTTGCCGAAACCATTCGCCGCGTGCTCAACAACGAATCAATCAGTTCACAATACATCATTTAAAGACTGATCTTTCCCATATATGGCAAGAGCCGCTCCCCCTTACCGGAGAGCGGCTCTTCTAGTAAAAACACTATAATAGACACACTAATTAAATTCCTGTAACATACCAGATGTCATGGTAATAAGGGAACACCCAGTTGGACTGTGAGAAGCAGAGAATAATTGTCAATAAGCTCACTACCCAAAGAATCAGCAACGTTATTTTAAGTCCGGGAATCATCGGCTGCCAGTTGAATATAACTCTCAAAATACCGTAAAGCAAACTGGCCAATGGTATTCCAACCAATATAATTCCGGCAATACTGGCTACAATGACAATTAACGGAGATGCTGAAATCATATTCCAGTCCAGAGAAGGAAGCAATTCATAAATAATGGCACTGCCACCGGCTAAAGTAGCAATGGCTCCAATGATAAGTCCCACAAATACAAATGAGAGTACCAGCAATACCGGACTAAATATCAAGGCAAGTATAACCAGAAAGACTTTTGAAAGTAAACTAAACAAATGCACCATTCCGTCAACCAACCTTGTCATAAAGTCTTTAGGCTTTTCTGATTTGATGTATGAATTAACTCCATCGGCCATCTTCTCAAAACCATCGGTTACCGTCTTTCCTATATTCTCCATGTTAACCTCCTCGCCACGCATACTTAGTTTCTCGGCAGCAGTAGTTGCTTCGGGAATCACGATCCAGCACACAATGTAAACCGGAATTAAGGTGCCAACCCCAAAAATCAAAAGCAAGATAACGATTAAACGAAGAGCACTCACGTTCACCTTTAAATAAGCAGCTATACCTCCCAGCACACCACCTACCACTTTGTCGTCGGGGTTACGGAACAAGCGTCGGCGAGGTGAGCCCGACTCCTGCGAATAGGTTTCATGATGATAACCGCCATGTTCCGAAGAGCCCTCCTGCTTAGAAGGTTCCTCATCGGAAAGATCTTCCGGCTTTCCCATACGATGTATCACCTCTTCAGCATCTATTAAGGTTATCACTTGTTGTCCCTTGCTTATTTTCTCAGAAAACAATTCGGAAATTCTATTCTCAATATCGTTTACAATCTCTTCCGCACCTTCCTGTTTGCGAAAGTGGTGCTTTAAATTCATCAAATAATTGTCAAGCAACCTGTAGGCATCTTCGTCAATATGAAAAAACGGTTCCACCTAAATTAACAGTCAATGTTTTTTTCATTGTTTTATGGGTTTTATCTGATTATATATTTGCTAAATGATTCACCGTTTCGTTTAATTCCTTCCACGATGCCTCGAGTTCACTCAAAAAAGCTTCTCCTTTTTCAGTTATCTGATAATATTTACGGGGAGGTCCCTGCGTAGACTCTACCCACTCATAGCTCAACAAATCATCATTCTTTAAACGAGTGAGCAAAGGATAAAGAGTTCCTTCCACAACAATCAGCCTCGCTTCTTTTAATCTTTGTATAATATCCGAGGCATACGACTGTTCCTTGTGCAGCAGCAACATAATGCAATATTCCAGCATTCCCTTTCGCATTTGCGATTTCACATTGTCTACATTCATACTTCTTTCTTTAAAACGATGCAAATATATGTATTGCATTAGTACCTTGTATTACAAAGTACTATAATTTCACTTTAATTAACCATAAAACAGTCATTTAAGGTCTCGATTCGAAGAATTATGCTTATTTTCGCATCAAAGAATAAAGTTCAACGATATGTTTACTATACGACAAGCACAAGCTGACGACTGCCTGTTAATCAATCAGTTAGCAGCCAACGTTTTCCCTGCCACTTACAAAGACATACTTTCTCAGGAACAGTTGGAGTATATGTTTGATTGGATGTACGCTCCGCAAAACATTCGTAAACAAATGGAAGAAGGACATGTATACTTCATTGCTTATGAAGAAAGTGAGCCCTGTGGATACCTGTCCGTACAGCAAGAGGAGGAAAATCTGTTTCATCTGCAAAAAATATATGTTCTTCCTGCTTTTCAGAAAGCACATGCAGGTAACTATCTTTTCCACGAAGCGATTAAATACATAAAAAAGGTGCATCCGGCACCATGCAGAATGGAACTGAATGTAAACCGTAACAACAAAGCGGTTGGCTTTTATGAGCGAATGGGAATGAAAATTGCACGCGAAGGCGATTTCCACATTGGCAACGGTTATTATATGAATGATTACATCATGGCTATTGAACTATAGCGAGGCTAGCTGCGTTGCCTGTTTGATGCGGTCGGCCAAACCGATGCCGTCACGCAGACTGCCGGCTAAAACCAATCCGGCATACTTCTTTTCCAACTGACATACCGTATTCAGTCGCTGTTCCGTATCAGCCTGGTATTGCGGAATAGCTCTGGGATGCGGAAATATATGTATTTTATCGGGTGCCGTACCTAACGGATATCCCAGCATGCGATGCAACGCATCTGTAACTATAGCAACCATCTCTTCTTCGGGTAAGTTCACCCATTCAGGATGTCTCATTCCTCCGATGAAAAAAGAAAGAGAGGCTGCACCAAGAGGCGCCCGGTCGTCATAGCACGATGAGTTGAATAAAACACCTAATATCTTTTCATGTTCGCAAGAAGGCACCAGTCCGCCGAAAGCCTGCGGTATTAAACTACCATTGTACATCCCAACGCCAACCTGAACTACGGGAGCATAAACCAGCGACGTTATCGGATGCAATTCCTTTTCTTCTATGAAGGGAAATAGTTCCGGCAAAGCATAAGCGGGTACCGTACTTATCAGTCGTGGAGTAAAATAAGATTCGCCGGTAGCCGGTAAAACAACTTTCCAACCATTCTCAACCGGTTCAATTTGTATCTTTCCGGCACCTAAGCGGAGGTGTTTCGGGGTAATTCGGGTTTCCAGCGTTGATACCAGATTCTTAAAACCTCCTTTCACTGAGAATATTTCTTTGGATATTCCTTGCTTTCTTTCTTCCGCAAGCACCGGATGCCGTTTGATAGCCCCACGAATAAAACTTCCGTAATGATGTTCCAGGTTGTACAACTTAGGCATGGCAAAACGGGTAACCAATGTCTCGGGATCACCGGCATAAATACCTGAAATAAAAGGATCGACTGCGTAGTTTAAGAAGGATTTTCCAAGCCTGCGGCGGGTCAACGAGGCAATACTCTCAAAAGGATCATTTCCCTTCGGACGAAAAGGTTCAAATAAGATGCGAATCTTATCATGCCATGAAAACAAGGGGGTTGTCACCGCGTCAGCCAATCCGGAAGGTAGCGGACAAAACCGTCCGTTTTTCCATATCAATCGCACTTTTGACTCTTTTCTGGCGGTTTGCAACGTACACTCATCTCCCAATTGATTGAAAAGATCAAGTACATCTTTATTGGCCACCACGCCTGTGTTAGGTCCCGATTCAAAAAGAAAACCGTCATCATTCACCGTACACAGTTGTCCGCCCGCTCTGGTGTTTTTTTTCAATCAGCAAAACGTTTACCCCTTTCTCCTTCAACAAGAAAGTAGTAACCAGTCCCGTTATACCGGCTCCAATAACAATCACATCCACATTTGTATCCATACACATTCTTTATCAGATCAGACAGGTTTTGAAAATGATTTCTCAGATCCGCCACGCATTAACGGATCAAACACAGCCGCCACATTCCTTATAAATAAAGTACCGGACTCCGTAATGGATATTTCCTCAGGCGAATAGGTAATTAAACCGTCATCAGCCATTTCTTCTAGTTTATGACGATCAAAAGCCAATCTATCCATTATTTCATCTACCGGTATTCCAATGTGCAGCGACAGCTCCTTCCAGTTTAAGCGGTTGTTGCACATGAAAGTCGTTATGACCTCACGAGCCAGTTGTTCCTGCTCATTCAAAACATATCCGCGCATAACTGGTAGTTCACCTTGCGATGCCTTGTCAATATACTCTTGCACGCCCCTTATGTTCTGACTATAGGCTGCTGCCAGCTGACTGATGGCTGTTACGCCGAAAGCGTACACCTGACCGGTGGTAGCCCTCGTGCAATACCCCTGAAAGTTTCTGTGTAACAATCCATTTTGTAAGGCCACGTGAAGCGAATCATCCGGCTGCACAAAGTGGTCGAGCCCTACAGACACGTATCCTCTCTCACTCAAGCTAGCCGCGGCACGTCTGTACATATTACTTTTTTCTTCCGTTTCCGGCAGTCCCGCTTTTTCGAGCTTCAACATGTCTTTATTCACCCAAGGCACATGAGCATAAGAAAAGGTAACCAACCTGTCGGGCCTCAACGAAGCAGCCTGCCTGATTGTCTCTTCAAAGCCGGCAGCCGTTTGTCCCGGCAAACCATAAATGAAGTCAAGATTGATAGAAACACCCTGTTCACGCAATAATTCAAAAATACGTGCAGGAGGTAACAGAGAGCCCTTGCGGTTAGCAGTGCGCAGCACCTCTTCGTTAAAATCCTGTATGCCTATGCTACACCGGTTGAAACCGGCTTCAACCAATTGCAACCAATGTTTCTCATTCAAATAACCCGGATGACATTCTATTGCAATTTCCGGCTCATCTATGCAGCGAAAAGAAGAAAGGAAAAGCTCGTTAATCTCTTTAAGGTAATGCAACGGGATAGCTGTAGGCGTACCCCCTCCATAATGAATCTGGGCAATCTTACGCGATTTATCCAGCAAAGGTAATATGGTTTTTATTTCTGTTTTCAGTGCCTCCACGTATGCATCCACCACGCTGCGTTTTTCCATGGCATACGAGTTGCATCCGCAGTAATAACACAAACGCGGACAAAAAGGGATGTGTACATAAAACGAAATATGCCGGGGGTCTTTTTCGTTAGAGGCCGTAACAGCCTCCCTGAAATCTTCGGCACCAAATTGTTCGTGAAAATAATTGGCCGGCGGATAACTGGTGTACCGGGGTGTCGGTACATTGTATTTAGCTAATAAATCAGTACTCATCTTCCGGATATCTTTTTAAAGTAAAACCATACATAAAACAAAGAAGCGAGAGCCAAAGCCGCTTCGGCTACAAATAACACCGTGTAGCCTGACAAATCAGCCAGTTTACCACTACCCACAGCAACCAGCATGCTGCTCAAGTGAAGCACAACTATCTGAAGAGTGAAGTCGGTACCTTCTCGTCCCACACGTACGTAATCCATGGCAATGGTGTAAACCAGTACGGTTGATAATCCGTAAGTAGCCCACAAACAAAAAATACCGATGCAAAGGTTCAACGTGGTCAGTAATCCCCAATAGGAAAGTATCACAAAGTAAATCGCAGTAACAAAAACACAGCTCGCATAAATCACAGCAGCCTTTCCCCTGCCCCATTTGCGGATGATGTTTCCGCTGAAATACGAACCTAGGCAGCCACACAAAGAGCCGAACACACTGAACATGACACCAATGTGTGCCATCGGGTAATGCAAATCGACCAACCAGGGCTTCAGCATGGAAAGAATTCCAATAAGACCGGAATTAAATAAAATAAGAAAAGTCAGTTGCGGAACAATGCGACGCTGGCGAAAAAACAAAAGCAAATCTTTCATGCCAATGGGCACCCTGCCCGCGCGCGACACAAAGCTAGCATCTCTGTAGTAAAACAAAGGCACGAGCATAAGCAGTACAAAGACCGACAAGCCCAGCAGCATGGCCGTCCATCCAATATATTTATAGAGGATCAACAGCAATCCCCCTCCAAGAAGTGATCCGGTAAAATTCCCCATACTTTGCATGCTGTTGCCCCTGCTCCTTTCCTTTCTATTAAAAGAAAGTGCAGTCATCGCATCCGTGGCAATATCTTGTGTTCCCGATGCTATAAACGAAAGGATTATCAAGGTCAGCACCAACCAAAAATCGGCTTTCAAATCAAGAAAGGCCAGCATCAGAATCAGGAAAGCGTAGACAATTTCCGACGAGAATATCCAGTTTTTATACGTATTTAGTCCCGAAGTCTTCCTGTCAACCAGCGGCGCCCATAAGAATTTAACGATCCACGGCAATTTTATGAATTGAAGCATACCAATGGCAGTCAGCGAAAAATTATCTTGCCGCATCAACACCGGTAATAAAGTACTGAACAGGCTCATCGGTACAGATTGCGCTATATAGAGAGAAAAAAAAGTAAAAAGCTTACTAAACTGTTTTTCGGCCATTATCAAACGTTGCAATTATAGGGTAAATGATATTGTTGTTCCAAAGGTAAGAGGTTTTCCCTTTTGAGCAAAATATTTTCCCGAAGTCTGAAAGAAATAAGCTATATATTCTTTTGATGCAGCGTTCTTTATCCATAAATCTACCGTCAGGTTTCTTTTCACGGCAGACAGCTTTCCATTTAAAATACCGTAGAATCCCTGACGTACATCATTGCTGTCATTCCAATAATGCCTGCCTGTAGCTGTGTACTGAGCCGAAAAAATCAAGCGGTCCACATAACGGGCACTGAGGTTCCACGTGTAATCTCCGCCCAACATCAATGTTTGTTGCGGCACATAAGGAATGTAATTACCTGAATAATCAGCATCGCCATACTGATATTCGCGGAATTTGGCCTCGGTATAACCGTAAGTGAATTGTAAATTCAACAGATCTGCCGGACGAGCATTCAGTGACAGTTCCACTCCTTTGCTATATGATTTGCCGGCATTAGTCAGCATAGTTCCTGTTTTATTAGCAGCAGTATGTGATATTTGTTGGTGTCTCCAATCAATATAAAACAAAGCCAAGTCGCCATAAAGTCTGTTGTTAAAAGCCGAAAAGCGTCCGCCCACTTCATAATTCCAGCTGTATTCCGGTGAATAAGTACGTTCATCATCTGTACTAAATGAAACATTAAATCCACCGGTTTTATAACCGCGGGTAGTAGTTGCATATATCATGTTTGATGCGTCAAACTGATATTGAAGAGAAACCTTAGGGGTAAATTGGGTAAAGCTTTCGCTATCGTTCAATCGGGTAGTCTGTTCTTTCTGATCGGCCGACAGTTTCCAGACAATGTAATCTTGTTTGGCTTTCTCATAGTCAAAACGTGCACCAACCGTCAACGACAGTTTTTTCAGCAAAAAGTCCTTCAAGGTAGACTGGTGATAGGCAGCCAGCCCGTAGGAAGGCTCATCATAATCCTTCTGAGTAGTGTACAACACCATGCGTTTACCCGTTTGGTAAAAGCCGAAAATTCCGTTCAACCAACTAAAACGCTTGCCGTCTTTGGAGCGCATTTCGAGTTCTTGTGAAAACTGATTTTGTTTTTGAGTTTGTATCACAAAAGCCTTAGCCTCTGCTGTAAAATCCTGATCAATGGCCTGCCTGTCATCCAGATTTTGATAACCCGTTACTGATTTCAACACAAAATTATCAAACGAATAACTCATGGAAAGTCCACTGGTAAGCACCCCTTGCCTGTATGAACTGTATGCGTTGTAATTCACATCACCAATCTGTCCGGTTGTGTTATCCAGCAACCCATAAGGATACCCTCCCTGATCCGTATATTCATAGTTGACAGAAAAAACGCCATCCCATCCCGACTCCGTTTTCCATTGAATCTTTCCTTTGGATGATATCTGATTGAGATTATCAGCTTCACTGCCGGTATATGCGTTGACGAAAAAGCCATCATTGTGTTTGTAGCGAGACGAAACGGCATAACCTACCCGGTCAGACAGTTTGCCGTAATAGCTTCCTGAAAACTGAGTCTGCCCGTAGTTGCCTACCATCTGTTTGTATGTCAATCCTTGATAATCGAGTGGATTTTTGGTGTATACATTGATAATCCCTCCCATGGTATTTCGTCCGTAAAGCGTACCTTGAGGCCCCCTTAACACTTCCACCCTATTCACTTCATTCATATCAAAATCAAAAACCGATTTATCAAAGAAAGGAATGCCGTCAACATAAAGTCCTACCGAAGGAGTCAACTTGGAACCGATTCCGCGAATGTATATAGGAGAAGTCAGTTTGGAGCCGTAATCGGGTAAAAACAGATTGGGGATATACGAACTCAATTCCTTAAAATCGACCAGATTCTTTTTGTTCAGATCGCCCAAAGATATTAAAGATACGGAGGCAGGAACTTCACGTAAAGTCTTTTTTTCTTTATAAGAAGTAACCACTACTTCATCCAGCATGACCGACTTACGCGACGTGGAATCGGGCACCGTCACGGCTGCCAATAGGTAGCTAGGAAACACCAAAGCTCCTAAAAATGCATATACTTTCATCCTTTTCATCATTTTGCTGCAAAATTACGAAGTTACAATTAAACTGACAATCCTCATTAATGAGGATTTAGAAAAAAAATGAGGCCACCTAAAATTGAAGGTGACCTCACTCTTTTTATTTATTTGTGTGGTTTATTTGGCCACTCTCTCAAGCCATTTAAGCATAAAGAACATAACGCCCATTGACACAAGGCATATCACTAAGAATACAGTCCAGCACTGCCAGATAGGTATCTTGTTATACATCATAGGACCAAGGAATAAGAAGAGATTACCTATAGACGCTGCACCAAGCCACAAACCTTGACACAAACCCTGAATATGTTTAGGGGCCACTTTGGAGACAAATGAAAGACCAAGTGGTGAAATAAAGAGTTCTGCAACAGTCAAAAAGAAATAGACCACAATCAAGACCCATGGTCCAGCCTTCAAGCCTGTTTTGGCAGAATCTGCCATCGCCTTAAACTCAGCGCCCGAAGGATAACCTTGCATTGTCGAGTAAACAGCAAGGAACAAAAAAGCAAGTCCTGCAATACCCATACCAATAGCAATCTTTCTAGGAGTAGAAATCTGTCGGCCACGACGAGAAAGCAGACCAAAGAAAAGCATAACTAGTGGAGTAAGTACGATTACAAAGAATGGATTCACAGCTTGCCAAATTTCAGGCGCAATACTATCCGTTACAACAAAGTCACGGGCAAAAAGTGAAAGTGATTGTCCGTTTTGATGAAACGAGAACCAAAAGAAAATTACAACACCTAATACAGCAAACAGTGCATACAAACGTTGCCTTATCTCCTTTGCCATAGCTGCTTTCTCTTCAGCAGTATACCCTACCGACTCTTGTTTTTCTTTTTTGCCCGGTGTAGGGAATACTTTCCGGCATGCAACAAAAATAAAGAAAGAAATAAGCATAGCTACCACTGACGCGATAAAGGAATAATGGATACCTGTATTAAAGACGTCAAGATATTGTGTACAGAAGGGAGATAAATCATTGGTTACCGAGCCACCTACTTTAACAACCAATTCTTTTAGATTAGAGAGACTATCGGCATTCATATTTGCACCTTCCTTAATATATTGGTGACACAATGCTGGCAAATCAGCATTATATATCAAGCTGTGAACTTTCAGCCACCATTCTCTCAATAGAGGGGCAATAAAAGGTGCAATAAGACCACCAATATTTATAAACACATAAAATATCTGAAATCCTGAATCGCGACGGCTTTTAGCTAATTTTAAGGATTCAAGACCTTCTTTCTCAGCATCTTTTTCAAGATTGTCATACATCTGTCCTACAATAGCCTGAAGATTTCCTTTGAAAAGCCCATTACCAAAAGCTATAAGAAACAAAGAGACACAAGTTAAGGGAAGCAACCAATCAATATTATCCGGAGTAGACAAAACAGGAATAGACAGAATGACGTAACCCAACGACATTACTATCAATCCTGACATGATTGTTCCTTTATAATTTTGTGTTCTGTCAGCAATGATACCGCCTACCAAACTCAATACATAAATTCCACAATAAAAGACCGAGTAGATAATGGAACTGGTTTCGTCACTCAAACCAAATTTGGAACAGAGAAACAGTACCAGCACGGCATTCATAATGTAGTAGCCAAACCGCTCGCCCATATTGGAAATAGCCGCAGCCAACAGACCCTTAGGATGATTCTTGAACATAGATATAAGTTTTTAAATTAGCATTTAAATTGATTTTTATTATATTAAATGCAAATATATACTTTTTGGCATATTATTCCTAAAAAAGCGTGCAAACTTCCGCCTTTACAAGTCTTATTAACTCATTCGGATCGATTTTTATCTGCAATCCGCGCTGGCCCGCACTTACATAGATAAAAGGATAGTGAATGCATGTATGGTGAATGTAGGTGGGAAAATGCTTTTTCATCCCCACGGGCGAACAGGCACCGCGTATATAACCGGTGGTGGGAAGCAAT
>ENA-UPXM01004164-UPXM01004164.1-activated-sludge-metagenome-genome-assembly--contig:-NODE-4164-length-15026-cov-12.494957_pt1 | contig 15026 bp, 12 predicted proteins | sample MGYA00238178_ERZ772708 | MGnify/ENA primary metagenome ERZ772708 (study PRJEB29002, sample SAMN05720212) | activated sludge metagenome | isolation source: anaerobic digester from wastewater... | reverse complement strand
GTCGCTTTGTACTGACCACTCACACTGAGGCTGGGTTCTGACCCTGATCTTTTTCACACCCCCCGTTGCATTGAACACTCTTTTTTTCTTAAAAAGATTGTATGTACAGGTAGTTATGGCTACTTCATCTGAGAAATCACTCTCCTGTCCTGCCCCATTCAAAGCGGTTACTGCAAAATAATAATTTTGCCCTTTTTTGAGACCGCTTATCTTTTTTAACGTTTCACCTACAATCTCAACCATAAATCCATAATTTCTGCTTTCATTGCCGTAATAAAGCCGGTATCCCACAACATTCTCCGCAGGTGAGTTTGGATCCCAGGCAAGTGTCACAGATGTACCATGAGCATAGTGGGCAGATGCAGTAATGGCTGAAAAAATGAGGATAATAAAGAAGATGGTTTGAGTAGTTGAACGTTTGATCGGTTTATTGTTGGCTTTGCTGTGATGCATATAAGCACCTCCTGAACACTTCTTTAGCCGGCGAATAGCCAGCACTGGAGGTGCTGTTTTCGCCTGGCAACCCTGCTGCCGTATCCTGCAGAAAGGACTTAGGCCAGTAGTTTTGCGTCCCAGTTTTTCAACTGGTTTGCCTTTGTCAAGCTATGGTCATTCATAACAGGTTTTTTTGTATTAGGTTCCACAATGTTTTGCCTCTGTTCATTATGACCATGATATGGTTGTCGGTTTTTTTGAATTAAAAAAAATGACAAAGATCACAAAAACATAATTGTTGATGAATAGACGATAAATCACAACCGCCCCCTGTTCTTTAGAATCCTTAATGCCCAGGGGGCGGTTGTGTAATCAGTATCTACTGTTGGAGAGAGGCGTATTGGTCGGTGTATGATGGTGGCGGAATCGACGTATCCTCGCCAGTATCATATGAATCAAATTGTTGCGCCTCTGATATGTCGCGATCCTGAATATCCTGCAAAACTGCTTGTTTTGCAATGGCTTTTTTAAAAGGATTCTGAATGAATTTTGCCTGAGATTCAAACCACACTCTTACGCGATGATTACGTTTGATATTGGCAAAGGTCAATGTATCGACAGCCTCAATTGGCTTACCATTCACAATAATCTTTTTAATATAATGTTCTGGCTCTGGGTTTATGTGGTAAACAAGCTGGCTTCCGTAACTGACGGTGATAGCCTGTTTACTTCGCTTGATTTTTGTCTTATTCTTGATCTTTTTATTTTTAATAGAGGCTAGCCCTTCTACTGATATTGAGCCATTTCCTATGGCGGTTGCAATTAATTTGAAATTTTTCTGTTCAAATGTTGCATTGATTTCGGCGTGCTGACTCATTATCAATGTACATTTTGACCTATTACTTTCACAATCACCTGAGAAGCCACTAAAATTAGACCCTTCTCCGGCAATAGCTTTTAGTGTTATTTTTGTTCCCGGGGCATAGGCCGTTGCTAAAGGATGGGCAACAACGTGTCCAGAGCCAGTTCCGCTTGTGGTGATCGATAAAGTATAGCCTGGGACGAAAAGAGCATAAATTGTGTGATCACCAGTGACATTTCGAAATGTATATGAACTGACAGCTCCCACTGAGGACCCGTCAACCAAAACATCCGATATTGCATGGCTTGCATCAGGCGAAATTGTGAATGTTTGACTGCCTCCATTCGGTACCGAAATACTTTCTGATGGCGAAATCGTCCCTCCAGGCCCTGCTGATGCAGTGATTGTAAAACTATTAACTTTAAAAACCGCTGAAATAGTGTGGTTGGATGTGACATTACTAAAAATATACGAGCCGGTAGCTCCCTGAGAAACCCCATCCACTATAACATCTGCTATGGTGAAACCGTTATTTGGTGAAATCACGTATGACTGATTTGCCCCATGATTAACTGATTTGTTACCGGATGGGGAGATGCTTCCACCAGGTCCAGCAGAAGCGTTTATTGTGTAGGTTTTGACAGAAAAAACTGCTGCAATTGTGTGATCTTTAGTTACATTGCTAAACGTGTAAGAACTGGTTGCCTCTTGCGGGACGCCATCAATGGCGACATGTGAAACCTGATAACCGGCATTAGGGGTCACAGTAAAGGATTGATTTGCCCCCTGTGCTACAGTCACTGATCCTGAGGGTGTAATGATGCCTCCCTGACTGGCTGATGCTCTGATCGTATATGTCGTAGCGCCCGACTGTGCAACTGTGAATACCTTGCCTGCGAAAGTGGAGCTTGCAGTCCGTGCGTCTGTATTGGTGTTGGCTGACACTGAATAGCTTATGACACCATTCCCTGTCCCGTTTTTGCCTGAAGTAATAGTCAACCAGGAAGCACCGCTTGAGGCTGTCCAGGTACATCCTGGCTGTGTGGTGACAGATACACTTCCGGTACCACCGGAAGCGCTGAAACTCGCATTCGTTTGGGAAATCGAATACGTGCACATATCTTTATTTACTTCATCAGAATACGTGCTTTCAATGGGCGGATTTGAATTATCATAGGCTGTAGCAGCAAAATAATAGGTTGACCCATTGGGAAGGTCAGTTATAGTAACCTGGGTTACGTTGCCAACATCGATGAACCAATCATAATTACGGCTTGCTTTGCCGTAATAGATTTTGTATCCAGCCACGTTAGGCTCATTGTTCATATCCCATGCAAGCGTTACCTGGCCGGCACTACCAATGTTTGGAGTGAGAAATATAGACAATGACGAGAGGGCGAGTATGAGGACTAATAAAGGACGAGTTATCATCTGCAACACCTCCTGCTGGATTCAATTGGCCTAGCGAAATCCAGCACTCAGAGATGCTGCCTTCGCCTGGCAACCCCGCTGCCATGTCCTGTCATCAAAGGATTTAGGTCGGTGGCTTTGCGTCCCACGCTTTCACGTGGTTTGCCTTTTTCAAGCAAATCGTTTCTATGATATGATTAGTATGGCCGGTTGGGTGGACGAACTAAATGATGAAAATCACCGATAAAAACTGACGATAGAAATTCAGTCAGTACAGCATCAGTACGCAAAAGATAAACCATACTTGGCGGAAAGTTCGCACATAAGAAAGTTCGCACATAAAAGGGGCCGCGTTGTATGACCGGATATGCCGGCAAACCAGAGCGAAAACCGATGAATTGTTATTGTCGCATTGACAATGCCGGGTCATATCGCATACATTATATGAACACGGAAGTGCCAGGGTCCTGGTGGGCCTCCTGGTCTTCAAAACCAGTGCGCCGGTGACGAGCCGGCGGGTGAGTTCGATTCTCATGCACTTCCGCCATCAGTAAAATCAGTCAGTTAAAAACCTGAGTGTTCAACCATAAGCTGCAAGAATAATAATAGGCTGGTTATCGTAAAACATATTACCAGACTCCAGAACTAGAAATTCTAACATGAGAGAAAAACAGGGCTGCCTGGAATGGGCATCCGTCTCAAGCCACTGGTGTGGATATGAAACAATTCTTTTCCAGTTTCCGAAATGTTTGCCCCTGTCGGATCTACCTTCCATGGTATGTTATTTACAGTTGGCGGGGTATGCGTGAACGTGGGCTTCTTGCACCTGCCGGCATGAGAAAGAGAAGAGGAACAGCAACAAGAGGCATGATTCCAAAGGAAATAAACACAATCATAAATCCGGTAAAAGCATCGGGGCTCAGATGTAATACAAAGGTAATGAGAGAGATAGCGAGTGCACCGCCTATATTTCTGAACATATTTCTGAGGCCGACGATTGTACCCACTTTCTCAGGCATCAACTCTATGCACGCGTTATTGGCAGAGGGAAATACCATCCCTGCACTGATCCCATTGAGAAACATAATAATTGAGAATGTTCCGATGACTCCTCCAAGGGCGCCGCCAGCGCTGGTCAGGAGAAGGCCGGGTGTGAGCAGGATAATCCCGAGCCCCATAGTGATAAAACCTATTACCATTGGCCATCGATAGCCGAGTCTCCTGAGGAGGAAACTGGTTGCAGCAGAGGTGACAGTCATTGCCAGGGAGCGAGGGGTAAGAATCATGCCGCTCATTAAAGTGGAAAATTTATGAACAGATATAGCATAGAGAGGGATGAAAGAGAATAAACCCATAGAAGTCATCCCTACAATGAGATTTGATACATTTGCTGCCACAAAAGCCCTTGATTCAAGAAGTTTGGTGTCTATGATAGGCGCATGGGCTCGCTTTTCCTGTTTCAGAAAACAGATACCAAGAAAAAAGCTGATGAACACCAGTATCCCCGCAAGAATCATCGAGACGGCCGAGGGCCTTTCGCCGACGAGATTCAGTCCGAGGAGGAGCAACAAAAGAGAACTACTCATGAGCCCGATGCCTATAAAATCTACTCGGGGGCGGGTAATATTCTTGGATTTCTTAAGGAGCATCATAGCCAGGCAGATTAAGGCAGCACCTATGGGGACGTTGATGTAGAAAACATAGCGCCAGGAGTACTGACTCACAATCCAACCACCGAGATTTGGTCCAACAACAAAGCCAACCCCAAATATGCTTGACAGAAGACCGATTGCAGTTTCACGGCTCTCAGGAAAAAAATCGCTGGCTATGCCGGATGCTGTGGGAAGAAAACAAGCACCCCCAATTCCTTGAAAGAATCTGAAGGCTATCAGAGCATAGATAGAGCTCGCAAAGCCACAGGCAAGAGAGCTTCCTGTGAAGACAAGAAGGGAAAAAAGAAACACCTTCTTACGGCCGAAGCTGTCGCTCAGATTCCCTGCAAGGGGCATTGTCATGGTGACAGCAATAAAGTAAATCGAAATTGTCCATGCTGACAGAAGAACGCTTGCATGGAGTTCCTTGGTGAAGTTAGGGAAGGCCACGGAGATTACAGTGGCATCTATGGCGTACATTAGGATGCTGACGCCGGCAATAAAGAAAACCAGGTACTTGCGCATCAGGACGACACTTTCTGTTACAAGATGACGGGAGTCTACTAAATTGCCTGATAACCGTCAACAGAAATCAGGATCATAAAAGGATAACCAGAAGTATAGCCTTTATCATAAATGATGCTTAAGATACATGCATCTTATATTAGAAGGACACTTCATGAGACAGTGTCCATTCACGGAAAAATGAAGGAGATAGGACGGTGAAACGAGTAGGAATGGCTGTTTTGGCTATGGCAATTTTTTTTGGTTTCTCCGGAATAGTGTGTGCCCAGGAAAAGAGCCCTGATGTGATCCGCAGATCATATAGCGTTTACAGTACAAACCTTTTCCAGGGAAAGCAGTTACTAAAACAGGGTGATTTTCTGTGGGCTCGAGCGCATTTTGTGAAAGCCCTGGAGAGTCAAAAGTGGCCTGAAGCCGTCGCATTTGCAGCAACGGCAAGCTACAAGATGAATGACATGAGGGCTGCGGAACACTATATTGCAGATGCGGAGAAAATGACTGGCAAGGGTGTCTTTGAGCTGCGGATTGCCGGCTACAAAGCATTAATTTATCTCAAGGAAGGCAGGCAGGATGAAGGATTAAAAGCCTTGCGGGAGTACGTAGCCCTGTATAACTACCTCGATCCGCTGATGAGTATCAGGGAGGTTGAAGCCATGGCAATAAAAGGAATGGTAAATCTAAGTATGCTGGAAGCGTTGTTGGATGAACAGATTATCTGGCGTGAGGATGAGATAGAGCAGTACGAGAAAACAGGGACAGGGTTTTATGGAAGATACGGTGGGCCATAAGAATCACAAAACAGGTATGGATACTATCAAGGATTGGAACATCCTCCAAACCCATCCTCCGAAAATATTATAGAGATATACGAAAGACGAGGAGCGATCATATTCTGATGTTCTTCTGTCACACTGGAATATGGCTGACAGCGAACAAGGGCTGAAGCTTGCTGGTTTTTACAACAACTCTCTGTGTGGAATAACAGGGCATGCTTCATCGCGAAACATTGTATCTTTGGAGGGTTTACGAGACACACAGTCTCACTTGTGCCGATGCAAACGGTGGAGGCGATGTTCAAGCGATTCACGTTCAGTGTCGCTCAAGTTTCTGGCTTCGTTCAAGAGCTTACGAACCATTTCCAGAGCTTTTCCGAAATTGCGGGTATGATGCTCGTAGAATTTGGCCAGTTCTTCTACCGCAAAAACATCGTGGGGATTTATTGCCACAATTTCCTGCCAGAGTGCTATGGCATCTTTCCATCGGCGGGCTTTCTTGTACATAAGAGAGAGTGATCGCCGTGCGCCTATTGCCACGTCTATACGATTGGACCCGAGTAAGGATTCGAGCATCTTCTGTGCCTTTTCAGGGTTACCCCGTTCGTAGAGGAGTGTGGCCATTTTGAGGAAATCAATGTGTTGTCCCTGTCCTGCCTCCTGACAGGTCTCTGTAAGGTCTGCGAGGTGTTTCAGGAGTGATGCCATAGATATGATGTCCATCCTGTTGTGTGTGAAAACATCCTCAAGTAATTTTCCATCGCGCACTCGGAGCCAGTCAAAATAGCGCTGGGGTATCTCGAAGCCGGGCACATCTCCATTTCGCCACACCCCGAGTATATTCGTTTCTATGGTTGAAAGACGGACGTTTTCTAGGCGGTGGGCAAAGACTCTCCTGCTTGGATGGAGAAGATCAATGTGAGGTTTCACTGTCAGTGTGTCTTGAAAACGATTCAGGATGAACCGTGTTGCCAGCAGGTTCAGATCATAAGCTCTGCCGTTAAAGGTGACAAGGAATTGCTTGTCCGATGCAATGTCGCTCAGATAGCGCAGCATGGCCTTCTCCTCAGAGAAATCCCGTGCAAAGAGCTGGCAGGTGATAAACGAACCTGCATCGAACCACCCAAGCCCGATGAGGAAGGGAAAGGTGCCGGTGCCTCCTGCGAGGCCCGTGGTCTCAGTATCGAGGAACAGGCCGTCTTCTAATGCCAGGTCTATGGTCATGGGCGGGTAGGAGAGAAAGGCTGTTGCCTCCATATTCAGGCATGCAAAGTCAGAGATATGTACATGCCCGTGACTATCATTTCCTTTCAGGCTGTTGCGGGATACGAAAAGATTACCATGTTGAGTCCGGATCTCCTCGCCGGCAACAACATGCTCCAGCGGTATTGCCTTTTGCCATGCCTCCGCAAAACGTGGCCGGGCAATGCGCTCTCGCCGGCTCATGATCTCGTCTATTTTTCTGCGAAGTTCGCCGATTGTCTTTTGCGGGGAGTCAGCCTGGTTGGGTATGGCAGGTTCGCCGGTTAATCGGCCCAGGCGGTCTCTGAGGCTCATGGCGTATCCATAAGATCGAGAATCTTAAGTGCTGCACTCTTGGCTGAAGGCCCAACCTCCATCAGGGGCCCCACGCACATGGGGCAGCCATGCTCGCACGGGCACGAGGTAATGACAGACCGTACCGCCCGTACAAGCTCGTCGTGCCTTTCGAACAGATTTTCTGAGAATCCGATCCCGCCAGGATAGGCATCAAAGATAAAGACAGTAGGGTCATAGGCGTTTTCCATGACATTCACAGGTTTGCTGGGGCTCGTAGTTATCATCCTCCGGTTATCACCGCGACGGACATACCATTCACCGCTCTTGTCACCAATACACCAATCGACATCACGTATATCCGACATGACGAGCATGGCGGCAATGTGGTGGAGGCAGTAAGTAAGACCGGCAAGGCCATCAAGGATGTCCAGGCGGCTGAGTTGCAACGAATAAAGGAGGTCCCAGGGGATGGTGAACCAGTAGCTGGTTGTGTGCATCTCTCGTTCAGGCAGATCTACATCGCCGTAGCCCACGTTCTCGGAAGTGTAGAACTTGATCTTCTTGTAGCCCACAACCTTGCGCGTTACCTGGACCTCGCCGTGCTGGACAATGAGCCTGCCTTTCATCTTTGTGTCGAAGTCGTCCATAACGCGGACACCGGTATAGGTCATGGCATCGGTGTAGTAATCGACGTCCACCTTCTTAACATACGCCTTCTTGCGCTCCAGATCGAGTTTGTCCACATGGTACTGTTGCGACTCTACCATGTAGATCGCACTGTCGTGGACTGCTGTGAAAGCGCTGTCCCAGTCAACCTCTGCTATGACTTTGTGGTTTCCTGTATCGGTGGTGTCAATCACCACAATGTTTTCAGGATTGACCGTTCGCAGGCTCACCTCGTCAGCAGGGTAGCTCTCTGCAGACCAGTGCCAGCGCTGGTCTACCCGGTGGATCACTCCTTTTTCCTCCAGATAGGTGAGCAACTCCACAAGATCTTCCTTGCCAAATTTTTCACCTTCTTCAAAGGGAAGCTCAAATGCCGCACTCTTGATGTGGTGGAGTAGAATCAGCAGATTATCGGGGTTCACCCGGCAGTGCTCAGGAGAGCGGGAAAAGAAATAGTCAGGGTTTTCCACAATGAACTGATCCATGGGATTGCTCTTAGCGATCAGGATGGCAAGGCTGCTGCCTGTTCTGCGTCCTGCCCTGCCTGCCTGCTGCCAGGCACTGGCAATGGTTCCCGGATAACCCACCATGATGCATGCCTCCAGGTCGCCGATGTCGATGCCCAGTTCGAGGGCATTCGTACTTACCACCCCCATGATGCTGCGTTCACGGAGACCCTTTTCGATCTGCCGCCTGAGGTTGGGAAGGTAGCCACCGCGGTAACCGGTCACATAGTGGTCATCTTTGGGGATTTTGCTTTTGAACGTATCCTTGAGGTACTTGGTGAGCACCTCCACATTAAGCCTGCTTGTGGTGAAGGCAATGGTCTGTATCCTGTTATCTATGAGGTTGCTCGCTATGGTACGTGCAGGGGTCAGAGCTGACTGGCGTATGCCCAGTTCCTTGTTCACGATAGGCGGGTTATAGAGGATAAAGGTCTTGGCAGATCTAGGAGCGCCGCTTTGATCGATGAGGACAACTTCTTTTTCCAGGAGGTCTTCCGCATGTTCCCTCGGGTTTGCCACGGTTGCGGAACAGCAGATGAAAACGGGGTCCTGTCCGTAGAAGCGGCAGATTCTTTTGAGACGCCGAAACACATTGGTCACGTGACTGCCGAAAACACCCCGGTAGATGTGGAGTTCGTCCACGACCACATACTTTAGATTGGAAAAGAGTTTCTGCCACTTGGTGTGATGAGGGAGAATGCCGGCATGCAGCATGTCCGGGTTGGTGACCACCACGTTGCCCTGTTTGCGAATGGCCTGCCTCGCATCGTCTGGTGTGTCGCCGTCGTAAGTAAAGGTTTTGATGTTTGCTTTGAGTTCCCTGATGAGGCCGTGAATCTCTGTCATCTGGTCATTAGCCAGTGCCTTTGTGGGGAAGAGGTATATAGCTCTGGTCTCAGGCTCTTCAAGGATCTTTTGGAGTACAGGGATGTTGTAACACAGGGTCTTTCCGCTGGCTGTAGGGGTGACGAGGACAACGTCCCTGCCCTGATGAACAAGCTCAATGGCCTGTGCCTGGTGGCTGTACAGTTTACCGATGCCCTGCCCGGTGAGTATCTTTTGCAACAGAGGGTTCACCCAGTGGGGGTATGGGGCATAACTGCCCTGCAATGCGGGGATATGCCTGATGGCTGTTGCATTTTCCCGGAAACGCCTGTCCTTTTCAGCGCGGGTCAGCCACTCTGTTAAGCTTATGTGGGGCATGTCCCTGCCTCGTCGCCTTGTAAGGTGAGTTGCTCCTTCTGCTCAGGGGTCAGGCGAAGACTGTCTATCGCGTGCTCGGTTATGAAATCTATCAGTTTTTCTTCAGTGTCCAGATTTTGATTGAGACTCACTGTCCTCAGAATGCTATCGCACGGGGGAATGTCCCTGGTTTTTTGTCTTACACCCGGATCGTCACTCCGGGAGAGGGCTTGCCGTATTGTTTCTCGAACTGACTCACATATGGCAACCTGCCTCACGTAGCTAATCATTGCAAAACACCTCCCCATAAAAAACTATGACCATTCATGCAGATGTGCTAATGGTTCTGTTGTGCCAATATGGATATGCCACATTGATACATACTATACTCCAACTGGCGAGTGAATGGCAATCTACACACTCACTCGCATTCTTTTGGCTGTTTTTGAAACAGGTCCGGTATGAAAGCCCAGCAGAGCAGAGAGGTTCCAGGGAAAGAGTTTTATTGACTTCTTTCTCATTTCGTGTGATAAGGTGTCATACAGAAAGCTTTTGAGCTTCAATTCAACAGGAGGGGTGCTTACGCATGGCAAAAGGAAAAGTGAAGTGGTTCAACGAGTCGAAGGGGTTTGGGTTCATTGCCCAGGAGGATGGAAAAGATGTGTTTGTTCATTTTACAGCGATTCAAGGGGAGGGGTTCAAGACGTTGTCAGAGGGCGACGAGGTTGAATTTGATGTTGAAAAGGGTCAGAAGGGACCAAACGCGGTAAATGTAAAGAAAGTGAAAGCCTAAAAAGGCAGGGCAGGGAAGGGCAGGGACATCGGTTAGTCCCTTTTTATGATGAATACCAGCGGAAAGCTGATCACACCTCCTGTGACAAACAATGGGTAGTGACAGGTTTTGCCCTTACTTCTGATGGGCTTTGTATACCCTGCATGCAATGCCCCTCAAGTTCGGTGACCCCATCTCAGCGCCCCACGGTTGAGAATCGTCTGTCAGGATATTCACGTTTGCCTCCTCCCAACCGTACATAACTTCAGGGCCCCTTTCGGGAAACCACCATCCATAGTCCACACCCACTACCCGTGAGTCTATATCTTCTGTTATCCTGGCCTTTTGTGTTATCCTGCCCTGTTTCGTTTCGATATAGACTGTATCCCCCTGCGTGATGCCAAGTGCAGTAGCTGTGTCAGGGTGGATCCAGACTTCTGGCTCATGATGGCGTTTTCTGAGTGATTCAATCTGTCTTTGACTGGAGTGTCTGAATTCTTCGACTTTCCATGAGGTTAAAACGAGAGGATATTCCCTGGCAATTTCAGGTGAACTCAAGGGTGTATCCGGAATTTCCCGGTATATAGGTATGGGATCAAACCCCCAGTCTTTCAAGCGCCGGGAATAAAGCTCCACTTTTCCTGAAGGTGTGGGAAAACCGTCCTTCTCGTGCCTGCGGTATTCTTTTTTTCCCACCAGTGTACCAATCTTTTTGAATTCGTCAAATGTTATACCTGCAGGTTTTAAAATGAAATCAAGGCATTCTTTTTCGGTTTCCCAGAAATATTCACCAATACCTAATTTCCGGGCAAGAGCTGTTATAATCTCAGAATCAGAGCGGCACTCACCGACCTGCGCTACTTTTTGTTGTACCTGGGCGAGAGGGTAGTAGGGTGGCGCTATAATGTTGTTTATTTCGAGAAAACTGCCCACAGGAAGAACGATATCAGACATGGCGGCTGTAGGCGTCATGAACATGTCGATTGTTGCAGAGAAGCCAATCTTCTGTAAGGCCTTATAGACATGACGAGCATTTGAATAGGTCTGAAGCATATTGCATTCAAAAATCAATGCGCTATGCAGCGGATATGGTTCCCCTTTGAGGATAGCCTTTACTATACTCTGAGGGAGTGCATAAAAAACCGATGGAAGAAATCCATCAGAAGCATTGAGTCGCCTGCTGCGAACATCCGGCAAAAGCTTGTCTCTTAAGTCGAATTCAGGTGATCCCATGGGTACAATTGCCGGTTGGGAGCACGCAAGTTCTCCGCCCGGAACACCAATGTTACCGGTAATTGCGCGAAGAATTGCCAGAGCACGTGCAGTCTGAAAATTGTTGCTTGTATGGTCGATTGCATTCCCTGCCTGTATAATCGCTGGTCTGGCTGTGGCGTAGAGTCGGGCAGCTTCTCTGATGAGGTTCGCTGGTATCCATGTTACTTTTTCCACTATCTCCGGAGTATACTGGGCGATATGCTCTTTAAGTTGGTCGAAGCCAACCGTCCATTTGTCAACGAAAACCCGGTCGTAAAGGCCCTCCGTAATAATCACATGGATTAAGCCGAGCGCCAGAGCCAGATCCGAACCTGGGCGAACTTGCAGCCAGATATCTGCTTTCCGTGAGAGGTCGAACTTACGGGGATCGACAACAATCAACTTTGACCCGCGCTGCAGGGCTTTCAATGTGTCCATTCCCTCTCCAAGGCGGGTTTCAGAAAGATTTGCTCCCCATACCATCATGCAGGAAGGCGGATAACCATAATCGGGCACTGGATTGAAGCCATTTGTCAGCAAGCTTCCGTTGACTCTGGGTATGAAGCAGACAGGTGCCATCGAGGCAATATTCGGTGTCCCGAAGACATTGGCAAAACGACCAATATACCCGCCCTCATAGCCTCCTCGGAATGATCCTCTGATGAAAACCACACTTTCAGGGCCATATGTTTCCTTTGTCTTCTTCAGTGCTTCTGCGATCTCATTAAGGGCTTCATCCCACGAAATACGATCCCATCTTCCATTGCCGCGTTCTCCAGAACGGCGCAGTGGATATTTGAGCCGGGCAGGGTGATAAAGGTGCTCAAGAGCGGTCTGTCCCTTCAGGCAAAGCCTACCATGATTGAAGGGGCTTTCAGGATCACCCTCTACCCTAACAATTTCACCATTCTGTATATGGACGAGAATTCCACACCCAGCCTGGCATAAAACGCAAGCACTTTTTAGAATTTCTACATCGTTCATGTTACCTCTTTGTATGTCCTGTCGGGCACAGGTATGATTCTGCTCGATTCATATCATGAGGGCTTCCTTGGCTTTTCTGGATTCAATGTTGAACAGCACTGCATGAAGCGGGTTCTCATGCTTTTCATTCATCGTCAGGAGTCATTTTTTGTCCTTCGTATACTAATATTATTATAGTGGTAGTCTAATATTTTAAAGAGAAATAATAAAGTATTCCGCCAGCACAACGCCAGAAATTGTGAGGTTAAGAGAATATTAGAGTCTGGAGAACAAAATATTAGGATTGACATTCCCGGTCTATCACTATTTTGGTATAATGTTTATTATGAAAAAAACAACCCTTCTTTTTGCAGCAATTATACTGTTTTCTACTGTGTTAAAATTACACGGGGCGGAATGGATATCTATAGGCAAGGACAGGTTGGGTAATGAATTATTCTATGACCATGAAGTTATAATTGAGCGCTCAAAAGATATAATGGAAGTACAGATGAAGGGGATATATTCTGATGCAGGGAGAAGGGAGAGAATACAAGACAGAACCAGGGCAAAATCAACTGTTGAAAGGTATGAAACATTGAGCTACTCCCTGGAATTGCAGCAAATAAATTGCGTGAAGAGAGAGTTTCGGGTAATGGCTTATACTGACTACTCCTCTGATGGTGGGGTACTTTACAAATTTATCGCAGAACAGCAAGCAATGAAAGGATGGGAGCCCATAGCCCCAGACTCAATGGGGGAAAGGATGTACAAAGCTGTCTGCCGGCCATCATCAGGGAAAAAGAACTGAATAGGAAAATCACATAAGCCTCTTTTCAAAAACCATATAGATAGAATAGGCAGACAGCCCATTGACATACCTGGTGCATGCCATGCTGTGGTTAAGATTATTTTTTCACAAATTCTGCTGAAATCCTATGGTTCTTCGTCACATTGTCAAAACGATAATAGGTAACAGCACCCTTTGATACACCATTGACCAAAACTTTTGATACCCTATAGCCGGTATTCGGACGAATCGAAAAGTACTTCCCGTACCCATAGGGCACAGAAACGGATCCTGATGGAGAGATTGTCCCACCTTTCCCTGCTGATGCAGTGATGGTAAATGTTTTGAGGGTAAATTTTACATTAATGGTATGATTTGCAGAAATGCCGGTAAATGTGTAGGAGCTTATTGGACCTTTCCAGCTTCCATCTACGTAAACAGTGTATATATCATAGTTTTGGCTGGGTGAGATGGTAAAAGACTTGCTTGCACCACGAGATACTGCAACTGCGCCGGATGGTGAGATTGTCCCACCGGTTTCTGCTGAAGCAGTAATGGTGTAGGTTGAAGATGATACTGGCACGCTGCTTACAAAGCTTGCTGCAATTGTATGATTTGCTGCTATATTGTTAAACGTGTAGGAGGTAATTGCACCTACCGGTGTGCCGTCAACCACAACACTCGATATTGCATATCCGGGGCCGGGGGTAATGAAGAAGGTCTGGCTTGTTCCTGCTGACTTATTCACAGTGCCTGGCGGTGAGATAGTACCTCCTGTTCCCGCCGATGCTGTGATGTTATAGTAGGTTGAGCCTGTGCCAGCTTGGTTTATTGTGAACAGCTTGCCTGCAATAGTAGATGTAGCAGTTCTTGCAGTGGCACCGGTATTGGCAGATACAGAATAGGATGCTGTACCATTACCGGTACCCTGGTTTCCCGATGTGATGGTAACCCAAGGCGCTCCGCTGCTGGCTACCCAGGGGCAACCGGCCTGGGTGGTGACCTGGACTGTCCCTGTTGCCCCTTGCTGTGTAACAGATGCTGAAGGTGGTGAGATGGAATAAGAGCAGGTCCTATGGTTTACCTCCACCGAATATGCGCTTTCAACGTTTGACGTGTTGTATGCTGTTGCAGCAAAATAATATATGTTTCCATCTGTGAGTCCAGTTACCGTATACGTATTGACCTTCCCCACGTCAATAAACATGGTATAATTTCTGGAGGCGTTTCCGTAATAGATTCTGTATCCTGCAAGGTCACTCTCAGTGTTGGAATCCCAGGCGAGAGTGACCTGGGCCGCCATTATCGGCACTGCAAAAAGAAGAACAACTAATCCTGCTGTGAAAAACAGAAAAGAAAATCTAACACATATCTGAAAGACTGCATTGGCTCTATATCGTTTTTCTGAAATACCTGTTCGCCACAAACTGATCATATCTGGTCTTGCCATTGAATAAAATCCTTTCTCGTATCGTTTGTTTTAAATTAGCAAGTACCATACCTGAGAGGAAATCTGTTGTAATTAATTGATATTAAAGATATATATTGTCATTACTGTCATTTGTGGTGATGATAAACGAATTGCCAAACATTCGTTCTTAATGGCAGGAATGAAGTTTTTTTCATACAGTTTTTAACGCACCCCTCCTTTTCTGTTGCTCCTGGTATCGCCAGATCCTGTGTAGAGAATGGTTCTG
>ENA-UPXM01004156-UPXM01004156.1-activated-sludge-metagenome-genome-assembly--contig:-NODE-4156-length-15035-cov-3.795527_pt1 | contig 15035 bp, 12 predicted proteins | sample MGYA00238178_ERZ772708 | MGnify/ENA primary metagenome ERZ772708 (study PRJEB29002, sample SAMN05720212) | activated sludge metagenome | isolation source: anaerobic digester from wastewater... | reverse complement strand
GGGGGGTACGCCGAGTGTATTTAGACTGGCTGCTCCTTGAGGTTGCCCTTGGTGCAAACTATAACAGGGATAATTACGGCACAAAGGATTGGGATCCATATATAGACGTTAGAGTAGGATACGTTTTTTAACCACCTCAATATACTGGTTGGCAAGCCTTAACTGGGTTTGCCAACTTTTTTATTTGTAAAACAAAATTTATATGCGTTTTAATCTAGTAAAAAAGTTAGCGGTAGCAGCTATTCCCCTTCTTCTATCAACAGGGATAAAGGCTCAAACCGAGCTATTCTACCAAAAGGCGTGGATTGCTGAAATTGGTGCTGGCTCCACCCTAATATCGAATGAGGAAGATGCTCCTGTGCAGATGAAGCTGGGCATTGGCTACGAGGTTGCTTTTGAGAAACCAGAGATACTAGGACTGGCTATAAAAATGGGAATATGTAGATCGAAAGGATTTGACACTAAACCCATTGAGCAGGCCGACTTCCCATTTATTGACTGGAACAGCGGAATACCTGTAGATATACCCTCAAACCAGCTAAAACCCCTGTACGATTACACCGCAAATAGCTTTTACCTAGGAGTTGCCCCTATGCTTATTCTTGAGCAGGATGGCGCTTTGGATAGAATTTACCTTGAGTTGGAACTTGGGCTAGCCAACCACAGCGCAGACATTACCATATATGCACCTCAAAGAGCTAATTACGAAGGAAAATCGTACTGCAAAGGGTATTTCTCGTTAAAAGCAGGTATGCGGTTTGGAGGCAACGAGGAGAACTTTTTAAAAGGAGTTTCGCTATGGGGAGCCCTTCACAACACAAGCCCAATTACGGCTATTAACGATGCCATTCCCAATAACTGGCAGTACTCCTTTACGGAGGATTTAAAATCGCAGTGGCAAATTGGGCTATCGGTCTATTTTTAGGCAAAAACAAGTCAAAAACAAACACAACATATGGTTACTACAAAGCATGCTGTAGAACTTACCACATGCTACTCCTCTACCACCTTCCCATCAAACAGGTTTATCACCCTGTGGGCATAGGCCGAGTCGCGCTCCGAGTGGGTAACCATAACAATGGTTGAACCGCTGCGATTAAGCTCGGTAAGCAGCTCCATAACCTCCTGCCCATGCTTTGAGTCGAGGTTACCAGTAGGCTCATCGGCAAGTATTAGCTTGGGGTTGGTTGCCACGGCACGGGCAATGGCCACACGCTGCTGCTGTCCGCCGCTTAGCTGCTTTGGGAAATGCTTTGCCCTATGCGCAATCTTTAAACGGGTAAGCACCTCGTTAACCCGCTGCTTGCGCTCACTGGCCGATAGCTTTAGGTAGAGCATGGGGAGCTCCACATTCTCGAAAACGGTTAGCTCCTCAACCAGGTTGAAACTCTGAAAAACAAAGCCAACCCTGCCCCGCCTAAAAATGGTTCGTTGCCTATCAGAAAGTCTTGCTACCTCTTCCCCATCAAAAGTGAGCTTTCCCTGTGTTGGGTTATCCAACAGCCCAACGATGTTGAGCAGGGTGGATTTACCACATCCCGATGGCCCCATTATGGCCACAAACTCGCCCTCCTTAATATTTAGGCTAACACCCGACAGGGCATGCGTTTCAACCTCATCGGTTCTGAATACTTTTGTTAGATTTTCTATTTGTAACATATAATTAGACGTTAGATTTTAGACGTTAGATTTTAGACAAACTGTAACTCGTAACCAGTCACTAAAAAACCTTACTCATACTTAAGCCCATCAACAGGGTTGCGGGATGCAGCCCTATAGGTTATTCCAGAAATGGTTAGCAGTGCAATGGTTACAACAACCGCAGCAGCAACAATAAAGAGCCACCAGCTAAAGGTTGCCTGATAGGCAAAGGCTTGCTGCCAGCGCTTCACAACATAGTAGGCGGCAGGTGCGGCCAGCACAAAGGCAACAGCTACCCACTTTAGAATGCGGCCATTTAGCATTAGCACCATTTGAGCCGATGTGGCACCCAAGGTTTTGCGAATGGCAATCTCCTTAACCCTGCGCTTTGTTAGGAACGATATGGTTACAACCAAACCCAGCGAGGCTATTAGCAAACAGAGTAACGAGAAGTAGCGTAGGAAGTTGCGCATTTGCAACTCGTTGCGATACACCTGTGAGTAGGTATCATCAAGAAACTGGTAGCTAAGGGGAATGGTTGGGTTTACCTCCTTCCAAACGGTGCTTAGCGCCGCCAGCGCCTCCGCCTCATGCTGGGGAGCGTAGCGAATAAGGAACGTAGAGGTAAACATGCGGCGCTGCACTATAAGCGTTGGCCGCTCCTGCTCGTACATTGAGGTGTACCCAATCCTATCCACCACACCAGCAATTGTCCCCCCAGGAATAATGCTTAGGTGCTGATGCTCCATATCAATACGTTGCCCCACTGCCTCGGCAACATTGCTAAATCCCATTAGCTCAGCAGCAGCCCTGTTAATCAAGAACCTATCGCTATAGGGTTCTGCAGGAACAAAATCGAGCGGAGCAGCACCTGTGAATACGCGGTTAAGGGCAATCTGCTCCCAATCAAAAGTATAGGGGTAAACAGGGAGCATATTTCCCGCAGCCAACGTCACATTGAAAAAGGAGAAAAAATCGGACTCAACGCAGAGAATATCAAGCCCCTCCTCTATCTGCTTACCATTGAGCTTAACCATAGACTTATCGCGCACAGCACCAGCGGGAGGCTCCATTGCGGCCGTTACCCCTTCAATAAATGGATGGGCAAGCAAAGCCTCCTTAAGCCTATCAAAGTTCTGCACCACGGGCATTGTTTGGTTATCGAGAACAATTATCCCCTTTTGCCCACTCCCAAGCTGTAGCCCTAGCACATGGCTTATTTGCTGCGATACCCCAAGCGTAACCGCCACAACAAATAGAGACAGCGCAATTTGTACCACTATAAACAGCTGCATGGTGCGGCCAACTCCTCGACGGCTTGCAGAGGTATCGCCACCCTGACTTAACCGCGCCAGCTGTGTGGTTGGCACCATAATTAGCGGAAGCAGCATCACCACAAAAAGCATCAATCCAAATCCCAACGTAACTGCAAGCCCCAGCCACAGCGGGATAGAAAAGATGTGCTGCGATGTTAGCTCGCCAATATGATACGCGCTCCAGAAGCCTCCTATAAGAATAAGCACGCTCCACAGCAGGCACTGCCCCATATCCTCAGCAATAAGATTCCACTTGGTTGCGCCATTGGTGTGTTTAAGGGCGTAGTAATCCCTGTTAACCAGCGATATTATTCTACTGCTATTCATTAGGTTGATTAGCGCAATCAACAGAATTAACCCCACTGCCGAGACCAGCATCACAAACGATTGATAGCTCCCATTAGGCTCCAGCTCACGCACCTTTGCGCTGTGCAGATGGATATCGGTTATGGGCTGCAAATCGACACCCTTTAGGTACGTTGAATCCCACCCCTGCAATTTAAGATACTCCTCAACCTTTTGCTCAACTGTTGAATCGGCTTCTGCTGAAGATAGAAGCAGGTAGGTATAGTAAAAGGCCTGTGTTCTAGGGTTTCGCTTTATCAGCATATCGGCATGCAGATGCGACTGCGTTGGATAATCATCCATTACGGCGCTAACGGTAAGGTTAAGCGGCTCGAAGTAGTCGCGCGAGGTTATGCTTAGCGCTTTACCCAGCGCCGCAGCCGTGCCAAATAGCTTCTTTGCCAGCGATTCCGATATCACCACCTCCGAGGGCTCATTAAGCAGCAGTTCACGCCCCTTCTGCTTAATATCAAAATCGAAAAGGGAAAAGAAGGTAGAGTCCACCTCAAAGCCATTATCCAGCAGGTACGAATCGTCGCCAACCTTCACAATTGCCTGACGGAGGCGCTGTAAACGAACTACCTCCTCAATTTCGGGCATTTGGGGCTTAGCATCATCAATCCAGTTGCCGTAGATACGCGCATCGGGCAGCCCAGTGTTTGGGTTTAGCGTTATGCGGAATATCCTATTGGCCTTGCTATGAAACCTATCGTAACTTACCTCCCTATGAATATAGGCGCTTAGCACCAGCAAACAGCCAAAAGCAATGCTAAGTGCCACTATTGCGGTGACCTTTAGTCCTAAGCTTTTTTTGAATCGACGTAATAGCATTACTGGAGAGTTAAAGGTTTGAAAACGTGAAACGTGAAACGTGAAACGTGAAAGGTGAAACGTAAAACGTGAAAGGTTAAAGGTTAAACGACAAAGAGTTTGTCTCGCCCTTAGGCGAGATTAGAGGTTAAAAAAGGCTTAAGATTCACTGTACCTCTTTGTTTTACCAAACACCAAACACTAAACACCAAACACTGATCACTAATCACTAATCTCCAATATAAGAAACAAGAATCGTGCCACTACGTATACATCTCTACATATCTGAACATTACAAATTAAGCAAGCAATTAAAACGGTAAAAAGATGTAAAAAAATCACCCACTTAGGTGTAAAATATTTTGACAACCAATTGGGCTAATGAGGATTATTTCGGTACTTCACACCCAACAACAGGAACAAAAAATGAGCAACCCCATTAAGCCCGGAAGCATACTTATTGTTGATGATAATCGCAATGTGCTTACAGCGCTGCAAATGCTGTTACAGGATGAGTTTGAGCATATTGAAACAACATCAAACCCCAACACAATACCCCAAGTAATTCAGCAAGGGCACATTAGCTGCGTTCTGCTTGACATGAACTACACCGCAGGGCAGCAAAGCGGCAAGGAGGGGCTTACGTGGCTGCAGCGCATAAAGGAGATGTCGCCCACCACATCGGTGGTGCTATTCACTGCATTTGGTGATGTTAACCTAGCCGTTGAAGCCCTAAAAATGGGAGCTACCGATTTTGTGCTCAAACCCTGGGATAACAGTAAACTAATAGCCACGCTATGGGCAGCTGTGCAGCTAAGCCAATCGCAAAGCCAGGTGCAGCACCTTACGCAAAGCCGGCAAACGCTTAGCGAGTCAATTGCCTCAAAGAGTAACATCGTTACGGGTACATCGGCCACTTTTGCTCACGTTTTGGAACTTGTAAGCAAGGTGGCACCAACCAGTGCAAACGTGCTTATTACTGGCGAGAATGGAACAGGCAAAGAGGTGATTGCCCGCGAAATACACAGATTATCGGCCCGAGCCAACATGCCCATGATTCCTGTTGATATGGGCGCCATACCCGAAACGCTATTTGAGAGCGAGCTCTTTGGCCACTGCAAGGGTGCCTTTACCGATGCGCGCACCGACCGGATGGGAAAATTTGAAGCGGCCAATGGCGGAACGCTCTTTCTTGATGAGATTGGCAACCTACCCCTATCGCTACAACCCAAGCTGCTATCGGCTATTCAGAATAGGGTGATTACCCGATTGGGCTCTAACAAGCCCATTCCTGTTGATGTGCGACTTATTACAGCCACCAACAGTAACCTCTCGCAGCTGGTTGAACAGGGTGCCTTCCGCGAGGATCTATTCTTTAGGCTAAACACCATTCAGATTGAGGTGCCCCCTCTACGTGAGCGAGCGGAGGATATCCCAGTGCTTGCAGCTCATTTTGCGGAACTTTATGCCCAGCGATATGGCAAACCCTGCTCCACAATTACCGACAAAGCACTTACAAAGCTAAGCAAATACCATTGGCCAGGTAATATCCGCGAGCTACAGCACACGGTTGAGAGAGCCGTAATACTCTGCGATAGCAAGCACCTAACTCCCGAGAACTTTATTGTTCAGCCACAAAAGAGCGATTGTAGCAAGGTACTGCCCGAAACCCTTGACGAGATGGAACGGCTAATGATAACCCAAGCCATAGAGCGCCATAAGGGAAACTACTCAGCCGCGGCAACGCAGCTGGGCATAACTAGGCAAACGCTATATAATAAGATGAAGAGGTATCATATCTAAACGTTAAGATTAACAAAAACTTAATTGCAAACTATACGTTATATAGAATAATGTAACAAAAAGTGGTTGTCAAAAAATTCAATTTATTTTCTGACTAATAAGATTTTTTTTTAAATCAGGTAACCACACAAATAAAAAAGGGTGTCCGTTACTTTCCGGGCACCCTCTTCTTTATCTTAACTAAAGCGCAACGAACAATAGGATAAAAATTTATCCTGTTTAACTGCTCAAAAAAATGCAATCAAAGTTCTATTATTAAGGTCATTTTTCTATATGAAAAGATATTTAAACCACTTGTACCTATAAAAGGGAATGAAAAAATACATGAGCAAATTTGTAGAAACATAACCCTTATACTTTAGTCGATAAAAATCTATTATTGGTCTATAGACAAATACATATATCCCCAAAAACACAATGACCATAAAAGTATTGAAAGACCACAAAAAAGGTATCATTATTGGAATTAAAACAAGAGAATAATAATACATTGTCTTCATAACATTCTCTTTATAATTACTACAGTTATACTCATACAAGAATTAATACGTCCGAATTGCACAAACCGCTGCAATAGCGATTGCACATTCAGGAGCGATTGCCGTTGCAATCCAATTGGTTACAGAAAGCCAACCACGTTGTGAATAACTATGATTGATGCAATCGGCGATGTCTTGTCCCCATGATTTATCAGCAAAAAAACAAATTTCTTTTTTGGAGTCAACATACATTGACATTTCCAAAAGTCCATCGGGTCTATAGTAATTAATCTTCATTATATTTACATCAATGACTTCTCTTTTTATGAATAAAGCATGGTCTATTTCCCCGTTATCATTTTCATAAAATGCGATTGAAAAATTAACCTCCCCTTCTATCTTGTAATTTTCTTGTAGTGATAAGAATATCTTTTGATTATCATCAGTTGTAATTTCTTGAATATTTTTCAAATCATAACCAATGTTTAATTCGTTAGTCTTTGTGGAATGAAAATTTTTAACAAAAAAGTCATTAACTTTAGAAAGACTTTCTCTTGACACTTCCTTGTTAACAGCAAATGTCAATTTGCTTTCTGGCTGCATTTGTCCTTCATCTTTTTTCTCACAAGAAATAAACGTAAACACAACAACTAATGTTATTCCTAAATAACTAAAAAAGTTCTTTTTCATTTTGATTGTTTTTTTTATGTTGCCTTACCTTGTTTTCAGGAGTGTTCAGGTCAATTTCTTCTCCTATTATCGTAATTTGTTTACATGGCATATTTTTACAACTGCGTTTCTCGTCATAGAGTGGCTAAAGCCTCTGTGGTACCAAGAGTAAAATACCAAGAATTAACTCTATACTCAAACGTAAAATAACTTTGTTTTAAAATTTCTTTAAGCAAAAATAGAATCCATATTACTATTCAAGGAAGTAATTCAACATGTTATTAAACACACCCAACAAAACAAAAAGTCAAGAATCGCTGCCCCAACAACGTTTCTTGACTTAGAATACAACAAAAGAAGGTAAACACTACTTTAAACCAACCACCTCCTTAATATTAACATGCTTAAACTCCAACCCACCCTTTGAGTTGGGCTTAAACTCAAGTGAAGCATCAATGCTTTTCTTATCGGCGCGAGTAAGCAGTTTACCGCTTAGAACAATATTATCTACCAGTTCCCAAGGAATTTGCTTTTTGTAATCGGCAGCCTCCTCAAAACGAGCAAAGTCGAAGTAAGCCTGCGACTCGGGGCTCATCTTCTTTTTCTTCATCAGCACAAGGTTTGATACAAAAAGAGCAGGCTTTTTAGGCGGATTGTGCAGTTCCCAGCAGGTTCCAGATTTTAGTAGGATACAAACAGTCCATGTTGTATCAATGCGCTTATCCATGCCATGGGGTAAAAGATAATTGGGTTCCTTCTCCAAGAACTGATTCATGGAACGTAGTATGGATTGCTCAATGGCCAAGCTGTAGTTGTATGCAGAGGTATCGGAAGGCTCTCTTTTTTGGGTATCCACATTATCCTGAGCACTCACAAATTGAGCTGAGCCTAAAAGCATTAGAACAACAAATAGGCGAGCAAACATCATCATCCCTTTATCTATATATTTCATCATCAACAATTTTCCCCAACAGAATGGGCGTTAGAAAATCAACTAGTACAACTATCGTGCAAAAAACTTTACTATACTAGTTACACTAAGGTGCTTCTAATGTAAGATTTTTTGATGGAAAACAGAATTTAACTGATTGAATATTAAACACGGGAGAGTACACGCTACATTTATATCCTCTAATACAAGAACTTTACCCTTATGCTCTAAATAGACCCAAACAGGGCTTTGCACCCTTACATGCGAAAAGGCTAGTATAATGTTTTGTATGCTAATCCTATTAACAACCGGCTCACATTACTCTTTATCGGCGTTTGGCTGGTACTGATATGCCGCTTTGCGCATTCTATCCATAATGGCAACGCCCAAGCCCTTTATTTCAACAGGCTTAATGAATATCTGCGTAACGCTATCGTTCTCCTCCATTGCGTGGAGCGATGAGAATAGGTTTGCAGCAACCTCTACTAGGCTTCCTGTTTGCGATGTGTACATTACGCAGCTAGCTTCTAGGGTAGTTGCCTCGTTGCTATGTAGAATTAAGCCCGAGTGCTCTGGTAGCTGCTCCTCTGCACCCGTAAGAATGTACAAAGGCTTCTTGGGCGAATAGTGGCTTTTTAGCAGTCCGGGTGAAACCAGCTTTTGCGGTGTTGAGTAGTCGAACTCAAAAACACCGGGCAAAGCCTTCTCTATATCCTCAAGGGTTATAAAACCTGGCCTAAGCAGCTGGCAAACGTTGCCCTCTACTGCTACAATGGTTGACTCAATACCAACGGTGGTAAAGCCGCCATCGAGAATGTAATCGATATTGGGTAGCTGCTTGCGCACGTGCTTTGCCGATACTGGGCTAAGCTGACCAAACTTATTGGCGCTTGGCGCAGCAATTGGGCATTTGGCAGCCCTTATTAGCTGTAGTGCCACCTCGTTATTGGGCATACGAATACCCACTGTTTCCAGCCCCGATGTTACAATATCGGGAACCATCTTGCTTTTTGGTAGGACAATGGTTAGTGGTCCAGGCCAAAATTTTTGGGCAAGCATAAAAACGCTCTGCGGAACGTTATCCGACAGCACGTTTAAATCGTCAAACGAGGCAATGTGAACAATTAGAGGATCGAACGAAGGACGTTCCTTTGCCTCAAAAATTTTTGCAACAGCAATAGGGTTAAGAGCATTTGCTCCTAACCCATATACTGTTTCTGTAGGGAAAGCAACTAAACCGCCATTGTTAATGACTGCCGCTGCTTCTTGAATCTGTTTATCCATTAGCTATTACCGTTCAAATTGCTATCAGCCTCCTCAATCTCACGCCTCTTCTTCTCTTGAAACGCGCTAATTTTTGCTTGCAAATCGGGATTTGATAGACCTATAATTTTTGCTGCTGCAAGTGCAGCATTCTCTGGGCTTAATATGGTTAAAGGAGCAACCCCAGATGGCATGCGAACGCTTGAGAAAATATCGGCACCGCCAAACTTATCGCTGTATGGAGGGCAAGCAATAACTGGGCAGAAGGTTTGCGCATCGGTAAAGCCGCTAAGCGCGTTGCTCATGCCAGCAATGGTGATAAACACAACGTTCTGCTTCTCGTACTCCTTAATTAAATCGTAGCATTTTAGAGGCACCTTGTGAGCCGATGCGATACGGGTAACGCTTTCAACGCCAAAAGTATCAAGCACCTTTACAATCTGGTTTGCCCAATCCAAGTCGGCCTTGGATCCCATAATGATTACTACTTTACTCATGTTTTTCGTTTTTTACAGTTGATAAAATAAAATGACTTGCATCCAGGATATTCCCAAGAACGGTCTCATCACCCTTTAGCTCCTCCCTGTGCTTTTGCCCATGACCGCTAAGCAGGTAAACTGATTTTACGCCTGCATTACGGCCAAACTCCACATCGGAAGGGTGATCGCCAACCATAAACGACTGCGACAAATCGATATCAAAAAGGCTTACCGCTTTGTTTATAAAGTACGGACTGGGCTTTTTACAGCTACAACCATCCTCGGCATTGTGCGGACAATAGTAGGTTTGCTCAATCGTTACCCCTTGATTACGCAAGTGCTCCTCAATAAAGGCGTTAACGCGCTCAACCTCATCAACGGTAACATTCCCTTTGGCAATACCCGACTGATTGGTTACAATGAACAGCCTAAAGTGGGGCTGTAGCATTTTTAGCGCCTCAACGGTGAAGGGAAAGAACATAACCTGCGATGGATTGCTAATAAAACCAACATCCTCAACCAGCGTTCCGTCTCTATCCAAAAATATTGCAGCACTCTTAGCCATCTCTCAACTATTGCACAAAAGTAATGATCAACCCAATAACTATAATCGTCCTATATCAAAAGTTAAAAATTTGGTGGCGATTGCACCCAAATTACCTCACTCTCGTCATCGCTAGCATTCTGCACGGCATGCTGATGCTTTGCGTTAAAATATATGCTATCGCCCTGCTTAAGCAGGTATTGCTTATCCTTAAGATTAAACCTCACCTCACCAGCCAGTACATGGCAAAACACCTGTCCGTAAGTACTAGTGAATAGACCTTCCATATTGGCACCCTTGGCAAAGCGTACCATAAAGGTGTCCATCTGCTTATTAGCGTCGTGGTTAGACATGGAGTAGATTGCCGTTCCGGCACTATTCTGGTTAACAAAACGCAGCTCGGCCCGTTGCACAACTGGGTTACCAGCCAGCGACTCGTTTTCGCCAACCAGCTCACCAATGGTGGTGTGTAGCGCCTCGGCAATTGCTTTAAGTGTAAGTATGGAGGGGAATGATTTTGACTTCTCTATTTGAGACACCGCGCTGGAGCTTATGCCAACCTTTTCGGCAAGTTCATTAAGGTGCATGTGGAGCAGCTCCCGTTTGCGCTTTATTCTTTCGCCTATTCGATCCATGCGTAGAACTTTGCCGCAAAAGTAGTGCAATTTAATTTATTAAGCAATACTTAATTTATTAATTAGAATTACAAAACAGCACACACATAAAAAGTTAGGTGTTAATAGAACAAACAAATAGTATAAGGGTATGCCCGTAATTATTACAACCAGTTAACCATTTTTTAATACATTTGGCTCCACAGCATGTTCTCACTCTGGTTAACTGCAGCTATGAAATACATCAAACTAAAAAATTGTATTGCGCTAGCACACCTGCTTTTTGCCGTAACAAGTATTACGGCTGCGCAGGGTGTTACAGGAATTCCCATCATTGAAAACTTCTCGAAAAAAGAGTATAAAGCGGGCACACAAAACTGGAGCATTTGCCAAGGGAGCGAGGGCTACATGTACTTTGGCAACAATCAAGGTGTGCTACAATACACAGGATACGACTGGCAGCTGGTTGAAATGTCTAACTACTCCATTGTTAGAAGCCTTTTGGCTGGTGGCAAGGATTCTATTCTGGTTGGCGCATTTAACGATCTTGGACTGCTTAGCCACGATAAAACAGGCAAACCACAGTACCACTCCTGGAATAGTAAAATACCAGAAGAATACCGCAACTATGGCGAGATATGGAGAATTCACAAAAATAATGGCTACACAATTTTTCAAGCATTTAAGGCCATCATCATTTTTAGAAATGGTGAATTTGTTAAATCCATTGCACCTACCACCGAGTTCCGATTCTCTTTCCTCATTGATAATGTGCTGTACGTGCAGGAACGCAGCCGCGGACTACTAATGCTTTCAACCGATACGCTTGCTCCGGTAAAGGGCGGAGATTTTTTCCGCGACAAGGAGATTTGGAGCCTTTTTAAGCTAAGTCCAACCCAGCTACTTATTGGCACCCAGTATAACGGATTCTACACATATGAAAACGGAAAAATTTCCGTATGGGACACCCCAGCAAACCAATTTGTGCTAAAACACACCCTGTTTAATGGGTTAAAGTTAAGCAACAACCAGCTGGCATTTGGGTCGGTACTAAACGGGCTAATAATTACGGATCTGAATGGGAATATAATATCAACCCTAAATATGCAAACAGGCATTCAGAACAATACCGTTCTGTCTGTTTTTGAGGATAACCTTAAAAACATTTGGGTTGGTTTAGATAATGGTATCGATTACATAAAAGCCAACATCCCGCTATCATTTGTTCGCAAAAGTGGTGGCTTTGGAACGGGATACTGTGCTAAGATTCACAACAACCTACTTTACACAGGAACCAACCAGGGTCTATTCAGGCAAGGCAACCATAATAACAGCAGCGATTTTACACTAGTTAACGGAACCGAAGGACAGGTTTGGGGTCTCTTTAGCTTAAACAACAAGTTGCTGTGCGGTCACAACTCGGGCCTACTACTAATTAAGGACAATGGTGTAGAGCGCCTTTTTGACACCTGCGGCGTTTGGGATGTACAACCCATACCAAACCACCCCAACCTTTTTATAATGGGTACATACTATGGGTTTTATATACTCAAGGAGCAAAATGGCAAATTTAAAGTTACCCAAAAGATTAGCGGGTTTGACGAATCGGCACGCAGATTCTTTTTCGATCACAAGGGGTACCTGTGGATGAGCCATGGCTACAAAGGCGTTTATCAGCTTAAGCTATCAACCGATGCCACCTCTATTAACCTTATTAGGATACACAATAGCACAAGCGACCTACCCAAAGATTATAACAACGAGGCTGTTTACATAAGGCACAAGGTTCTAGCCACAACAGAGGAGGGCATTTACGAGTACAGCTACGACAAGGACATATTTATTCGCGATACCAAATGGGATGAGTTTTTTAATGGGGATGCCAGCCAGTTTACCAGAATGATTGAGGGTAATGAGAAAAAGATATGGGCTTTCAAAAAGGGCTCCATACAGCTGCTAACCTACCTCTCCGATAAAGTACATGAGGTTAATACGCGCTCCTTCCTCCTTATTAACGGAACGCTATCCCGAAGCTACGAGAACGTGCTAGAGTTGGAACCAAACAGGTATTTACTGGGCACCGAGGATGGATTCGTGCTATTCACCGATACCGACATTAACCCCAACACAGAGCCAATTCCTATGACCATTGCTTGGGTTGAGAGCGTTAGTAGTAACCAGCACAATTTGGGTGAGCGCATTCCCATTAAGGACACCAAAACAAACAATCTGGGCTCAATCCCATTCCGAAAAAGGCATTTAAATGTAAACCTCTCAATGCCCTTTTATAGCAGTCAAGACCTAGTGCGCTTCCGCTACCGTATTAACAAAGGGGACTGGAGCATTTGGCTAAACGGGAATAGCCTAGATCTAAACGGGTTAACTAATGGCAGCTACAAAATTGATATACAATGCTCCATCGACGAGAACGAGATTGCTGGCGAAACTCATCTACGATTCAGTATATCAACCCCAATTCAGCGCACTTGGTACGCCTATCTTTCCTATCTCATACTTCTTGTTGGGCTATCGTCACTAGCATACCGTTTTGTGAGGAATAGAATTGAACGGAAGAAGAGGCTCGAGTACCTAGAGCAAAAAAAGAAGATGATACAGCAAAGTATCAAGCTAAAAAGAAAAACCCAAGAGGCAGAAAATGAGCTAAACCGACTAAAAAATGAGAAGCTTGAGGCCGACATTATATACAAAAGCAAAGAGCTGGCAAATACTACCATGAGCATAATCCAAAAAAATATCATCCTTGGCGAAATTAGGGAGATGCTACAGGAACTGGTTAACGAGAACACTGTTTTACGCAGCAACCGCAAGGTATTCCAACTACTCAGGATGATAAATAAAGGAATAGAGCACAACGATGAGTGGAAGGTTTTTGAAAAGAACTTCGATCAGGTACACGAGAACTTCCTACACAAACTTAAAGAGCAACATCCCGAACTCACAGCAAAGGACATGCGACTGGCAGCTTACCTTCGCATGAACCTATCGTCGAAGGAGATTGCTCCGCTAATGAACATCTCGGTGCGAAGCGTTGAAATAAGCCGCTACCGTTTACGTAAAAAAATAGCACTAGAACACGATCAGAACTTGTACGATTACCTAATGACGCTTTAAGACACGTTACCAAAACCAGTCCCTAAAAATGGCAGTTCACAAATTGAACTGCCATTCTTCTTTTGTGGCAAGCTATAAACAAGAAAGATCTCTCAATTAGGCTTCACATTTTGAACTGCCTCCTTGCCATATTTTTTTGTACCTCCTTATGCCCTCAAAAAATGAATGTGCACCGTAATGCACTATTGAATAATCCTATAATGTAGAGGTTCATTTTAACAAAAAATAATTTTTGCGGTTATACTATACATCTGTATGTCTGTTCATTATCTTTTTTATGTAGAGGTGTTGTATAGGTATTTTTTTCTGAATGTTGTAGCCGTATATAGGCACTTTTTATGCTTTAGCATTGCGTATGCCCTATTTTTGCTTTTGTGATCCTAAACCAAAAACTTTATGAAAAGTCGTCTATTCCTAACCACACTTTTATCACTTTTCGCTTTTGCCACATTTGCGCAAACGATTTCAGTTAGCGGAACAGTGATTTCAGGTGACGATAAATCGCCCCTCCCAGGCGTTTCCATAATTAAAAAAGGAACATCGGAAGGAACATCATCCGACATTGATGGCAAATTTACCATTAGTGTTAACAAGGGTGCAACCCTTGTATTCTCTTTTGTAGGATACGAGACACAAGAGGTTGCTGTTAACATGGATACGTACCTAAACATTACGCTCAACCCACAAAATTTGGATATAGACGAGGTTGTGGTAATTGGGTATGGTACCGTTAAAAAGAGCGATCTAACTGGTTCCGTTGCATCAATTAGCTCCAACAGCATTAAGGAGTCAAGGGTAGCGGGCATAGACCAAGCCATTCAGGGTAGAGCTGCTGGCGTAACCGTTACAGCCAACAGCGGACAACCAGGTAGCCCAGTAACCGTAAGGGTTAGGGGTATTGGTACTGTAAACAATAGCGATCCACTTTATGTTGTTGACGGGGTTGCCCTGTCAAACATCGCTTTCCTTAACCCTTCGGATATCAAATCCATGGAAATACTTAAGGATG
>ENA-UPXM01004152-UPXM01004152.1-activated-sludge-metagenome-genome-assembly--contig:-NODE-4152-length-15045-cov-6.984323_pt1 | contig 15045 bp, 12 predicted proteins | sample MGYA00238178_ERZ772708 | MGnify/ENA primary metagenome ERZ772708 (study PRJEB29002, sample SAMN05720212) | activated sludge metagenome | isolation source: anaerobic digester from wastewater... | reverse complement strand
CGAACAGCCTCGTGCCCAGCGAAAAGCCCATCATGGGTGTGAAGATCTCTCCGCCTGGACCGAATATGGTGCCGGGCCTGAGGCAGACGATGGGAACATCGCCCTGCTTCATCGCCTCACTCACCAGGTTCTCCGCCCTGAGCTTGGCAAGAGAGTAGAATCCCCGCTGCTCCGGCAATCTCTCCAGGCTCGATTCCTCAGTGACGATCTGGTTCTCGGCATAGTCGGCCACGCCGTAGACGCTGCACGAACTGATGTACACGAGCCTTTTCACCCCGTTCTGCCGGCACAGATCGATCACGTTGCGCGTGCCTTGGACGGTGACGGTCTCGCCCTCCTCTTCTCTGCCCTCGGTGTCAGCAGCCGCATGGACCACGAAGTCAACGCCCTCGAACACGGGCCTCAGCGACTCGATGCTGCCCACGTCTCCGTACATGATCTCCACCGGCAGCATCTTAAGTCGCTTGATGTTCGAGAGTTTTCTCACCAGGGCCCTCACCGGATACCCCCTCTCACAAAGCATTTCCACCAAGCGCGTTCCGAGGAATCCCGACGCACCGGTCACGAGCACCCTCTGCCCCTCCCGCTTCTCCTGATGCACGATGTTCTCGAAGCGCAGCCCGGTGTTCTTCACCTGGGGCCATATCCTGTCCATCACGGCCAGGACGTTGAGCGCCTCGTGCTTTGACACAGGAACCTCTCCGCCCGACTTCACCGCGTCGTAGAACCTGTGTATCAGGTTCTTCATACCCTGGTAGGGCCGCAGCTTGCCCGTGCCGAATTCCCAGACGTTCTTCAGGGTGGCAGTCCCGAGCTGCCAGCTCTCGCTCAGGTTGTACGTGGCCTTCTGGGCCGCCTTGGGCAGACTGCTCACCGGGTGCACAACAGTGGTCATGGTATCGAAATTGACATGCACCATCATCTTTGTGCCGTAGATCCTCACGAAATGATGGTGTGGTTTTGAGGCAAAGGAGAAGGTCAACACCCCAAGGGCATCCCGACCCTTCACGAGGATCCTCAGCTCGTCGGAGATTCCCTGAGGCAACTCGCCCATGGACTTCTCCACGACCTGCACATCCTCCACATCCCCCAGAAAGGGCAGCATGACGTACAGGGGATGGGGCATGAAGTCGTGGAACACCCCGCCCGGAAGGCCATACAGCCACGGCAGAACATCGGGCCTGGGATAGCGCATGAAGGCGTCGATCCTCGTATTCAGGCCGTAGTGGCTCTCCACGTTGATAACCCTCCCCAGCCTGCCGGATCTGACGATTTCTCTAGCCTTGAGCATGCACGGATCAAAGAAATGATTGTGCATGCTGCAGAGTTCCACACCCTTTCTCTCTGCAAGGGAGAACAGCCTTTCTCCTTCATCCAGGCTCAGGCACATGGGTTTTTCAACAAGCACATGGCACCCCGCCTCGATCGCCTGAGAGGCCAGGTCAAAGTGCGTAAAGGGCGGTGTCACGATATGGATGACATCAGGCCTGGCATCCTCGACAAGGGAAGCGATGTCCGGATAGCTCCTGTCGATACCGAACCTCTCCCTGCAGCGCATCGCGCGCTGCTCGCTGGCATCTACCACCCCGACGATCTCCGCACCCGGATATGCCCGGGCGAAGTTAATGTGATAATCAGAGTTCAGCCCGCAACCGACTATGGCAATTTTCATGTTTTATTCCTCATCCCTCAACTTGCAGATTTTGATTCGAGAACATATATCCGCTACTTGTCTTCCAGCGCTGCCGGCCCTGCCTGGTGATCACCAACACTCACCTCCCAAGGTAGCAGGATCATTTCATACAGTACGACTTTCCCATATTCGATCAGCAGATTCCACAGCCCGTTTTCTTCTTCGGCCGGGCAAATCATAATATTGAGATCTAATCCGTTCAGAAGCGTAGAGAATGTATTCTGCACCCTTCTCCCATGATACGATGAGCATACCAGAACGAGCCCCTGTACATCCCTTATCTCAAGTAAGTCACGCACTGTCTTCGCCTCTGTCAAAGTTCCAAAAAACCCATCTTGAATATGAATGAACTCGATATCATGTTTATGAACGCCCAGCCGGGTCAATTGTTTTACAGCCCACTCATCATTAGTGAGATTTCTTTGCAATGTAGCGTCAAATGCCGTGATGCCAGGAGAATGGAGCACCATGATCTTTTCAGAAGCCCCTGCATGATACATTTGAGAAGCGGCTCTGAACTTGTGGACAAGACTACACTGGGTACCGCCCAAGACATAGAGAATGTTCCGATGTCTGTTATTGTGTTCTGTTTCGTGTGTGTATACAGAGCGGTCATCTTGGTGAAGACGGTTGACAATTACATCCCGCAGTGCCGGTTTCAGCGAGCTGTTCTCCGGTTTTCCCTGAAATATCAATAACATGGCACTAATTATGATAATAAATAACAACAGAACAACACCAGATAAGACGCATCTCTTGCCTCTGGATAGTTGATGGAGCACTTCTCTTATAGCTGTTCAGATTTGTTTAGTTGATAGGAACACCGAAAAAGAAAGTGGGGCTTCATCACTACGAAAGCCCCACTTTGTTGTATTAGATCTTTTCGATATCAGCTTTATAAGCCATATGTTTCAGGATCATTCATTGATCTACTTCCACCTTTACTCCCGTTGGAGGACTCGGTGGAGATGGATACGCTGTTGGTTGTCCGCCCATTATCCGAATATTATCCCGGCTGATCCACTGGATCTGCGGGTGTGATGGATTTGCATGCATGGACATTATGAGATGGTTCCATCCGTAGCTCGTATAGGTTCCCCTGAAGTTCATAGTGGAATAATTACACTTAAGAACATCATTGACCCACAATTGGAACACGCCATTATTCTTCCCCGGGTCGTTCAATTTCAGCCTGAATTTGATTTTATTCCACTGCCCTGGCACCAGGCTGACGGATGATCCCTGGTTTTGAGGATAATATCCCCATAGCTCTCCTGTTCCTCCTAAACCATCGGCTCTAGTTAATTGTCCAAATGGTTTGCCACTTCCATCAACAGAAATTGTCATGTAATAGGGTGCCCATGTATGCGGTTTGCTCTTTCCAGTTGCAAGATCATAGCCCGCTCCCCAACTCTCGAAGCAGTTCATAATCCAGAGCTTCAGATCAGAGGATGGCCACTTAAAACCTGTAGAAGGGTAGTAGTATTCTTCGACCGTAACATCCGTTACCGAATCGCTTGGCTGAGAAAGCTGGGGGTGATCTCCAAAGAAATGTGCGTAACTTCCAGGACTAGAGCTCCCCATCTTTATGGCATAATTCCCAGCATAAATAGGATTCGTATCAATTCTCGTATCACCTGCAACATAATCGTATTTCCAATTATTCACGTTATTTTGTTCCCATGTCTCGTTGAGAATCTCAACATAATCTATTGAAGGAGAATGTGGTGGTGTAGCGGCACCGTCGCCATCCGGCCCGATATATGATGTGCTCACGACATAATCATCAAACTCGAAAGCATACCATCCGTCTGTGGGGAAGTTCCATGAGCCCCCCGAAAGATTGCCAATAGCTGGTGGAAGCGTTGAAGTAAAATAATGGTTTGTTGCGGCGCCCATATCCATATTCCAGATACCATATACGGGAGTGCCAGGGTATTCACCGACTCTTTTATCCCGTATTTTGACTTCTTCGCCATCAACGTAAAATGTAAAGCCGCCGTCAGTTGAGCCTGTCTCGGAATTGAGTTTTACATGCCACTCCAGGGAATGCCATTGCCCATCGTTAACGCCCAACTCTGTAACAGTTTTTTCGGTATAGTGAACATCCACGGTCGCGGTATTGTAAAATGAGAATTTGCCCGCCTTAAAGGTATGGCCCTTCACATCCATATACCATTCGGCAGTTTTTGCGCCAGCCAATGCCCCGATATATAACCTGTTAAGTTTATGAGTGTTTGCACCACCTAAATCAGCATCCCACTCAGGGGGTATCTTGACATACCAGCGGATAAATAACTCTTTGTAGTTATTGTTGAATTCTTGTAATGAAAAATCCTTATCTAAATATCCACCATAACCTGTCCATATTCCATTTTTCCTCCACAGCTTGAGTGAATTTCCAGACCTTCCACCTGGGGAGATTTCACCGAGATAATGAGCAACACCCTCATATGATAATGGGTCTGAGCAAGCAGCTTTTCCTGTATACCCGGTTCGTACGTTGCCAAGACATGTCCATCCTGTGTCTCCTGGTGCGTCGTAGTCATCAATAAAAATTACCGCACCTGATGAGGCAACAGGGAAAATCAGTATAACCAATAAGGTAAGCTTAATTGTTTTTATTGCGTTATTAATTCTGTGCCCAGAACACTTCGATATCATGGCAACCCCCAAATTTTTTTTATATTCATGCAACTGCAATGCCACATCCGGAACCAATTAGTATCATGGTTCAAAATCATGCGATATCAACATAGAAAGCTTTTAAATATATTCCATCACGCTACACATATGTTCCCTGGTTTACTATTTTGTAATACAAAACTAAAGAGATGCTCGTATTGATCGATCATCCTATGAAGTGAATAATGTCTATCTACACAATCCTTCCCTGACGATGAAAGACGATGCCTTAACGCATCATCTCTCAACATAAAAAGCAAAGTTTCTGTCAATTTTTCTTGATCATTGGATGGGAAAAGAAGCCCGTTTTCGTTATGTTTCACTACCTCGTTTATTCCCAATACGTCAGCGCCAACAACAGGTATGCCAGCAGCCATTGCTTCTAAAATCGTTAGAGGCAACCCTTCATAAAGTGATGGCAAGCAAAATATATCAAAAATACTTAGTAAATCGGGAACATCTTCTCTTTTACCCAAGAAGAGAACCCGTTGGGAAACGCCTAAGTGATGGACGAACGATTGGATGTGCCCATCCATATAATCTTGTCCAACTATGATAAGATATAGATCATTTTCGATCCTCATCAATTTTGAAAATGCTTCAATCAACAACTGGTGGTTCTTCTCTGGTCTAATATTGGCGACTATTCCTATTACTTTCCAATGCCTGCCAATACCAAGTTTCGATCTTAATGAATTGTATTTAGAATTTTGAAAAGCTGATATCTCAATTCCATTATTAATGATATGCACATGATCCCTCGGCAAATACAACTTATGAATAAAATATTCCATAATCTGATTCGATACTGCAACGACTGCGTCTGAGTTGTGTAGCATTATTCTATTTATTATCTTCTTCAAAAGCGGTAGCTTTTCCATTTGCCATTGAGAATGTTCGGTATACACAAGCTTCATACTAGAAAACATTGTTGCAATAAACGAATACAGAAATGGGCCAAAATGATGCGGATTAACTATATCGATATCTTCATTCACAAGTATACTTCTTAGATTTTTGACAAACTCTCTATCAACCTTTTTCTCTTTTACTATGCTGATTGTCTTCACACCAATTTTTTCATAAAGTTTTCTGATTGGACCGTCCTCAAAGCTGATTACGATGGTTGAAAAGCGCCTTTTGTCGATTTTCCTAACGATATCGTATACTACACGTTCTGAGCCACCCATGCCTGCTAATGACCAGATGACAAATGCAATCCTTATTGGCTTTTCTATCTTTATCATTACTCTTTGAGTATTTTATCTATTGGGTTGGTTTAGGATTTAATAATATTATGGTAAAACAGATTTAGTTTATTACATATCTCTTTATAATTATATTCTCTCTCCACAAGTATTCTTGCATTGTTTCCAATAACAGTTCTCAATGCATTATCATCAAGCAATGTGATAATAGCCTTAGCAAAGCTTTGTTCATCATCGGCTATGATGAAATGCACGCCATCAGTACCATTAATTCCCTCGCAACCTATACTTGTGCTGACTATGGCCTTCCCTGCAGCCATGGCCTCAAGAACCTTGAGCTTTGTACCTCCACCACTGATAATTGGGGCTACAAATACAGATGCCCTTTGTATATAGTGGGCTGGGTCATCAACATATCCGGTGAGATGAACGCCCGGGGGTTTTCCCGCCAAGAGCCTTATATCATCGGTGACGCCGCCCCCAACAATATCGACGCTTACATCTGATTTTTTTTGTTTCACAAGCGGATAGACCTTTTCCAAAAAGTAATGGATACCCTGTCTGTTCGGATAATGATCAAACCCCCCGAGCCAAACCAGCTTGTTCTGCACTTCTGGTACATTAGGTGAGTGGAGTGCATCAATATCAACCCCATTCTCAATCACAAAAAATTTTCCTTCTGGACATAGCTTTTGCAATATGCTCATGTCCAATTCGGAAACCACAATACCAAGATCTACCTGCTTAAAGATGGTTCTCTCTAGCCTTCTTAACTTCAATGCCTCAAGAAACAAGAACATTTTTAGCAGGGGGTTTCTGCTCTCTCTGCCCATGCGCAAGCATTTCAAATAACTCACATCATGATCGGTTACACTGCGAAAGATATCTTTTCTATCTCGGATAGCGTAGCAAATTGGAAGGTTATCACAATGCACCAGATCGAACTGGCCAGATGAAATCAACCTATCCACCCTTCTAAGAAAATGTTTGGAATAGTGTCGCCAGATTGTATATGCGTCAGGAGAAACCAAGCTCCGTAATAAACGCGCCACCATGCCCATGCTTATTTTCTTCGGCGGCGATGGCAGAAATTCTACCTGACTACAAATCTTTTCAAGCATCTTGATGTTGTCAGCATTAACTTCCTCTGGAAATTCACACAGAGACAAGAAATATACATCATTGGCCTCGGCTAGCCCCTTCAAGATATTGAAGCTCCGTCTTGTGTGGCCATCTTTGATTGGAATAAGCCCCCTGTTAGACAAGAACAATATTCTCATCTTTTTTCTCACTTAGGAGGGATGCCCATTGGGCAAGGACCGGGGATGTAAAATGAGCTGATATTGTTTCTCCAGCTCGCGACACCAGTTGTGTATGTCAAAATCTTTTTTAATTGTTTTAAGACCGTTGCGTACGATAACTTCACGAAGAGATTTATTTCTCATTACAACATCAATTCTACTCGCAAGCATGGATACGTTTTTAGGCTTCACAAGAAATCCATTCACTCCATCTTCAATCACATCGGGCACCCCACCCACATCCGAAGCGATTACAGGTATCCCCATAGACATTGCCTCAAGCAAAGCCATTGGGGTGCCTTCAGTCAAAGAGGGCAGAACAAAAACATCAAAGGCCGGAAACCATTCCTCACCGTTCTTTTGAAACCCAGTAAAGAATACGTTCTCACCAAGACGCATCTCTTCAATCATATTCGAAAGACGTTCTCTTTCAGGGCCGTCACCCACGATTATGATTTTGAAACGCATATCACGGGATTTCATTTCAGAGGTTGCCTCGATTAGATATTTTGCTCCCTTCTCTTCGCTGAGTCTTCCAACAAATCCTATCACGAAATCGTCCGCATCTATTGAAAGCGCTGATCTTTTTTCCAGCCGAAAACGTTGAAAATCCTTTTCCTCAAAATCATTACCCACAGCATTCTTCATTACCACGATTCGGGCTCCATCAAGCCCAACATGCAAGAGATCATCCCTGATGACATCAGAAACAGCAATGATCTTCTTACACAGTCGTAAGGCTATCTTATCAAGCGTATTATAAAACTTGAGATTTCTATCATTTGATATAAATCCATGGCATGTTGAGATACCAGGTATTCCAAGCAGCCTAGCCGTAGGGAGGCCACAGATATCTGCGAAATAGCCGTGTGTATGCACCAAATCAAAAGAATCGCTCTTGAGAATGGAATATATTCTTTTTGCGACACGCAGGACCCTGAGCGGATCGCCCTTTCTTCTTACTGCAACCGGAACACATTCATAGCTGTACCTATGTTTTTGAAGTTCCTTTGCAAAATATGGCTCTTCCTCCCAAGGACGCGTGAGGAGGATCGGATGGATCTGATACTTTTCCCGGTTGACATTTTTGAGGAAATTCAAGCTCACCTTCTCAGAACCGCCGAAGGTGATCGGAGTGAGTATGTAGGCAACTCTTGCCACTTATGTTATCTTCAGTTTCTTATTGAAAGGGCCAATTGTTTTGATCGTTGCCGTTCTTTCGAAGTTTGCTTTATCAAAGCATCTCACAGCAGGGTGATTGAGTTCATGGATTGCGGTAACTGCTTTTTTATACCCAGCGTCTTTAAGATCGTTACAAATAAGTATTGTCATCTTGAACATAAGATTGTCTCCCCTGAATTCAGGGAGAACTGTAAAATAATTCAGCTCTGCAATATAATCACTTAATTTAAAAAATCTGCTGTAATCTTTCCCATGAAACACCCAATGTATAGAAGCTACCTCTCCTTTTTTAAAAACAAGATAGTATTTTTTGGCATTGTAGATAACATCATAGTAAAATTCTCTTGGTAGATCCCTCCCATTTCTTATTTTTTTTAGTTCATCTATCGTTGGTTTCGTCACCTCATAATCACTGCCTAGACTAACAGGTTTCGGTATGTTTAAAAGGTTACTCTCAAAGACTATAAAAGTATTTGCCTTCAACCCACTGTAGTAAAATAGTTTAAAAAAGCTTTTCGGGCTATGTCCATAATGGTGATAAGCTGTCTTCTTAAAATTTCTCAGTGTTAATATTAGCTTTCTTAAAAACAGTCGAGTATTGTTATAATTGAACATGATTATCGCGGTATGCCTATTCTATGATTTTGATATGAGTACTATTGAAAAAACAGCTATCACTATTCCAGAAAGCTTATAATAATTAAAGCTCTCGCCGGCAAAAAAACCATATAGAGTGATCAAAGCAACAATACTCACCATCATGATAGGTTGAACTGTACTGATATCAAAATTCCTTAATGCAAAATAATAGCTGATAAAAGACAGTGCATAAAAAATCATGCTCAAGAATACAAAAACAAACCATAGTTCCTTAAATGGGGTTGCTACCCCTGCCCGTTTCAAAGAAATCTGTGCTACTGCAGTTGTGACAACTCCAAAGACTACATACAACCTAGGGTCTATATTTATTATTATCATATCGTATATAATCTCCTAATCCTCTGCTCTCTGTTTATCATTATCATGCGCCGACAACTCCAGCGGCAGATCCTTATTGTCTTGGTTGCTTCTCTTCGATTCTATCACATAGATTGGCCTGTTCTTCACCTCCTCGTATAATTTCGACAAGTAAACTCCGAGGATTCCCATGCAAACCATGATAATACTGCAAAGTATCAGGATAACCAAAATCACCGTGGTAAAACCACTCACCGCATTCCCAAAAAATTTATTGTATAATGTCTGAAAACCCAGAACAATGGAAAATAAGAAAGTCACTACACCAAGAAACGTTACGATCTGCAGGGGCTTTGAGGAATATGAGGTGATGGCATCAATAGAAAGCTGAAATAGACTGAACCAGTTCCACTTTGATCTCCCTGCAGTTCGCTCCTGCACATGATACTCAATCTTGCTGTGTCTCAGGCCAATCCAATTTGTTAGTCCCCTGAAAAATCTGTTCCTTTCCTCTATGCTGTTGAGCACCGCGATCGCAGATGAGTCAATCAGCTTGTAATCAGACGCTCCGTCAAAATCCATTCCGGTGAGAGAACTCATGATTTTATTGAATAACAGGCTCATGCCTCGCATGATAAAGTTTTCTTTCTGTCTTCTTCTCTTTACTGCATCGACAACGCTCGCCCCACGCTCCCATTCTTCGATCATCGCCGGAATCAGCGCGGGCGGATGTTGCAGGTCACTGTCGATAATAATCGCAGCATTCGCATCGCATGTGTTCAACCCAGCAGCAATGGCCGATTCTTTCCCGAAGTTCCTGGAAAGTTTAATGATCGACACATCGTCTCTTTTACCGGAAATCTCTTTGAGTATATCAAAGGTCCTGTCTGTACTTCCATCATCGATAAAAACAAATTCATAGCAGTATGGGAGGTTTGCTATGTAACGATCAACTTCTTTCATGATCTGCCCGATATTATCTTCTTCATTGTGGCATGGGATGATTATATCTATCTTCTTCTTTTCATCCATGACTTTCTCTCCCTGTCTTCATTTGACTACTCGGTATATTGATGTTTTTTCTTTTATATATACAGGCTCAAAAATTTGGTTGTTCTTAAATTTATCCATACCAGTGGAATATTTTTTCCGCTCCAGCTCTCCCGCATATATATACTCTATGCCATATTTCTTTAGTATAGAGAGACATTCATCCGTGCTTTCAGTGAAATACATCCGTTCTATTGCATGAAAGCGTTCTGCAACCTCTTCCGGCCTGCCATGTTCCTGGCTGGATACCTTCCACTCACCAATGGCTGTTACTCGCTCTGCAAAGATTGGTATAAAACTATATGCATACTTCGGCAAAAGCCCCTTTTCATCGGCACCAGGATAATTTGGCTCCGCCTGAACAATTGCATATTCGGGAAGATTCCTTCTTATCCATCTTGCAGCTTCCATGTCAGCAGATCGCACATAGGTTGAAGGATTTTTTATATCAGAGGCAAGAATATTGTCTGTTATCATAGAGGGAAAAGCAATGGCGATAAGGATTATAACACACTTTCCCAGGTTCGCTTTGCTTGAACGATTTTGTAGATAATATACTGAGAGCATAAGAAGACAGATAGGAATAACTCGTGCGGCCTTTATCAGACCAAAATGGTACTCAGTGGGATTCTGTATGAAAAAGACAAAAAAGAGGCTGATTCCAAGGAGTAGGATGTAATTATAGATCCAGTGATCATATGTTGCCCTCTTTTTCGATAGTGTGATCAATCCCGCTATTCCCAAAATGAGCGGTGGGCCGTAGGCTAGAGGAAAATATGCAATGGCAAATTTCAATGCGAACCAATTTGGCGATATCTGCAGAACTCCTTTGCCTGTAGAGAAGCTGAACATCTCAATGGCAAAGAGAACAATATATATAACAACCGCACAAGAACCTGAAATGAAATGTTTAAGCCCGATATTAAATCGGTCTTCTTGATGTGTAATAAGGTAGTATAGTCCCATTCCTCCAAACCAGAGCATTATCATGATGCCATTGATTGCTTCTATGCCAAACAGGATGCCTATAAGGATTCCAACAATGATAGATTCATAAATGTTAATATCTGTTTTGTAGAGGATGAAAATCATAAGAATAACAGCTATGGCAAGGGCACTTTGCGGCTCCACCAAGAAGAAGCGATAAAACCCATGGGAAAATCCTGAGAAATTAATAAGGGCTTTGTTTATATCTAAAGGATAGTAATTGCTGGAAAACCATATTAGATAATCTATACCAACAGTCACCAGCCACACATAGCTATAACAACATAAAGCCAGGATTATGGTAATGGCGAGTACCGCTTTCCCCTGGACATGCTTCCTGAGAAAAAGAATGAGCGCTGCCGTAGTCAGAAGGCTGTAATACAATTGGGTGATTTGAAGGAGTTGACGTATTTCAAGACCAAGAGAATCGATGTTGCGCAACAAGGCTGGAAAAATATAAGCGAGCCAGTAATAGCTCAGTGTCTCCCCTGAAAAGAAGAAAGCCTTTAAAGGAATCCCTCGGCTGAGGCTGTCTACATGGACCATCCTGATAATGAAATCATGCCCAAATAACCAAGCGTAATGATATTTGTCTTCAATCAACACACCTATATTCTTATAGGGAAAATAAATGAGAAGTGTTACTAAAGTAAGCGCTGCTAATAAAACATGATAATAATTCTGACTTAGTGCTTCTTCTTGATTCCGTCCATTTATCCCCCAATATAGATACAGGAGAATAAGCATAGGCAGGACTACGATGATAGTGAAGATTATCGTTAGGTTCCATCCAAATAAATACACTATTATCGATATGAACACTGAAGCAATTGCAGTGCCAGAAACGCTCCCCCAGATAAAACCATCTAACATTGATCCTTTCTGATAAAAGATGGGAAATACAGCAACATGTCCTAGTGCAGTAAACCCGAGAAAAACTACTGAGCAAAAAAGAGCCTGTGTTAATTTTATTTCTATAGCCCAAGCCACAAGTATCAAAGATATTGCCCAGCAAATGGCTAAATAATATCTTGTGTTTTTTTTATCGAACATTTTTTTCAATGATTAAACCAATAACAATCTATGCATCTTGCATTTTTTTGAGTTTCCTGGATATTAGCTCAGATTGAATAAGCGCCAAAGCACTTATGAAGAAGAGTATTGGCGAATATGCTTGAGGAAGAAAGAACGCCGATATCGCATAACAGGTAAGGCTTAATAGCAGAAATTTATACCTGGAAAGATCGCTTATTATTTCGTCGTTCTTATATGCTTTAAATCTCCTATACTGCCTGTGAGGCAAGAAATATAATGCCGCATAACAGATGAACCCAAATAAACCTACTTCTAAGAAGGCCTGTAAAAAGGAGTTGTGCATTGCGTGCCAATCTTTGATGTATTTTCCAGCCAGATAATAACTATTCCCGGCTCCAACTCCTAATAGAGGGCTTTCCATACCCTTAGGCAATAATTCGACCCACGCCTGCATACGCCCCGGATACTTGCCGGTTGCCTCGTCAATTCGTGCCTCTGTTTTTATAGTTGACAACCTTTCCTTGTATTCGCCTGGAGCACCTAGCCAGAAAAGAATGGCACCAATTAACACTACAGCAGCATAGCGTTTTGCTTTGGCGCCACTTATTAGCACAAATCCAATCCCTGTTGCGGCCATACCCAAGAACCCTCCCCTTGAGTAGGTCAACATGATTGCAAGAATCACAGCTATTATTCCTATAAGAGGGATTATTTTTCGTTTCACCGTAACAAAATAATAAAGCAGAAACGGGATGGTGCTGTTTAAGAATAGCGCAAGATCATTTGGATCCGCCATTATTCCGGAATCAATGGCTGTCACACGAATGCTCTGTTGAAAGGTCTCTCCTTGAAATTCGTTTATTATAGTGCTCAATGCCATACCAACACCACAAGCCATATATGTTTTCATCATTAGGTCAAGCCGCTTGTTGCTATCGATAATCTTTATCATGATCGCAATCACAACAATATGCTTTATAGTCGCGTTTGAGATTATCAATGTAGCGCCTCTATCAAGAGACACTATGAGTCCCATGTATGCAGCTACTATGAATCCTGCCAATGCAAAGAATATTGGATTCTTCCAAGCGTCTATATTATTATATGATCCCGAAGTAATTATATAAGTTAGCAATAATCCAGATCCAGCAACTAAAACAACTCTCATTTGACCCCAAAAAGGCATATATGTGTATAATACAGGCAGAAAAGTGAACACGATATAGATCATGAGGAGGAAAATTGGTACAGTGATTAACCTGCTATATTTTTGTATTGCACCTTCCATTATTATCCCCAATTAGTATCAGGAGCCTTGTGAGTGACTCATAAAAAAAGTTGTGATAGAAGCTGGGATTACAGTTTTAGATTGCCATGCAACGAGTCGGCGGTTGGTGATCACCAGAATAAAATCGAGTTGTTCAAACCTGTGTTCCGCTGATTACCATTGTAGGGTTTGGTTGGCTGATCATTAGACAGATATCAGGTACGGGCAAGAAGCTGATATTGCCTCTCCAGTTCACTACACCAACTTTGTATGTAAAAATCTTTTTTGATAGTTTTAAGACCGTTGCGTATCACAGCTTCACGAAGAGATTTATTTCTCGTTGCAATATCAATTCTGCTCGCAAGCATGAATACGTTCTTAGGCTTCACAAGAAATCCATTCACTCCGTCTTCAATCACATCGGGCACCCCACCCACATCCGAAGCGATTACAGGTATCCCCATAGACATTGCCTCAAGCAGAGCCATTGGGGTGCCTTCGGTCAAAGAGGGCAGAACAAAAACATCAAAGGCCGGAAACCATTCTTCACTGTTCTCCTGAAACCCGGTAAAGAGTACATTCTTACCAAGCCGCCTCTCTTCAACCATGTTAAACAGATGTTCCCTTTCAGGGCCATCACCTATGATTATGATTTTGAAACGCATATCACGTGATTTCATCTCAGAGCCTGCCTCGATTAGATATTTAGCCCCCTTTTCCTCACTAAGCCTCCCAACAAACCCTATTATGAACTCTTCCGCATCAATTGCTAGTGCTTTTCTTTTTTCAAACCGTAGGCGTTGTAAATCACTTCTTCCAAGATCGTTACGAACAGCGTTTTGCATTACCAAAATACGTGATCCATCAAGTCCGCTCTGCAAGAGGTCATCTCTTATCATATCAGAAACCGCAATGATTTTGCGACACAGGCGCAAGGCAATTTTATCGAGCAGGTTATAGAGCTTGAGGTTTCTGTCGTTGTAGATAAAGCCATGGCACGTGGAGATCCCAGGTATTCCCAGCATCCTGGCCATAGAAAGCCCACAGATGTCTGCAAAATAACCATGAGTGTGTACAAGATCATATGATGATTCTTTTAGGAATTTGAATATGTTAAATAAAACGCGGATAACCCTCATTCGATCTCCGCCTGGTTTTATAGCAACTGGTATTCTCTGATATGAGTAATTGATCTTTTTTATTTCACGGGCAAAATACGGTTCTTCCTCCCACGGCCTAATTAGAAGAATAGGATCTATCTTATACCTTGTACGATCAACTGTTCTAAGAAAATTCAGACTCACCTTCTCAGCGCCCCCAAAGGTAATGGGGGTAAGTATATAAGCAACCCTGATCATCTACGAGATCTTCATTATTCTATGTAGGGGCTCACTAATATTTCAATTTTAGCAGTATGATAGCATAGCATGTTGCTATTCCCATACACCTTTCAAAGAATCATGCGGTGCCGGACTGAATGAACGTTGTTTAATCATTTTACTAACATAGTCCACAAAATACATAATAAATGGGATTGGATCCTTTATATCAAAATCATCGTATCTGTCTGTTTTGCTTATTCTTATGAATTCTAAAATCTTCCTTTTCTGTAAATGAGAAATATCTTTTATCACTACTGTCCCAACGTTAATCGAATAAAGTCAGCTGGTTGCTGGGAAC
>ENA-UPXM01004149-UPXM01004149.1-activated-sludge-metagenome-genome-assembly--contig:-NODE-4149-length-15046-cov-4.381496_pt1 | contig 15046 bp, 12 predicted proteins | sample MGYA00238178_ERZ772708 | MGnify/ENA primary metagenome ERZ772708 (study PRJEB29002, sample SAMN05720212) | activated sludge metagenome | isolation source: anaerobic digester from wastewater... | reverse complement strand
TACAGGATACTGCAATTTTTTTTCATACATAAACATAGAGTTATCATTCCTTTCTTTATTATTATTATACTTAAATTTCCCAAGGCCATGGGCTGTTTACATAACGCCAGTTGTCCCCGACCTCATGACCGAATATAGTCATTGGTCCAAATTGCATTTCATATGCATCCTTAACTGTTTTTAACTGGTCAGTGTAAATTTTGTGTCTGTACAAGGCAACCGGGTCATTTGGATGAGTGTCTAAATAAAGTGCGGTATCCAAAGCTGCAAATTGAAGTTTTTGTACATCCAGCAGCATTTCCTGCTGCTGCTGATATACTCTTTGTGCTGTTCTGCTATAATTTACCATAGCTACACCCCTCTTTGAAGAGATTCTAAATATGGAGTAACCAAGTCCGGAAATATTGTACCTTGTACAAATGCTTCAGTTATATTGTCGTAATAACGTGGATTTATTTGATAAGGAACATACCCGTATCCCGGTCTAGGATTTTCAGGCATATACGGCACTAAAGGTATATAATTTCTGTCATCTTGTCTATTCAAAATCTTCATTCCTTTCTTATGATATTTGCTACTTCGCAAATGAAATAGTATATTTATATTATTCATAATTAGACAAAAAGTGACGTAATAAACAAATTAGTTTTGTTCAAATCAAAGCTTGATTGTCCTTTTTTACAGCTGAATGGACCAAAAGAGTTTTATGGTCCATAAAAAGTCACCTCTGGTCTATGGTCTCAATTTGTTCTCAAAAAAATATAAGGCGATATTATCACCTTATATAAGCGCCCAAAGGGAACTGTTTACCATCCCATCTGATCTAAATCACTAATTCGTAAATATTAAGTTCGCTGCTTTTTCTTAATTTCCCTATTATGGGGACCAGTCTTGTAAAATGCTCCGTTTTCATATGTTTATCCAGGGCTTCTTTACTCTCCCATTCTTCAATCATTGTCATGATTGAATTGTCCTTTATATCTTTGAATAAACTGTAGGATATGCATCCGTCTTCCTTCCTGGTTTTTTCAACCAGCTCCTCATAGAGCTTTATTGCTTCCTTTGTTTTGTCTTCATAAAAGTAACCCTTTGCTACTACCTTAACCAACTACAACACCTCCTTTTTATATTTTTCCGTAAAATTATACATGCTCATACTGCAGCTTATAAAGCTTGAAATACAAACCCTTTTTGGACAAGAGCTCTTGATGTGTTCCTTCTTCTCTTATTTTTCCTTTGTGCATAACAATAATTTTGTCGGAGTTTTGAATTGTTGAAAGCCGGTGAGCCACTATGAGAGTTGTTCTGTCTTTCATAAGTTTTTTAAGCGCGTCTTGGATTAAAACTTCGGTTTCTGTATCAATGTTGGCAGTTGCTTCGTCAAGTATCAGTATATTTGGTTTAAAGGCCAGTGTTCTGGCGAAGGATATAAGCTGTCTTTGCCCTGCCGAAAATGCAGCTCCGTTTTTTATAACACGGTGGTCATAGGTATCGTCATATTTTGAAATGAAGCTGTGAGCATTGACATATCTGGATGCTTCAATTATTTCTTCGTCGCTTATGTCATCATTTTTTAGCCTGATATTGCTTTTAATGTTTCCGGAAAACAAGAATACATCCTGGTCCATCTGGGCAATGTTATTTCTTAAGCTTGTAATTTTTATGTCCCTGATGTTAATTCCGTCTATGAGGATTTCTCCTTTTTGAATGTCATAGTATCTGCACAATAAATTTTGTATGGTGGTTTTTCCTGCACCTGTTGCTCCTACAAAGGCAGCCGACTCACCGGGCTTAACCTTGAAGGATACATCTTCTAGTATCCACTCATTCTCCTTGTATGCAAACCATACATTCTTAAACTCTATGCTTCCATTGAAACTGTCAATTTCTATGGCATTTTCACTGTCTTTGATTTCCGGCTCTTCATCCAGCAGGAGGAAAATTCTCTCGGATGCTGCGGAGGCGGATTGAATTATATTAAGCTGCTCTGCCAGCTCCTGAATTGGTTCGAAAAACTTTGTTATATAATTTTGAAATATGACGATTGTTCCTATGCTGATTGTACCTTCAATTACCATTTTACCTCCAAACCACAGCAAAATACAGTAAGCGGAAATTCTCATGAGGTAATTGGCAGGATTGTAAATGCTGAAGGCGAACAGCTGTTTCATGTAGTTTTTTCTTAATTCTTCATTCTTTTGTTTAAATTTATCAAAAATTGCATCTTCAACGGCAAATATCTGAACAACCTTCATTCCTGATACATGTTCTGAAATAAATGCATTTAAGGCTGAAAGTCTGCTTCTTATTTCTCTTTGTATTTTTCTTGATATGTTTTTAAAAGTAAATGTAAATATTATGATGAATGGTATAACCGTAAATGTCAACAAAGACAGTCTCGGGTTATAGGTAACCATTGTAATGATTACTCCAAACAGAACAAAAAAACTTTTTAAAATATTTACGATAACAGATGTATACATTTCATTAAGTGCTTCTGTATCATTTGTAACCCTGGTCACCAGTCTGCCTATGGGATTTTTCGTAAAAAAGCTTAGGGAAAGCCTGCTTAAATGAGCGTAAACTTCCATTCTTATGTTGTAAATGATTTTCTGGCCGGTTTGTGCCAGTATTAATGCCTGGGAGTAATTAAGAAGAAATATTACAACAACAGTCAGAAAATATATAAAGGCTGTTTTGATTACACCTGCAGCATGCGCCCCTTGCTCTGAAGCAAATACCGTATCGCCTGCATATTTTGATAAAAACCCGTCCACGGCATTTCCTATGAGAATTGGCTGATACAGTTCCAATGCAACTATTATCATAATAATTGCCACTGCCAGCAAAAAGTTTAAAGTATAAGGCTTTGCATATTTTAAAAGCCGCCTTAATAATTTTTTATCTATTTTCTTTTCTTGTTCCTTTTCCATTTTTGCCTCTATTCCTGCTCTATCATTTCTTCAAGCAACTGTTTTTCGTAAATTGAGCTGTAGAGCCCCTTTTTATCAAGGAGTTCCTTATGTTTTCCGCTTTCTGCTATCCTTCCTTCATCAAGCATTATTATCAGGTCAGAATCCTGGATTGTGGAAATTCTGTGGGCTATTATTATATTTGTTTTGTATTTTCGTTTTTCCTTAAGGTGTGTCAGTATCTTTTCTTCAGTATCTGTGTCAACCGCAGAAACGGAATCATCAAGGATGAGGATTTCCGGGTCCTTTAACAAGGCCCTTGCAATAGAAATTCTTTGTTTCTGCCCACCGGAAAGAGAAACACCTCTTTCACCTATAAGTGTTTCATAACCATGTTTGAATTCAACAATATTCTCATGCACTGAAGCAGTTGTTGCAGCTTCAATGATTTTTTCCTTATTTTCAGTCCTTACGCCGAAATCGATATTGTTTGAAATAGTTTCTGAAAACAGGAAATTATCCTGTGGAACGTAGCCTATGTTCTTTCTGAGAGTATTTAACGGAATATCAAGTATGTCATATCCTCCAAGAAATATGGTTTTATCCTCAGGGTCGAAAATTCTTAGAAGCAGGTTTACAAGGGTTGTTTTCCCGCTGCCGGTCCTTCCGATTATTCCCAGGGTTTGTCCTTTATTTATTTTAAGATTGATATCATTTAGAACATATTTATTTGTGTCAGGATATTTGAAATTTAAATTTCTTATTTCCACTGAGCCGTCAAAACAGCCTGTTTGGACAGTCCTTTCAGAATTCTTGATTTCCACGGGTTCATTTAATATTTTTTCGATCCTCTCCAATGAAGCAGACCCCATGGTAAACATATTAATAGTCATTCCCATAGCAATCATAGGCCACACCAGCATGCCCAAATATTGAATGAATGCAGCAAATTCGCCTAAGGTTATTCTTCCGTAAATGGTTATATATCCTCCGTAGCCAATAGAAATGGCCAATGCAACACCTGCAATCATATTCATGTAAGGGTGCATCAGGGTTTGAAGTTTAAGCATTTTCATATTTTTGTCATATGTATTTTTGTTGGCTTCTTCAAAGACTTCTATGGATTTATGCTCTTGAACAAATGATTTTATTACCTTGATTCCCGACAAGTTTTCCTGTGTGAAATCTGTTAGCTTTGCGAATGCTTCCTGCCTGGCTGAGAATCTTTCGTGCATTTCACTTCCCATAACTTTAACTGAAACGGCAATTATAAACAATGGTATTGTGGAAACCGCCGTCAGCATCGGATCAATCTCTGTTATCATTTTATAAACAGTAATTGTTCCAAGAGCCATCACATCAAATAAGGTAAGAATTCCCGGTCCTAATGCCATTCTTACAGCTTCCAGGTCATTTGTCATGTGAGCCATTATTTCACCTGGATTGTGTTCCTGATAGTATTTTGCAGACATTTTTTCCAAATGGCAAAATATATCATTTCTTATATCCCTTTCAATGTCTCTCGAGCTTCCGAAAATAAAGTACCTCCATAGTATTCTTCCTATGTAAATTATGAAGGCGATGCTTAAGAGTTTAATAACGGCATTAGATACAAATGAAACATCGAAGATGTTTGATTCTAATCTGTCTATTGCATCTCCTATTATCAATGGCACCAGTATCTGTGCATAATCAACAGCAAAAAGTGCAATCAGGCCAAAAAAATAATGGAATTTATATTTTTTGAAAAACCCCTTAATATAATTACTTTTAATAAATGATAAGGCTTTGTTGTCTCTTGCTTGTGATATCATTTTTCACTCCTGTGTAATGTCAGTTTATATTATACAGCATTTACATAAACTATAAAACATTTTTATTTTATTACTTCATGTATCATGAAACCCAGATGGAAGAAAAATAACAAATTTCAGCTCATATTACGCACTGAGAATAAAAATAATATTTTCAGGCAAAAAATAAAAAAAATATGTTGACAAAATGATAAAGTCAACATATAATCTTATAAAAATGATTAATTGTGTATAATTTAATGATTGGAAGAGTAAATTAAGCAAAGCTTCAGCGAGCCGATTTAGAGTGTGAGTCCGGCAGTGTAGCTTAGTCGAAAAGAATCCATGAAAAGATTCTCAGAAGTAGCAGTATGGGAATACGGTTAAAAACCGTTATAATGAAAGAGCGAAGCAGCTGCTTTATAAAAGAGTGGTACCGCGGTGTAAACACTGCCTCTTTATGGGCAGTTTTTTTATGTTCTGCCACATATGTTCGAGCTGCAGCTAAGAACAGATGGTTGGCAGAACTAACGCAACGAGCACCAAATTTATGCGGCGTAAGGAGCGAATGCGGAGACTTCGTATGCTCAATGCGATATGTTCTCTTTTGACACAGTAAGAATATTCATGCAATTATAAATATACATTCAATCATTTAATCTTAAATATTATATTCGGAGGAATGGAAAATGGAAAAGGAAAAAGTGGTATTGGCTTATTCAGGAGGATTGGATACATCAGTAATAATCCCCTGGCTTAAGGAAAATTACGATAACCTGGATATTATAGCCTGCTGTGTGAATGTAGGTCAGGAAGATGACATGGAGTTTGTCAAGAATAAAGCATTATCATCCGGCGCAATAAAGGTTTATATCGAAAACGCAGTGAATGAATTTGTTGAAGAATATGTATATAAGGGTATTAAGGCAAATGCAGCATACGAAGGAAAATACCTTTTAGGGACAGCATATGCAAGACCCTTGATTGCAAAAAAGCTTGTTGAAGTTGCCCATAAGGAAGGAGCAAAATACATTGCTCACGGCTGTACAGGAAAAGGAAATGACCAGGTACGTATTGAAACAGGAGTAGCAGCATTGGATCCCACGATTAAAATTATTGCACCATGGCGTATATGGGATATAAAGTCAAGGGAAGATGCAATAGATTATGCCGAAACAAAAAATATAGATTTACACGGAATCACAAAGGAAAAAATATATTCTCGCGACCAGAATATTCTTCATATAAGCCATGAGGGCGGGATGCTTGAAAACCCCGGAAACGAGCCGGATTTTGACGAAATTCTGATAATGACAAACACCGTTGAAAAGGCTCCGGATGTGGCTGAATATGTTGAAATTGAATTTGAAAAAGGAATACCGGTTAAACTGAACAACAATAAGTTAAATGGGGAAAAAATGCTTAAGGCCCTTAATAAAATCGGCGGGACTCATGGAATCGGCATTCTTGATTTATTGGAAAACAGACTTGTAGGAATGAAATCAAGGGGCATATATGAAACTCCCGGCGGCACTATTCTTTTGGAAGCTCACAAATATCTTGAAAGCTTTGTACTTGAAAAAGAAGAAGCACACTTTAAGGAAATGGTAGGTAACAAGTATGCAGAACTGGTATACAATGGTATGTGGTACAGCGGCTTTAAGCATGCACTTGATGCATTTATAGATTCAACACAAGAAAAGGTATCGGGAAAAGTGAAGCTCAAGCTTTATAAAGGAACAATAAAGTTTGCAGGAATGACATCAGAAAATGCCTTGTACAATGAATCAATTTCATCATTCAGCACCGGTGAGCTGTATGACCAAAAGGATGCAGCCGGATTTATACATTTGTACAGCCTGCCCTACAAAATTCAGGCATTTAATGAAATCAACAAGAACCACAAATCAACAGAAGTTATTTACACTTTTAAAGAATAGCCATGTTGATAGCAGGAGGCAGTCTTAAGAGATTACCTCCTTTTTTTGTGTGAAATAGGTTATGGTTATACGCCTTGCTCTTTCCAAGTATATTTCAGGGATTCTCAACGGGGCATATTCAAAAATTCTCTTTTGCATTTATATTATTTTATGGTATACTATTAACGCTTGACTTAAGGAGGACAAAAATCTTGAACGGTACTAATGGTAATAATCAGATAAATGCAATGACTGAAGGCAATTCTTTCAACCTCATACTTACCTTTGCTTTCCCCATGTTTATAGGAAATATTTTTCAACAGCTTTACAATATGGTTGACAGTATTGTTGTGGGCAACTATGTGGGGAAAATTGCACTGGCAGCTGTAGGTACAGGCTTTCCGATAATATTTTTGATGGCATCATTGTTCATTGGCTTGGGAATGGGAGCGACCATATTGATTTCTCAATATATAGGTGCCGGAGATTATGAAAATGTAAGAAAAACCTCGCAAACAATTTATACCGCAATGCTTTTAAGCTCTATTCCAATATCAATGCTGGGCATAATTTTTTGCGAGCCCATACTTCTATTAATAAACACTCCTTTGGACGTACTGCCCATGGCAAAACAATATATGCTGATAATATTTGCAGGAATGATAGGGAGTTTTGGCTTTAATATTAATGCAGGCATACTCCAGGGTTTCGGTGACAGCAAGTCATCGCTTCTGTTTCTTGCTATCGCAACAGTAATCAATATAGTGCTTGACCTCTTGTTTGTAATGGTATTTGGCTGGGATGTTCCGGGAGTTGCAATTGCAACAATAATAGCACAAACTTTTTCCTGGATTTTTGGAATTATTTACATGAAAAAGAAATATGACGTTTTGAAATTCAAAATAACCAAGTTTGATTTTGACAAAACAATTTTTAAGAAAATACTTAAGCTGGGTCTGCCTTCGGGAATACAAATGTCCTTGTTCTCAGTAGGAGTTATGAGCATGCAGTCATTGGTAAACGGCTACGGGGCTGACTTCATGGCGGGCTTCAATGCGGCAAATAAAATAGATACATTTGCATTTATGCCCATACAAAGCATTTCAAATGCGCTTACAACATACACCGGACAGAATATAGGCGCCGGAAGGCTGGACAGGGTGCATAAGGGAACAGTTACCGGAATTACAGTGTCAGTCACAATCAGCCTCCTGGCTCTAATAATTATACCCCTGGGGCCGTCTATGCTTAGATTATTCAATTCAGAAGCCGGCGTAATAGATGCGGGGATGATATACTTAAATAATGTAATGCCTTTGTATGTTCTGCTTTCAATTTTATTTACCTTGAATGCCGTGGTAAGAGGAGCAGGGGAATCAATAATTCCTATGGTCAGCTCCCTCACATCCATTTGGCTTGGCAGGATTCCTTCAGCTTACTATATAGCAGCAAATCTGGGTAAGGAATACTTGTTTTACAGCTACGGCATAGGCTGGGTTTTGGGAATGCTGATTACCGGAACCTATTATGTAACAGGCAGGTGGAAAACAAAATCACAAAAATTATTGCAAAAACAATAAAAAAGGGACACAATGCGTGTCCATTTTTTTTATGTGTTCATTCACTATATTAAGGGAAGCCCCTTTTTTTATATTCTGTCTAAAACCTTCTTTATTATTGCCGGTGCCGTTCTGCATTTTTCCTCAGAAACTGCACATACTGCAAACCGGAGTCCTTTTTTAAGAGAAACTACAAATAAATTTTCTTTTATCAGCTCATCAGAGGCTAACTTAGCATTCTTGCAGGGTATACTTACAAAGAATCCGTCCCTGTAAGGCAGAATTTCCAAGCCGGCTTCCTTGGCGCCTTCCACAAAAGCATCAGCTCGTTTTCTCAGCATTGTCTTTGTTTCATTGACTTCAGCCTCATATGCCTTTGTTTTATCAGGATCCTTAGCTATTCGGGACATAACTTCCATTGCAGCTCTTGTGCCGTTTGACCAGTTTGCCCTGTTTGAATGCATGCATGAATAATAGAACTCTTCAGCCGTATCTTCATCTGAGGATATTCCGATTGCTGCGCCTGAACGCATGCCGTACATTGTGTATCCCTTTGACATGCTGTGAGCAACAATAATTAAAATATTTTTCGGCAGTCCCGAGAATTTGGCAAAGAATCTTCTTCTTTCATCTCCGATGCCTGCATAGTCTATGTACGCGCAGTCAACAATTATTATGATTTTATTTTCAGGGTCTTTGGCATTTTCTTTGGCAATGTTTAAAACTTCATCCCATTCTTCGTCAGAAAGACTGTATCCCGTAGGATTATTGGCAGGTGTGTTTATAACTGTAACAAGTCTTTTTTGTTTGTTCAGCAGCTCTTCGAATTTTTCCCTGAATGATTCCAGATTAAACTCATTCTTGCTGTTGAATAATTCGTAATTTGTAACTGTTCTGCCGTATTCTTCCGAAATAGTAACATAGGGACTCCAGTACCAGTCACTTACCAGTATGGAATCTCCGGGATTTGTATAATTATATATTCCATGTCTTACAGACCCGGTACCCCCAGGTGTAGCTACAGCTCTTATATATGCATCAGGTTTGTATTTTCCGAAACATACATTTTGAACTGCTTCCAGGAAATCAGGCTGGCCTGCCACCTGAGCGTATGCTGCAATTGCTGCATTGGGCATCGATTTTAATTCCTGGAATACAGTATTTAAGCAAATAAGACTTCCGTTATCATCAACCAATGCTCCAAGAGTTGAATCAATTACATTTTCTTTTCCGTACTTATCTATTGCTTCCTTTGCCTTAGCTGCCAGTCCAAAGATTGCATCATTTACTTTGGGCCATTTTGCGTGATCCGCAACCATATTAAATGCCATTACATCACCTCGTTTTTTTCTTAATTTTAACATTTGAGAAAATATAAGTCAACATCATATATAGTATCAAAAAATTCAATTATAATATCTAAAAAAATTCAATTATAATATCAAAAAAATTCAATTATAATATCTAAAAAAATTCAGGGAATGCTATTGTTAAACTTCATAATCAACGGTAACCTGGGATTTGCGGGGTGATAGCCATTAAAATTGTAATAACGGCAGACCTATAACAAATATTTTCAGTATCAATTGTAACCCGTTGTAACAGGAGGAAAGAAAGGAAAAAAGCTTTTCAAAAAAGTATTGACAAAATACGACATAAGACTGTATTATATAAAAGTTAACAAAATTCTGATCCATTAGCTCAGCAGGCAGAGCACTTGACTTTTAATCAAGGTGTCCGGCGTTCGAATCGCCGATGGATCACCAATAACAACATTTGACGATCTTAGCGACGTTGAGTGTTGCTTTTTTGTATGCCTTAACTCCATTTTTCAGAGTCCTGTGATATGCCCTTTATGCCCTGCTTAATCTTGCTGTATGCAATAGAAGACCATATGTATCCGAATGACAACCGCAAATATGTAAGAAATAATGAAATATAAACAAAATTTCCCTAATTTATTTTTGTATTCTACATTATTCTACAAAATATATATTCCAATAGTTTTATAATATGTACAGCCAAATCTATAAGGAGGGTAGATATGAAATACAATGCTTCAAACGAAGAAGTTGGAAGGGAGGAATTGAAAATAATCGCTGAAAGACAAAATGAAAAGATGGCTGCCCTTGGTCAGCTTGCGGGAGGAGTAGCTCATGATTACAACAATCAGCTGATGAGTATAATCGGCAATGCTACAATGATACAGAAAACAGATGATTTGAATAGAATTTATGATTATGCCGAAAGAATAATCCATATTTCGCAAAGTGCAGCAGATCTTACAAAAAAAATTCTTATGTTTTCCAAGAAAAAAAGCAGTACAAATAAACCTGTAAACTTAAAAAACATAATGGATAACACTTACAAAATGATGGAATTTATTCTATCTAAAGAAATCGATTTGATATACAGCTATGAAGCAAATGATGAAGTTATACTAGGGGATGAGTGCCAGCTTGAAAGCATGATAGTAAATATGATATTAAATTCAAAGGATGCAATTAAAGATTACGGCATGATTAAAATAGGAACAACGGATACTGTAATTCTTTCTGAAATGGCTTTAAGTCATGGTGAAATAATTCAGCCGGGTCAATATATTAAAATTTATATAGAGGATAACGGTTCAGGCATAGACGAAGATATACTGCTGAAAATATTCGAACCATATTTCTCCACAAAAAATAAATCAAACGGAACCGGGCTAGGGTTGTCTGTAGTGTTCGGGACTGTGAAATCCCATAACGGTTATATCAATGTTACAAGCAGTCCAGGCTATGGGACAAGGTTTGAAATTTTTATACCGGCACTGGAAAAAACGGAAGCATATGAAAAAAAGAAAATAGAAGATAAAGATAATAATATCGTAATGCTGGTTGATGATGATATAAATGTTTTGGATATTGAAGCCGAAATGCTGGAGGATTTAGGTTATGACGTGGTAAAATTCAATTCTCCTCTTGAGGCATTGAAATATTATGAAGATGAATATAAAAAAATATCTTTTTGTGTATTGGATATAATGATGCCTGAACTCAACGGCAGAGAACTATATGAAAAAATTCTTCTTATCAATGAAGAGGCAGCAGCGATTTTTATAACCGGTTTTGTCCAACAGGCAGAATACGAAGAATTAATGAGAAGAGGGCTTACTATTATTGAAAAACCATTTACATATGAAGTCTTGTCAGAGACAATTGCTAAAATGTATTTTTAGGTGCATTGCAAGAATTCATAGTCGGCAGAATCCTAGAACACACAGGATAGGCTGACTATGAATTTTTTATTGTTAAGATAATTTAATAAAAAGAGAACCATAATCTTTTGACAATTAATATTTTTTTGATAAAATGTAACATGATAAGGTTAACAGGAGGAGAAAATGAACATAAATGATTTCACGTTCGAAGAACCCAGCCCGTTCGGGAGACTATCCATTATTGCAATGAAAGGCTGCGAAGACATAGCCTCAAGGATAGACTACTACCTAAAGGACTGGAGGCAGGATGCCAATGGTGTTATATATTCAAATGGTTCAGGTCCCATAGGTACATTTCTTATAAAAGCTGCCTGTCCAAGATTTGGCACCGGTGAAGCGAAGGGAGTTTTATACGAAACTGTAAGAGGACATGATATATTTATAATATCAGATGTTTTTAATTACGGAGTTAATTTTAATATGTATGGCGCAGAAGTACCCATGAGCCCTGACGACCATTATCAGGATCTGAAAAGAATAATTGCGGCATTGAACGGCAAGGCAAAGCGAATAACAGTTATAATGCCAATGCTATATGAAGGCAGACAGCATAAAAGAGCTGCAAGGGAGTCCCTGGACTGCGCCCTGGCATTACAGGAGCTTGTCAATATGGGGGTTGAAAATATAATTTCCTTCGATATACACGACCCTAGAGTTCAAAATGCAATTCCTCTTCACGGGTTTGAGGATTTTCACCCCTACTATCAAATGATAAAGGCATTTGTAAGAACAGTCCCTGAAGCTATAATTGACAGGGATCATATGATGATAATTTCTCCCGATGAAGGTGCAATGACAAGATGTATTTATTATTCATCGGTTATGGAGCTGGATTTAGGAATGTTCTATAAGAGAAGAGATTATACCGTAGTAGTTAATGGTAAGAATCCCGTGTTAAGTCATTAATTCCTGGGAGGCAACCTGGAAGGGAAGGATGTTATTATTGTAGATGACATGATTGCTCAGGAGATTCGTTGATTGATGTTGCAGGCAAGTTAAAAGAAAGAAGCGCAAGGAATGTATATGCATTTGCCACATTCGGATTGTTTACTGAAGGAATTTCCAAATTCGACGAGGCATACCGGGACGGCATATTATCAAAGGTGTTTACCACAAATATGATTTATCGAAGACCGGAGCTGTTCGATAAGCCATGGTACGCTGAGGTGGATATGTCAAAGTATATTGCAAATATTATAGATACATTAAATTATGACAATTCTTTAAGCGAATTATTGGATCCGGTTCAAAAAATTAAAAAGCTGCTTAAAAAATAAGATAAATTGCATTAAATATCGTTGTATGTTATAATTTTTATCATTAAATGTTTTACAGTTAAGCATACTAAGAAGAAAGTAACATGGAGGATAAAATGTCTCTGAGAATGGATATCGGCATTGACCTGGGAACAGCCAGCGTATTGGTTTATATTAAAGGCAAGGGAATAGTAATTAATGAGCCGTCTGTTGTGGCAATTGACATTAATACGAACAAAATTCTTGAGGTGGGAGAAGAAGCAAGGAAAATGCTTGGACGTACACCCGGAAATATCGTAGCCATAAGGCCCTTAAGAGATGGAGTTATATCAGATTTCGACATTACGGAGAAAATGTTGAAATATTTTATAAAAAAAGCGGTTGGCAATTCACTGGTTAAGCCCAGGGTTATTATCTGTGTGCCAAGCGGTGTGACAGAGGTTGAAAAAAGAGCGGTTCTTGAAGCAAGCAACAACGCAGGGGCAAAAAAGACATACCTGATTGAGGAGCCTGTTGCCGCTGCCATAGGGGCAGGACTAGATATAACAAAACCTTCAGGGCATATGATTATTGACATGGGCGGAGGTACAACGGATATTGCTGTTATATCATTGGGAGGAATAGTTGTAAGCAGGTCTATCAAGGTTGCTGGGGATAAGTGTGACGATGCAATTGTAAGGCATGTCAGAAAGAAATATAATGTTATGATTGGCTTAAGAAGTGCAGAAGAGCTTAAAATAAAAATAGGAACAGCATTTCCCATAGAAGAAGAAAGATTTATGGAAGTAAGGGGAAGAAACCTGGTAACAGGTCTGCCGGTAAATCTGACTATTTCATCTTCAGATTCGCTGGAAGCTATGGAAGAAACAATAACTACAATAGCCGATGCAGTCCATTCAGTCCTTGAAAAAACCCCGCCGGAGCTGGCTGCCGATATAAGCGAGAAAGGCATTGTCATGACAGGCGGAGGATGTCTCATTCACGGAATGGATAAACTGCTCGAAAAGAGAACCGGCTTGAAGGTAACCATAGCCGAAGACGCCGTATCCTGCGTTGCCAAGGGAACAGGGCAGTCCCTGGAGCATATGGATGTTCTAAAGGATGCTTTAATTTCTGAACATATTAAAACAAATTACAACGTAGGATAGATTCTTCGCCGGTTTTAAGGACGGCACTAAGGCTGCGATTAATCAGATTAATTAGAAAGTGAAAATAGAGGTTTGCTATGAAGGTTAGAAAGGCAGTTATACCTGCAGCAGGGCTTGGTACCAGATTCTTGCCTGCAACTAAAGCAATTCCAAAGGAAATGCTGCCCATTGTGGATAAACCCACAATACAGTACATAGTAGAGGAAATTGCTGCTTCCGGAATTGAAGATGTATTGATCATTACCGCAAGAACCAAAAGTTCAGTCGAAGAGCATTTCGACAGGGCAGTAGAGCTAGAATATATCTTAAAGGATGCCAATAAGGAAGAGCTTCTTGAAGAAATCAAAGGAATTTCCAGAATGATAAATATTCACACCGTAAGACAAAAAGACCCTTTGGGACTGGGACATGCAATATATTGCGCCAGGGCCTTTGTGGGAGATGAGCCTTTTGCAGTCCTCTTAGGGGATGATGTTGTAGATTCAGAAAAACCCTGTCTTAAACAAATGCTGGAAATTTTTGAAGAATACAAGTCAACAATTCTTGGGGTCCAGCCGGTAGAATGGGACCAGGTACATAAATACGGCATAGTGTCAGGTGAGAGAATTAATGACAGAATATATACGGTGAATGATTTAGTTGAAAAACCTCACAAGGAAAGTGCACCTACAAATATAGCAATCCTGGGAAGGTATATAATAACTCCTAAGATATTTCATATACTTGAAAATACAAAGCCGGGCATAGGAGGAGAAATTCAGCTTACGGACGGGTTGAGGGAACTTTGCACTACTGAAGAAATGTATGCCTACATATTTCAAGGAAGAAGATATGACGTGGGGAGCAAGATCGGCTTTCTTGAAGCAACTGTTGACTACGCTCTTAAAAGTGATGAGCTGAGAGAAGATTTTAAAAAATATTTGAAATCAATAAATTTAGAATAAGGGGTGGGGACATGCACAATGAAAAATTTGAAATATGGCTAAACAGTCCATATGTAGACGATGAATTAAAAAAAGAGTTAAAGGAAATTGAAAAGCTTGATAACGAAATTGAAGACAGGTTCTACAGGGAACTGGAGTTCGGTACCGGAGGCATGAGGGGGAAAATTGGTGCAGGCACCAATAGAATGAATCTGGTTACCGTTGCAAAGGCAACCCAGGGGATAGCAGATTACTTAATTGAGAAGCACAAAAA
>ENA-UPXM01004148-UPXM01004148.1-activated-sludge-metagenome-genome-assembly--contig:-NODE-4148-length-15058-cov-3.547091_pt1 | contig 15058 bp, 12 predicted proteins | sample MGYA00238178_ERZ772708 | MGnify/ENA primary metagenome ERZ772708 (study PRJEB29002, sample SAMN05720212) | activated sludge metagenome | isolation source: anaerobic digester from wastewater... | reverse complement strand
TTTTAGCTTCCCGGACTCTGACAGAAAGAGCAGGATCAAAATGATTTACCAGACTGATGAGACGGATGCAGTAAATCTGCCGTGTAAATCTCCTCTGCTGCATGATCTTTATAATAAATTCATCAGTGAGAATAAAGACATTGCTGATAAAAAGATATTCCATACTCATTTTGAAAAAAGAAATGTGTTGTTGTAATGGTTCAGGAGGCAGGGTGTTCTGCATATGAATGTTAAATGAAAGAGTAGAAAATGCTTGTTTATACAATAAAAGAACTTTGCCGGACCTGTTATACATGCGTAAGGGAATGTCCTGCCAAAGCTATTAGGATAGCTGGTGGTCAGGCGGAGGTCATAACCGACAGGTGCATAGCATGTGGCAACTGTACCAAAGTTTGCAGTCAGGGTGCCAAGGTCTTCCTTAATACTATCGACAGGGTGATCAAATTGCTTCAGGATGAGGAAAATGTAGCTGCAATTGTTGCACCAAGCTTTCCTGCAGAATTCCTGGAATTCAAAGATTATCGTTTATTTGTTGGAATGATAAGGGCACTGGGATTTAAATATGTATGTGAGGTCTCGTTTGGTGCTGATATTGTGGCTGACAGGTACAGACAACTTATATCTGAGAACAGGGAATTTTATATTACCTCCGACTGTCCCTCGATTGTTAACTATGTTAGGTTCTATCATCCGGACCTTGTTGATAAACTGGCGCCGATTGTATCGCCTATGGTAGCTATGGGGAGAGTGGTACGGAAGAAATACGGAGAGGATATTAAAATAGTATTTATCGGGCCCTGTGTGGCAAAGAAGGCGGAGAGTAATGAAATTAATGAAGCCCTCACTTTCACTGAATTAAGGGACCTTTTCCAGATGAAAGGCATAAAACAGGGAACAAGTTCTTTGTCTGATTTTGATATGCCTGTTGGTGGCAGAGGTGCTATTTTTCCGGTTGCCCGGGGATTGCTTCAGACAGCAAATATAAATGATGATGCGATAACAGGTAACATTATTGCAGCAGAAGGAAGAATAGGGTTCCAGGAAGCCCTGAAAGAATTTGAAGCAGGCCTGATAAATAATCAGCATATGGAGTTGCTTTGCTGCGAGGGCTGTATTATGGGGCCGGGTCTGTCGAAAACCGGAAAACAATACAGCAGGAGATCCAGGGTAATTTCATATGTCAATCTGAAGATGTCAGAAATGGATATTGATGCCTGGAAGGAAGCCTTCAATGAATTCTCAACACTTGATCTTTCAGTTAGCTACCGCGCAGAAGATAATCGTTTTGACCTTCCTGATGAGAGGGATATTGAAGAGATTTTGATTTCAATGGGAAAAATAACAAAGAAAGATCAACTCGATTGTGGAGCTTGTGGCTATGAAAGCTGTGTGGAACATGCTATTGCAATTAAAAAAGGCTTTGCTGAGGTTGAGATGTGTCTTCCTTACACAATTGAGAAGCTTCATAAATCAGTTGAAGATCTTGCACTTTCAAATGAGAAGCTAAGTTCGATGAGACAGGCGCTTAAGCAGTCGGAAAAACTTGCCCATATGGGGCAGCTATCGGCAGGTATCGCCCATGAACTGAATAATCCCCTTGGAGTTGTGATAATGTACAGCAATATCCTGCTTGACGAATGCCAGGCTGATGATCCGGTTAGAGAGGATCTTAAACTAATTGTTGAACAAGCTGGAAGATGCAAGAAGATAGTTGCAGGCCTGCTTAATTTTGCAAGGAAAAGCCAGGTCAATCATCAACTGGTGAATGTTAAGGAGCTTATAATTCATAGTTGTGAGGGTGTAATTATCCCGGAAAACATTAAAACAATTATAAATGATAATACAACAAATCCTAATGTATGGCTGGATTCTGAGCAAATGACGCAGGTATTGACAAATCTCATAAAAAATGCAGTAGATGCAATGCCCAGGGGAGGTAAGATAGATATGATACTTGAAGATACTCTGAGCGATGTGACTATAATAGTCAAGGATACTGGTACTGGGGTAAAAGAGGAAGACAGAGCTAAGATGTTTGAACCTTTCTATACGACAAAAAGCCTGGGACATGGAACAGGACTGGGTCTAGCAACAGCTTATGGCATAGTTAAGATGCATAAGGGTAAGATTACTGTTGAATCAAACAATGATCCTGCGAAGGGACAGACAGGTACAAGTTTCAAAATTGTACTGCCACGTAAGAGAGAATAAAAATATTTCAGAAATTTGATGATAAATGAGAAAGAGCGATTTTACAATACTTGTAGCTGATGATGATCCTGATTATCTTTTCCAGACTGTTTTCAATCTCGGTAAAGCAGGTTACAAGACAATAGCTGTTGAGAGCCAGGCGGAAGCTGAATCGGTGATGTCAAAAATAAAACCAGATCTTGCTATTTTTGACCTGATGATGGAAAATGACGACAGTGGTTTTATATTATGTTACAAGATCAAGAAGAAATACCCGGATGTGCCGGTAATACTGGCAACAGCCGTGTCGCGTGAAACAGGTTTGTCGTTCAGTCTTGATTCGGAGATGGACAAAGCATGGATAAGAGCTGACAGATACCTGGAGAAAGGTATCAGGCCGGAGGAGCTTGATCAGGAAGTGATGAAACTATTAAAGATTTGAGATGGCAGTTTTAAAGGTTCTTGTTATTGATGATGAACCTGGAATACGTTCAGGTGTCACAAGGATACTAAGGGATTTTCATGTGACTTATCCTTTTATGGATGAGGATTATACTTTCGAGATACTTGAAGCTCCAAGCGGTGAGGAAGGGATTAATATAATAGAAACTCTTAAACCGGATATATTGCTTCTTGACAATAAACTGCCGGGTATTCAGGGTGTTGAGGTCCTTGAATATATAAGAGAGAAGAAGTACGATATTGTAGTGGCTATGATAACATCTTATGCATCGCTTGATGTGGCGGTCAAAGCCACGCGTGACGGAGCCACCGATTTTATCCCAAAACCCTTTACTCCCCAGGAACTTAAATCAAGTATCGAAAACATATCCAAACAGCTTTACCTGAAGCGGATAACCCATACAATGAACAAGGAAGGGAAGAAGATAAGGTATCAGTTCCTTTCTGTCCTCTCTCATGAGCTTAAAGCGCCTCTTAACGCTGTAGAAGGTTATCTCAGAATGATGCAGGAAAAACAGGCCGGAGAAAGGATTACTGATTATGCGACCCATATCGATAGATCATTGCAAAGGATACGGGGCATGAGAAATCTTATTCTTGATCTTCTCGATTTTACAAAGATAAGGCTTGAAAGAAAGGATGAGAAAATCCAGGAGGTAGATCTGGAAGAAATGGCAAAAGGAGCAATTGTAACTGTGAGACCATATGCAATACAGATGGAAGTGGAGATTAACCTTGATGTAAAAAAAGGTTCTGTTATACTTGCCGATCCTGAGGATATTGAAATAATTTTCAATAATCTCATTTCAAATGCGGTAAAATATAACAAAGTGGGGGGAAAAGTACACATTTCCATTGATAATACTGAGGATGAGGCGATTATAACTTTTTCGGATACAGGGATTGGAATTTCCGAATATGACCAGGGAAATCTATTTAATGAATTCATGAGGGTGAAGAACGACAGAACGAGAAATATTTCCGGAAGCGGGCTGGGATTATCCATTGTTAAAAAAGTTATAGAGCTATATTATGGTACGATACAGCTTCAAAGCAAGCCCGATGTAGGAAGTGTCTTCACAGTCAGGTTACCCAAAAATCCAAGAACCTTTAACTGAAATTACATGAAATTACCGGCAAAAACTGTTGAAAGATTAAGTGAATATAGAAGGACTCTTCTTGAATGTCTCAATGAGAAGAAAAATTTTATTTTCTCTCATGAACTGGCGGCCCGGTTACATATAACTGCAGTTCAGGTGAGGCGCGATCTGATGCTTATCGGTTATTCGTCGGTACAGCGGAAAGGATATGATGTAAAGGAACTTATTGATACTATAGGTGATATTATTGATTCGCCGGAGAGTCTTAACATAGCCATAATAGGCATCGGTAATCTTGGAAGGGCCATGGCCGGATATTTCAAGGGTAAGAGGTCGAAGCTGAACCTTGTGGCATCTTTTGATACTGATCCGCAGAAGATAAATAAAGTGATAGCAGGTGTAAAATGCTACTCTCATAATGACCTGGAAAAAATGATCAGGGAGCTTGATATCCGGATCGCCATATTAACCGTACCTCCCGAATATGCGAAAGAAGTAGCGGAAGAAGCAGTAAGATACGGTATCAAAGGGATTCTTAATTTTACCACAATCTCCCTTAATGTGCCATCCTGGGTTTTCCTTGAAGAGTACGATATGATCACATCTATTGAAAAGGTAGCATATTTTGTAAAAGAAAATCTTAGGTAAAATCCTTATCCCCTTATATGAAGATTTATAGAAGTTTTGAGGAAGCAAGAGGCATTAAAAACCCTGTCGTTACAACGGGTTCTTTCGATGGGGTTCATATAGGACATAAGACTATCCTCGACCGGCTCCGGATGCTTGCTGAAAAATATGACGGAGAATCAGTGCTGATAACATTTGATCCTCACCCCCGAAAGGTGCTGTACCCTGATACTGTCGGGAAAGACCTTAAGCTTATTAATTCGCAGGAAGAGAAGATTGAACTACTGAGGAAAGCAGGGTTGGATAATGTGATAATTATAAATTTCACAAAAGATTTTTCAAGAATATCATGCGAGGAATTTGTACGGGATTACCTTAAAGGCATTCTGAATGCCAGGGTTATTGTGGTAGGGTTCAATCATCACTTCGGCTTTAATCAGGAAGGTGATTATAAACATCTCTGGAACTGGCGTGAGAAATATGATTTTGAGGCTGAAGAGATCCCCGAACAGGAGGTTCAGCATGAGACTGTGAGTTCCACAAAGATCAGGAAAGCTGTGAGGGAGGGCTATATTCAAAGGGCAAATGCATATCTTGACCATTATTACATTATTATGGGTCGTGCGGAACCTTATACAGTGCAGGTGGATGGGAATATTCCTCCCCTGAAGAAGGTCCCGCTCACGGAAGAAAGTAAACTATTACCTGCCACAGGTGTATATGCAGTGTCGTTGGTATTCGGCGGGGAGACAGGTAAAGGCATGGCAATCATTCATGAGACTCCGGGCAACTCTGCTGAAGTACTATTGAATATCTTTGATGATGAGTCGAACTTCGAAAAAGATACTGTTACTATTTTGTTCCACAAAATGATTCGTGGTACTGTTAGTCTGTCAGATCAGAACGCCCCTTTAAAACTGGAACATGCCAGGGCTGAAATAAATGACCTCGTCTATTGATTATTACAATGGAAAGGCCTTTATTCCGGATGTCAGAAGCTCAGAGAGCTAAGTTACCCCCCCTTTTATTACAGACTGTCACCAAAATCTTTTTTGAAAGCTTGTGCCAGCTTTTCAGGCCAGTCATTTACAGGTTCAAGACGTCCGGTAAAGAATCTCAGGACAGGTGGTTCATCGACAAACCTTAATCCGCCAATCAGTTTCCTGTTCTGGTAGAGCCAGTAGAGTCTGTCAATTACGTATTCAACCTGCGAGAGAGTGAAAACCCTTCTTGGTACGGCAAGCCTCATGAGTTCCATATCCGATAATATGTCATTGCCATTCTCATCCCTTGTGCTGCTCATGGTGCCTCTTTCCATACCTCTTACACCTGCAGCGATAAAGAAGGCTGAAACAAGTGCCGCAGACTGATATTGAGATTGCGGAATGTGCGAAACAAATTGCATGGCATCGATATGGCAGCCCAGTGCTCCGCCAGGCATGACGACCGGAACACCCAACTTATCAAGTTCCCGGACCATGTAATCAATGAACGTGGGAGATTGGCTTACTACATCAATATCAATTGTTTCAATAAGTCCCTGCGCCATAGCTTCGATCTCTCGGATCGATATCCCTCCATACGTCAGAAATCCTTCATACAGGGGAACAAGATGTCTCATTTTGTTAAACAGGTCAATATTATTAGTACAGATCGCTCCACCTCTTGATGAGGTTACTTTCCTTGCTGAAAAATATACTATATCGGCAAGGTCACACATCTCAAGCAGAACAGAATGAATTGAATGACCTAAATATTCCTTTTCCCTTTTGGTAATGAAATATGCATTTTCACCGATAAGGCTTGCATCAAGAACAAGCAACAATCCGTATTTATCAGCTATTTTTCTGATAACTTTCATGTTCTGCAATGAGAAAGGTTGCCCACCGATAAGATTAGTCGAAGCCTCCATTCTTATAAAGGGGATATTCTCCGGCTTTGATTTATGGATAAAGTCTTCCAGTTTGTCCGGATCAATATTGCCTTTGAAGGGATTATCACTTTTTATTTTCATCGCTTCGGATCCGTACAACTCTGCAATTTTCCCGCCATTTATCTCGATATGCGCAAGAGTCGTGGTAAAATGGTAGTTCATTGGGATCTGCGATCCTTCTTTAACAAAGGCTTTTGAAATGATGTTCTCAGCTGCCCTGCCCTGGTGAACTGGCAGGATGTATTTTTTGCCTAATACCTCAAGCACATTTTTTTGAAGCTTTTTGAAACTTTGCGACCCGGCGTAGGCATCATCTGCAACAAACATCTTGGATACCTGAGTATCGCTCATTGCATTTGTCCCGCTATCAGTAAGCATATCAAGGAAAATATCCTCAGTGCCCAGGAGGAAGGTGTTGAATCCGGCTGCTTTCATTGCTTCCAGTCTGCGTTCAACAGGAACCAGTTTTAAGGATTGAACGATCCGCACTTTGTGCATTTCAAGAGGAATATCTTTTCTTGTAAAAAATTTCACTGCGGCTTTACCATTGGTCTTTTCCATTTTTGAATGTATTTAAAAAAGGCTTACCTCATTTTTCAGTAAGCTTTATATTTATTAATATAAATAGTTAATTATCAATATAAACAACATCGGCCCTGCCAACTTCACAATATTTAATACCTGAAATGACCTGAAAATTTAATTTTCAGACTGTCATTACTTTTATTTTGACTCCAAACCTAATTTAATTTTTGATTATTTCAAATATTTGGGTCAAAGACATTAAAAATTTTTAATCATGATAAAATATTAATTGTTATTTAGTGAAATAAGTTGAATGCTCAGTTGCCTGGATATGAGACAGGTTCTGTTTGGTCATGTTTTTTTATTATCTTGCTTTACATGCCGATACAGGGATGTGTTTTTTAAGTTACTATATGTCAGATTTTTATTTATATATTGTGACTAATAATCTTGTTTTCCTGAAGAGATTTGCCGGTTTATGAGATCTGCCTGATTCCGGATTAGTTAAATTTTTAATTCACTCCTCATTTTGTTATGATAAATGATAAACTTATAAATCCCGCCAGTATCACTGTTGTGGGAGGGTCTGACAATCTTTTCAAACCTGGAGGAAGAATCCTGAAAAATATTATTGACGGAAAATTCAAAGGGGAGCTTTATGTGTTAAATCCAAAGCGGGATAGTGTTCAGGGAGTTAAATCTTATCGTGATATTGCCAGTTTGCCTCAAACAGATCTTGCTTTCCTTGCTATCTCTTCAAAATACTGCTTTCAGGTAGTTGAAAAGCTGTTAAGGGAAAAGAACACTAAAGCTTTCATTATAATATCGGCAGGATTCAGCGAATTGGGTGAAGAGGGTAAAAAACTTGAGGATGAGATAGCCGGTCTGATAAGAAGTTCGGGAGCCACCCTGATCGGTCCCAATTGCATCGGGGTTATAACTCCCGCTTATAACGGTATATTCACCACACCGGTTCCCAGGCTTGACAGGAGAGGTTGTGATCTTGTTTCAGGCTCAGGGGCAACAGCAGTTTTTATTTTTGAATCGGCAATACCTAAAGGCATTAAATTTTCGAGTGTTTTCTCTGTTGGCAACAGTGCCGTAACAGGTGTCGAAGATGTTCTCGAATATTGGGACAATACCTATGATCCGGTTTCCAGTTCATCTGTTAAGCTGATTTATGCTGAGAGTATCCGGGATCCCGACAAGCTTCTTATCCACGCCTCCTCTCTTATCCGAAAGGGCTGCAGGATTGCAGCAATTAAGGCCGGAATAAGTGAAGCAGGAAGCAGGGCAGCTTTGTCACATACAGGTGCTCTTACCTCTTCGGACTCGGCTGTGGAAGCTCTTTTTCGTAAAGTCGGGATAGTAAGGTGTTCCGGCCGGGAGGAATTGACTACTGTAGCTTCTGTGTTTTTTCACAAGCCCCTTAAGGGAAGGAACATTGCAATAATAACACATGCCGGAGGACCGGCTGTAATGCTTACGGATGCTCTCTCTGCCGGTGGAATGAATATACCCAGGATAACAGGTGCTCATCACGATAATCTGCTTGCCATGATGAACCCCGGCGCTTCTGCCACGAATCCTATTGATATGATCGCTACAGCGACAAGTGAACAGCTTGACAGGGTTATTGATTATGTTGATAAGGAAATGCCGGAGATCGACGGAATGACAGTTATATTCGGCAGTAACGGAATGATTGATATGCCGGTTATTTATGATCTGCTGCACCGCAAGATTGAAGAATGCAATAAACCGCTGTTTCCCATACTGCCTTCCGTTTCAAGCTCGCATACAGAGCTCGATTATTTCCTGGCCAAAGGCCGTGTGAATTTTCCTGATGAAGTAGTTCTTGGCAGGGCATTGACAAAAATATCAAATACACCTTATCCGGCAGATGACAGATTATTTCTTGAAAAAATAGATGTGCCCCTTATCAGGAGCATTATAGAGAAAGCTCCCGATGGTTACCAGGAGCCTTGTGTAATACAGCAATTGCTGAAAGCTGCTGCCATCCCTGTAACTGATGGAGAGCTTGTCCATTCCGGAAAAGAACTCTTGTCGGTTGCTGAAAGACTTGGATTTCCATTGGTTCTGAAAGTTGTTGGCCCTGTTCATAAGTCTGATATAGACGGTGTTACCTTGAATATTAAGAACCGGATCCATCTCGAAGCTGAATTCAGCAGGATGAAAGATATTCCTGAGGTTAAAGCTGTACTTGTACAGAGGATGTTAAGCGGAACAGAACTCTTCATAGGGGCCAAATATGAACCAAAATTCGGACATATAATACTGTGCGGACTTGGGGGGATCTTCGTTGAGGTGCTGAATGATGTTTCTTCAGGGCTGGCGCCACTTACTTTCCGTGAAGCAGAATCAATGATAAAAAGCCTGAAAGGTTATCGTATCATTTGCGGCACAAGGGGAAAGCCGGGTATAAATCAACAAAAATTCGCAGAAATAATCGTTAGACTTTCGAGTCTTCTGAGATTCGCCACGGAAATAAAAGAAATTGATCTTAATCCCCTGATTGGCAGTATGGAAGCAATCAATGTTGTGGATGCCAGGATCAGAATTGAAAGATCTTCATAACATTATATCAGTAGATATAATTGTTTAAATTATTATATTCGGGTCGAAAATTTGGGTTGAAATAAACCCCAGGTAAAGCATAAAATATATGAATATAATTCAGTTATCAGTATTTCTTGAAAACAAGTCCGGCAGGCTTGCTGAAGTGCTTGAAGTACTGGGCAGTGAAAACATCAGAATAACAGCCCTCAGTGTGGCTGACACAAACGAATTTGGCATTCTTCGCCTGATAGTCTCAGACACCGATAAGGCAAGAGCAGTGCTGAAGGAACATAACTTCACAGTTAATTTGACCGAGGTAATTTCAGTAATGGCATCCAATCAGGCTAAACATTATGCAAATATTCTCAGAATACTTTCCGATCTTGACATAAGTGTTGAGTATACATACGCATTTCCCACAGCTAAAAAATCTATAATAATATTGAAATGCAGCGACAATGAGAAAGCTGTCAAAGCTTTAAAAGATCATGAAATGGAGCTGCTGAGGGTCGGTGATCTTTACCGTATCTGAAAACATACAAGAACATATCGAGTTATTTATTGAAAATGGAATTCTGGAACAGACATTTTGAGTGTATGGATCGCGATGAGTTAAGGGAGATCCAGAGTGAACGATTGAGGGAAACAGTTGAACGGGTTTATTATAATGTTCCCTATTACAGGAATAAATTGCAGGAAAGAGGTCTTGGACCTGATAACATTAAAAGCATTGATGATATTTCAAAATTGCCGTTTACTACAAAAAGCGATCTCAGGGATACATATCCCTTCGGCATGTTTGCTGTTCCAATGAGTGAGATAGTCCGAATTCATGCTTCCTCAGGGACAACAGGCAAATCGACTGTTGTCGGATATACACGCAGTGATGTTTCAACATGGTCTGAAGTTATGGCAAGAACACTCACCTCGGCTGGTGCAGGAAGAAATGACTTCATTCAGATCGCCTATGGATATGGCCTGTTTACAGGAGGCCTGGGGCTTCATTACGGTGGTGAAAAAATAGGAGCTTCCGTTATACCTGTGTCTGGGGGTAATACTAAAAGACAGTTACAGATAATGCTCGATTTCGGAACAACAATACTCGCCTGTACTCCTTCATATGCACTTTATCTGGCAGAAGCAATACAGGATAATGGCGTAAAGCGTTCTCAGCTGAAACTGAAGGCCGGTGTTTTCGGCGCAGAACCATGGACGGAAAACATGAGAAGAGAAATCGAGGAGAAACTGAAAATAAAGGCAATAGATATCTACGGATTAAGTGAGGTTATAGGTCCGGGTGTGGCTTATGAATGTAGTGAGCATAATGGCCTCCATATTAATGAAGATCATTTCTTTGCAGAGATAATTGATCCGGATACCCTGGAAGTTTTACCCGAAGGATCACTGGGAGAACTGGTGTTTACTACACTTACTAAGGAAGGATTGCCACTTATCCGTTACAGAACCCGTGATCTTACAAGGCTTGATTATCAAAAATGCAGTTGTGGAAGGAAACTTGTAAGAATGGAAAAATGCCTTGGAAGAAGTGACGATATGCTTATAATAAGGGGCGTTAACCTCTTCCCGTCTCAGGTTGAAACAGTACTGCTTGAAATGAGCGAAATAAATCCCCATTACCGTATAATAGTCGACAGGGTAAATAACCTTGATACACTTGAGTTGCAGGTTGAAGTTGATGAGGAATTTTTCCAGGACAAAATAAGCCAGCTGCAGAATCTGCGAAGAAGGCTTCAGAATAATCTGGAAAGTGCAATAGGTCTGGGTATAAAAGTTACACTTGTTGAACCAAAGACCATTGAAAGAAGCGAAGGAAAGGCAAAACGTGTTATCGATAATCGTAAATTTTGATTTCAATTGTGTATAAAATACCTCTGTCAGCGGAATTAATAGAACAACTATCACAGAAACATGGACTACCTGATGCAGGATCGGCATCAATTCGTGAAATAGTTCACCTTGTTAATATTATTGAGCGGGAAACAGGGCTCAGATATGTAAGAATGGAGATGGGTGTCCCCGGATTACCAACACCGTCAATCGGTCTGGAAGCTGAAATGGCGGCTCTCAAAACCGGCGTTTCGGCGATATATCCTGAGATAACAGGTCTGTCCTTACTCAAGAACGAGACATCCAGATTTGTTAAGTTATTCCTCAATGTTGATGTAAGTCCGCAGGGATGTATTCCCACAGTAGGATCAATGATGGGAGGGATAATGGTTTTCCTTGTTGCCAACCGGAGAGGGCAGACTAAAGAAAGTACCCTGTTCATCGATCCCGGTTTTCCCGTGCAGAAACAACAGGTTAAGATGCTCGGCCAAAACTATTATTCCTTTGATGTTTACAATTACAGGGGTAAAAAGCTTAGACCCAAACTCGAATCGTATCTGCAGACTGGAAAAATTTCCACACTTCTTTATTCAAATCCCAATAATCCCGCATGGATATGCCTTACCGAAGAAGAGCTTTCAATAATCGGGGAGCTTGCAACTGAATACGATGTTATTGTTATTGAGGATCTGGCATATTTTGGAATGGATTTCAGAAAGGATTATTCACGGCCCGGAGAACCTCCTTTTCAGCCAACAATAGCACATTATACAGATAATTATGTGATATTGTTATCAAGTTCTAAAATATTCAGTTATGCCGGCCAGAGAATCGGGATGCTTGTAATATCGGACAGTCTGTTTAACCGTTCTTATCCTAATCTTCTAAAATATTATTCATCAGATAAGTTTGGACATTCAGTTGTGTTCGGAGCGCTGTACGCATTGTCGGCAGGAGTATCACATTCAGCACAATATGGTCTTGCCGCACTTATGAAAGCCCAGAATGATGGTACTTATAATTACAGGGAAGAAGTAAAGGAATATGCTGAAAAAGCTGCGATAATGAAGAACTTTTTTGTTTCAAACGGATTTAATATAGTATATGATACTGATATAGATGTGCCTATTGCAGACGGATTCTATTTCACGATTTCATATCCGGGAATGGATGGAAAAGAGCTCCTGCGTGAACTTATACGATATGGGATAAGTGCTATATCTCTTGATATAACCGGAAGTGAAAGGAATGAAGGACTCAGGGCTTGTGTTTCTATGGTTCCGCGTGATCTTTTCAATGATCTGTCTGCACGGTTGAAAATGTTCGGTGAGGCTCATCCAATAAAAAATAAATAATCAGATAATGGCAAAAATAAGAGGAAGTATTGTTGTTGATATCGAAAGATGTAAGGGTTGCGAATTATGTAGGGTTTCATGTCCTACAGGAACAATTGAAATGGCAAAGGAGCTTAATCATAAGGGTTACTATTATGCATATCCTGCTCATCCGGATCTTTGCATAGCTTGTGCCAATTGTGCGATCGTATGCCCTGATGGCGTTATAACTGTTTATAAGACAAAATTATAGATTAATAATGGAAAGGGAATTAAGATTGATGAAAGGCAATGAGGCTGTTGCAGAAGCAGCTATCCGTGCCGGAGTCGATGGCTATTTCGGGTATCCGATAACACCTCAGAGTGAGATACTTGAATATTTGATGGAAGCAAATCCGGTTGAAACAACCGGCATGATCGTGCTTCAGGCTGAAAGTGAAATAGCTGCGATAAACATGGTTTACGGAGGTGCAGGCTGCGGTAAGAAAGTTATGACAACTTCTTCCTCTCCGGGTATAAGCCTGAAACAGGAAGGCATAACTTATATGGCCGGGGCTGAACTTCCATGCCTGATTGTGAATGTTGTGAGGGGCGGTCCCGGGCTCGGAACTATCCAGCCTGCTCAGTCGGATTATTTTCAGGCTGTAAAGGGAGGAGGACATGGCGATTATCATCTTATAGTACTTGCTCCTGCTTCAGTCCAGGAAATGGCTGATTTTGTAGACCTTGGTTTTGAGCTGGCTTTCAAATACCGCAATCCTGTTATGATGCTCTCAGATGGAGCAATAGGGCAAATGATGGAGAAAGTCTGGCTCAGCCCGCATAAAGAAAGATCAAAAACTGCCCCGGAGTGGGCTACAACAGGTAAACCACCGACAAGGGAAAGAAATATTATCACCTCTCTGGAGCTCGATTCGGATAATCAGGAAAAATTCAATCAAAAATTGCTTGACAAATACAATGTGATAAGGGAAAATGAAGTCAGATTTGAGGAATTCCAGTGTGATGATGCTGAATATCTTTTTGTTGCTTACGGCACAAGTGCAAGGATCTGCCAGAAATCGGTACAGATAGCCCGCAGTGAAGGAATTAAGGTAGGATTGTTGCGGGCGATAACTCTTTTCCCCTTCCCCTCAAAACGGATAAGCGAACTTGCAGATAAGGTAAAATTAATTCTGTCTGTAGAGATGAGTGCTGGACAGATGGTAGAAGATGTACTCCTTTCAGTTAACGGGAAAATACCGGTTTTTCACTATGGGAAAATGGGAGGTGTAGTACCCACTCCCGATGAAGTTGTCACTTTTTTGAAATCAAAAATTATTGGAGGGTAAATCATGGCAGAAGTAACTGGAATAAAAGAAATAATCAAGCCTGAAAACCTTGTTTACAAGAGGACCAGGGTAATGACTGATGATATCCTTCATTACTGCCCCGGTTGCGGCCATGGAACCGTCCACCGCATACTGGCTGAAATAATAGAAGAAGAGGGTTTGCAGTCGGAAACAATAGGGATATCACCTGTAGGGTGTTCGGTGTTTTTATATAACTATCTTGATATCGACTGTCAGGAGGCAGCACATGGAAGAGCACCTGCTCTGGCTACTGCAATTAAAAGACTCTTGCCAGACAAGTTCGTTTTTACATATCAGGGTGATGGAGATCTTGCTGCCATAGGGACCGCAGAGACAATCCATGCCTGTAACCGGGGCGAAAACATTCTGATAATTTTCATTAATAATGGCATATACGGTATGACGGGAGGCCAGATGGCGCCTACAACCTTGCCGGGAATGAAATCATCAACTTCACCCTTTGGCAGAGATGTTGAATCGATGGGAAATCCACTGAAAATGACGGAGATAGTGGCAACTCTTCCGGGAACGTATTATGTTACCCGTCAAAGTGTTCACACTCCTGCCAATGTCAGAAAAACAAAAAGGGCTATAAGAAAAGCAGTACAGTATCAGAAACTGAATAAGGGAACATGCTTTGTGGAGGTTGTCTCTAATTGCCCTTCAAACTGGAAAATGACACCGGTTCAGTCAAATAAATGGATGGAGGAGAATATGTTTCCCTTTTATCCCCTTGGAGATCTGAAAAATCCGGATAAACAGTTTGCAGAATAAAAATGAAAAATATTGCCAGATGACTGAAGAAATAATTATAGCCGGATTCGGCGGACAGGGAGTACTGTCAATGGGTAAGATAATGATATATTCTGCTGTGATGCAGGATATGGAAGTAAGCTGGATGCCGTCTTACGGACCTGAAATCCGGGGTGGAACAGCAAATGTAACTGTTATTATCAGTACTGACAGAATCAGTTCACCTATACTGAGACAATATGATACAGCAATAATACTGAATCAGCAATCGCTTGATAAATTTGAGAATTCAGTTAAACAAGGTGGTGTACTTATCTATGATACAAATGGTATTACAAGGAAACCTGAAAGAAA
>ENA-UPXM01004141-UPXM01004141.1-activated-sludge-metagenome-genome-assembly--contig:-NODE-4141-length-15073-cov-6.501465_pt1 | contig 15073 bp, 8 predicted proteins | sample MGYA00238178_ERZ772708 | MGnify/ENA primary metagenome ERZ772708 (study PRJEB29002, sample SAMN05720212) | activated sludge metagenome | isolation source: anaerobic digester from wastewater... | reverse complement strand
TACACGCGGGGCAGTCACGTTTCCCTGGGTACAACCAGGGCCCTATTGAAACTGGGGCTGTCCCAGTACTGTTTGATCAATAATTTTTCGTTTCCCTGGGTACAACCAGGGCCCTATTGAAACTGAAAAACGCCGCAAGATTGGTCGAGTCGGACTGTTGGGTTTCCCTGGGTACAACCAGGGCCCTATTGAAACTGTTGATTGCGTCTGTCAACGTCGCAACCTGTGAATTTTGTTTCCCTGGGTACAACCAGGGCCCTATTGAAACTGATAAACTGCGTGAGAGAATCTGTGCCCGGTAGCGGTTTCCCTGGGTACAACCAGGGCCCTATTGAAACTGTTAAAAGCAGTCGTCAACCAAGTACACAACATCAGGTTTCCCTGGGTACAACCAGGGCCCTATTGAAACTGTCCCAATATTGAGCTGAAAATTTTTCATAGTTCATTTGTTTCCCTGGGTACAACCAGGGCCCTATTGAAACTGACTTTTCCAGTGTCACTGCTACCCTGTTTACCCCGTTTCCCTGGGTACAACCAGGGCCCTATTGAAACTGAACGAAAACCCACGCCGAAAAGCAATTTTATGCGAGTTTCCCTGGGTACAACCAGGGCCCTATTGAAACTGACTACAATCACCTTGGAGTTGAGACGAAGTGTTGTTTCCCTGGGTACAACCAGGGCCCTATTGAAACTATCAAAATTTTTCAACAGATCTTCTATCGAGATGATGTTTCCCTGGGTACAACCAGGGCCCTATTGAAACTATTATGAACCAGGCTGTTTTTGCCGGTGCTGCTGCGTTTCCCTGGGTACAACCAGGGCCCTATTGAAACTATAAAGGAGCTGGCCTTCACATTGGCAAACATTCAAGTTTCCCTGGGTACAACCAGGGCCCTATTGAAACTACTTGACCTTGGGTACTAGGCTTTCCTTCTTTTTGTGGTTTCCCTGGGTACAACCAGGGCCCTATTGAAACCCACGTCCGCCCTTTTCGTTCTCTTAGCAGGTACTATGTTTCCCTGGGTACAACCAGGGCCCTATTGAAACCAATATGACCTTATCCACCGGTTGCGGATCCACGATTCCCCTTCAAACAAGTTTCGATACTGCATTCATTACGAATATCTGTGAACGATGATGCAAAACTCCCTTTCAATCAAAGCAAAGAGTGATGGTGATTTGAGGGATTATTGAGTGATTGACAAGCATATTGTTCTTTGATAGTTACCTGTCATCACTCTTGTGTGAGGTGTCTGACGTGGACAACGATGTGGAAAGGCACCTGCTGCGGCAACCTAGACCCAGCGTGGCTGACTACGCAGGTTCAAGGAGGTGGGAATGAACCGCGTTCACATTGAATTTCAGCGGGTTCAGACGTGGCTCTTCGCGGTGCCGCGACTGCGTGCGATGGTTGGCGCAAACGCGTTGCTTGGGAAAGCCTTAAGGGTCGACCTGCCAAAGCTGGCACGTGAGAAAGAGCATGGCTGGGCGCTGGCTCCGAGCACCGAGCAGTACCCCGCGGCCGACAAGGACGACCCGTTGAAGGACCACGACGACCCGAGCGCCGACGCAAAGGATGGTATCTTCTCGCGCGACGGCGGGCACTTTGAGGCGCAGTTCGAGCATGGCGCCGAGGCGTTTGCTGACGCCGCAGAACTGCTGCTGCATACGAGCCTGCCGGGCCTGCGCTTCCGTATATCAATCGACAATAAGGAGCGCACCAGGAGCCAGGTGCATCTGTCGACCGAGCTGCCAGTGTTCGCGCCTTGCGAGTGGACCGGGCGTGGGCTCGCGTCGGCCATCATCGAGCAGGGTGACGAGCGCCCGGGCGTTTCGCTTGATGTTAAGCAACGGCACGAAGCCGCACTGGGCACGGAAACCGGTACAGCCGTCGACATCGCGAGCCTGCTGAGCGCGAAAACGAAGCTACAAAAGCTTGGTCGCGCCCAGGAGCTGAAGGATCTGGTGGGCAACGGCTACCTCGCGTTCATCCACGCCGACGGCAACGGCGTCGGTAGCGGTCTCGGTAAAGACAAGACCGACTGGGAACGTGCTAAGTTCTTCCACAGAAATCGCGTGCTCATGCGGCGTGCGCTGCAGAAGGCCATTGACGTGCACTGTCCCGACACGGGCCGTGCGCCGCTCGTTTTGTTGATGCTCGGCGGCGACGACCTTCTGCTTGTAGCCCGTGCGGAAATAGCGCTGCCCTTCGTCGTCACGCTCTGTGAAGAGCTGGAAGCTCTCCAGAAGAACAGCAGCGGCTTCAAACTGACCCTCGGAGTCGGCGTGGCCATCGCCAAGCACACCGTCCCTATCCACCGGCTGAACATGATCGCCGGGCAACTTGCCAGCTCGGCAAAGCGGCGCTTCCGTGGACTGCCGGAAGGTGAGGAGAAGCGCTCCGTCGTGGACTGGGACGTGTCCAGTACCGCGTGGATCGACGATCCCGATGAGATGCGTCGGCGTGACTGGCTGCGTGGCAGCAGCAATGACCTGCGCGTACTCTCGCAGCGTCCTATCGATGTGCTCGGGGAGACGCGGATTGATTCATTGCAAGGGCTCTTACATGGCGCTTGTAAGCTCACCGACACGCCGCGCTCACAGCGCCGCTACCTTGTCGAACAGCTTTCGCGTGGTCACACGCTCTCGGAGCTGGCGTTCGCGGAGCTACCGCAAGAGATGAAGGGGGCGCTCGCCGAAGTGGGCGTTAAGGAGCCGTGGCGCCGCGTGGACAACGTATGGATCACCGCGCTGCTTGACCTTGTGGAGATCACTGAGATCGATCAGCTTGGTAGCGGCAAGGTGCACAAGGAGGTCGGTCATGTCTGAGTCTTGGACCCGTCAGACTCTCATCGCTGAGTTCCTCTCGGACGCGCACCTCGGCACGGGCTCGGGCGGTGGCGGCATCGACGCACTGGTTGCGCGTGATCGCTACAACCGCCCTGTGGTCTGGGCCTCGCACGTGGAAGGCGTGCTGCGCGACGCGGCTCGTAGGCTCCGTGGCGACCGGGAAGCCGCGAACTTCTTCGGGCGTGGCGGTGGAGACTACGAGCGAGGAGACCGTCAACGCGCAGTCTTCACCTCGCTCTACGCGAAGGATAATCCCGAGAGCCACATCTGGCGCTCGACGGCGTGCGAGGCGTTCGACAACCGCGCACCGAAGGAAGACTCGCTACGAGTCATTGAGTACGTGCCCAAGGGTACCAAGTTCGTCGGAGAGGTCGAGCTGCCCACAAGCCAGCTCGACACGCTGAAACGGCTAGTGCTGGAGGTCGACGCCCTTGGTGGTGGCCGCTCCACTGGTGCGGGGCGGGTTAAGCTCTCGTTGTCCGACGTCGAAAGCTCACCGAGGAAGGCTGGAACCCCGACGGACTGCCTCGTTCTGCTGCTGAAGAACCGCGATCCGCTTTGCATCACCGCGACGGCGACGCCAGACAACCTGATCCCAAGCTTCGCCTTCGTGCCTGGCCGCACGCTGCTGGGCGCAGTTGCCGCGTGGCTGATCGCTGAGGGTGATCGCGATACGGCCTCGCTGCTTACGTCGGGAAAGGTCTCGGTAAGCGACGCGCTGCCGCTGCCGCACGCACCGACAAAGCTCGAAGACTTAGAGGTGCTGCCCGCGCCGCTTTCGCTCCAGAGCGAGAAGCCGGGCGGTGCCGCCGGTAACGTGCCCTGGTGGGCGCAGCCGGTTCCGCCGACGAAGCGGCTCGATGCGCTGGCCGTACAGGAAAAGCTCAAGCGTCCCGAGGACGACCTCTTTGTGTTTCGCGAGGACAAGACTGCGGCGTGGACCACCTTCCGCCCTTTGCGTCGGGTGCGTCTGCGCAGTGGTCGCCCCGATCCCAAGCAGACCGACGCCTCACTCTTTGCCATCGAGCAGATCGTCGAGGAGACTCACTTCCTGGCAAAGCTTGACGGACCTGTCGAGGACCTGAAGAAGTTGGCCGAGAAGCTCGCGCCCGTACTCGAAGGCACACGCTGGCTACGTGTAGGCCGTGGGGGTGCGCCCGTCGAGGTGGTGCAGCTCGCGTGGTCTGGCGCTGTTCGTGCGTCGGAGCTGGAGGAGCCCAAGGCGCTGCTCACGCTCACGTCAGACCTGCTCGTGCGTGACGAGCACCTACGCTGGCGCACCGCGCTCGACGAAACCGCGTTGAAAAAGCTGCTGGGCATCGACATTCAGCTCGACAGGTCGCTGCAAGACCACGTGATGGTCCACGGCTTCAACGGCACCTCACGCCTATGGCGCATGCCTGCGGCGGCCATTCGACGTGGCTCGGTGTTGGAAGTGTCTGGCTCGGATGTTGTGAAGGAGCTCGCTGAGCGCGCCGCGAAGAGGGAGTGGCTTGGGGAACGCACGCACGAGGGCTTCGGACGCTTTCGTATTGATGTGACGTTGCCCGGCGTGACTAGCGCGAGTGCTGTGGCGAAAGCTACGACGCCGCCCGTGGACATCCCGGAGGACGCAATCGCCGCGAAGACACAGAAGTGGTTCGAGGAGCACAAGGGGCTTGCCAAACCTGGTGGCGACCGAAAGCCGAGCCTCTCACAGTGGTTTGACCTCGTCAGTGACCTCGAACGCGGTGATGCGAATGCGCTGACCAGTCGCCTCAACCCGACGACGGCGGGAGGCAGGAGCTGGAAACACCGTGATGCGAGGGTGATTTTGGACAAGCTGAACGAGCTGCAGGCATCGGAGCAAAAGCTGTATGCGCACTTCTTCGTGCGCTGGCTGCGCACCAATCTGCGTGAGAATGTTAAGGAGGCACCATGACCACGAAGCTCACGCTGTTCACCGCCACCCTTGTGCAAGATTCGGCGCTGTCGGTATCAGGGCTTGATCGCGAGACCAGTGCCGATCAGCCCTTCGCCCTCGTCGATGGCGTACCGACGCTCGTCGGGCGCGGCCTCAAGGGAGCGGCCGTCGCGATGGCCAAGCGCTTCTTCGACCCGCTGCCACGCGCCGTCTCGGACGACATTAAGCACGGAGCGCTGCGCCGCTCGGTGTGGGAATTCTTTGACGCAACAACCACTGGCGTGCCGCAACTACGCGCAGGAGTCGGCATTCGCCACAAAACTGGAGCCCGAGCGGGCGGAGTGCTTTATGACCGCGAGGTCATCCCCGCGGGCACGACATGGCAGCTCAGCTTCCGCGTCGACCGCTCATACGCGCTTAACGACGCCGAGTTCAACGAGGCTGAGGGCATCCTAGGCTACGTGCTCGCCGAGCACTGGAGCAAGGGGCGGTGCTGGCTCGGTGCCGGGGCTGCGCGTGGACTCGGCTGGTGCCACCTTGACTACCTGAAGGTGTATCGCTTCGACGAGGATGCCTACGAAAAGTGGGTGACGTCTGGCCGCACGGCGCTACCTACTGCGCTTGTTGACGTGCCTGTTGTCTCGCCAACGCGATCATGGTGCTTTCGCACACTCGACGTGGACGTTTCGTTCGGAGAGTACAAGCCCGACCCGAGCGAGGCGGCGTGGGGCCTCGACATGGTCGCTGTCGGTCCGCATGACACCGAACGTGCGTTACAGCCAACGGGAGACGGCGAGTGGGCCAAGCCCGCATGGGCAAAGAACACGCCGACACCGGACGCGCTGGGCACTGATCGCGCACTGCTTATGGACCGAGGCCGACCGCTACTCCCTGGTGCCAGCCTACGTGGTTCGATTCGTCACTCCTTCTCACGCTTGGAGCGTGCGGCAGGCCACCCGGTGGAGGACCCACACCTCGTTCAGGGTGATGTCGGCGAAAACGACCCCGCTGGGAAGTTTTTCGGCACCGTCGGCACGAGTAGTCGCATCCTCATCCGTGATGCACGAGCTGAAGGCAAGTGGACGGCGGCGAAACTCCACATGCACGCCGAGGATGAGTTCTCGGCGGGTTCTTACGGCAGCGCGAAGCGCGACGCGGTGCGTGTGCTCAAGGGGACGTTCCCGGTGCGCATCGTCGTCGAGGGTGCGACGAATGAGGATGTCGATCCGTTGGTCAAGCTTATTGATCGACAAGTTGCGCTCGGTGCGCTTGGGCATCTGCCGGTTGGCGGCCACAGGACGTACGGTGCAGGTGCAGGTCACTGGCAGGCGAAGCCGTGGGCCATAGATGACGTGACGAAGGCGCGAGACTGGTCGGAGCCGCAGGAGGCAGACGAACAGTCGACGAACGTTGCTCACTCAAGGCGCAGCTTCATCGAGTGTCCTGACAAATCTGACGTTTGGGTGAAGATGACGAACGGCACGGTCACGGAGCCACTTACGTTGGGAGCGGCCGCTAAGTTGGCGAAGAATGCCGTCGGCAAGAAGCTCCTTGCGTGGTGGTGTGACCCGACCATCGACCTCGCCCTGTGCAAACCACCCGCGACATTTGGTCGCGACTGGCCCGCTGACGGCGATCAGCTCCAAGTCGACGAGATTGCGTTTTTCTTCGAGTGCGCGGTCTGGCGTGCGGCCCGAACCGCGAACGGGGTGCGCTTCGTGCTCATTGAGGAGACTGCAAAAGGCGACGGTGCGAAGTTGACCCGCGTTCACACTCCGGCACGCTTGCACGGCTTCCAGCGCTTCTCTGCAGCCCGCACCGGCAGGGAGAACGTGCTCCTGCGCGAGTGGCACGTCGGCGATGAGTTACTCGGCTTCACCCTCATCCTGGAGTAGCACTTATGCCCGGACAACCAAACAAACAGCACCGCATCCGCGTGAAGACGCTCGACGGTAAGCCGCGTGATCAGAGTGCGCTCAACAAATTAAGGAGCAACCAGCTAGGGATGCCCTATCTCGACATCGTCGGCACCGACGTTCCCCATGAGTTTATCATCTGCGCGTCAAAGGACGGGCAGATCGAACAGGTACGTGCCAAGCTGGCCGGTGCCGGACTCGAAGAAGTCGAGGGCGACACGGCCGTCGCGGTGCGCACCGCCCCCCAGTCGGCCAACAGCAAAGGTAGCCGGCCCAGACATAGTGCTCATTGGGGCGACGACCGACGGGGTGGCCGCGGCGGATACAGCGGCAGTCAACCAAGTGGTGGCCGCGGCGGATACAGCGGCAGTCAACCAAGTGGTCCGGGTGGTCACCACGGTGGAGGAAGTGGTTTGACTCCAGAGACCGACAAGGCTGACCTCAACAAGAAGCCGTACGGCTTCGTCTCGCTGCCCGAAAAGCTCACAGCGGCCGCTCCGGTCTGGCACGATGGGACGTGCAGCGAGGGCAGGCTCTCGGGCGAGGTTCGCTTCGAGATCGAGGCACTGACGCCGCTCCTCGTCGGGTGGGAGCGCGGCTTATTGGGCGACGACGAGCACTGCGACTGGCCGATCGAGTCCATGGCCGAAGGACAGGAGCAAAGATGGATGAACCTCGATGACCAGGGGATCGGCCCCATGGTTGCCAACAAGTCCGTCCTGTGCCCGCTGCGTGCACCGTGGGGCGAGCGCCCCGTCGTCATCCCGGGCGATTCGCTGAAGGGCCTCTTGCGCCACGAACTGGGTGCGCTGCTCGGTGCGCCGATGGAGCGCGTCGCCGAGCGTTCCTACTCGTATCGCCCGAACGCGCTCTTCCCGAACAAGCCGGGCGCACGGCTGGTCGCACGGCTCGCACGCGTCCCGGATGATGGTGTGGAGACGATGTCACTCGGCGGGTCGAGCGACGCACACGTTCGGGTACCGACGCAGTTGGATCTGTTCCCCGCAGATCTCGAGTACAACAAGAGGGCGGAGAAGTTCGACTTCATCTTTGATCGAGCTGGCGGGTATGTATATCGAGGGGGGCTGGGTGCCGGAAAAGACCTGAATACGAAGAGAAAGCTCCATCACTCGCTTACCGTCCTTCGCAACGCTAGCACCGAGCAAGCGAATGTTCCGAAGCCCGTACAGGACGGCTACCTCGCGACGCTTCGTCACCTCGTTGACCTCGACCACGGCCACTTCTCGGAGCGCCACCCGGACGTGCCCAAAACCATCTCGGCCGACGCAGCGCGCTCGCGAATCCTCGAGGCCGCGAAGGACGAAGTTTTCCAACCGGGCGATCTCGTATGGGTCGAGTGGGACACGCAGAAGAAATGCATCGTCTCGCTTGGCTGGCACTACTACTACCGCTGGGCGTACACCGACTCTGTCCGCAAGGACGTAGACGCGCCGACGCTCGAACGGCACGGCCTCTTCCCGCTCGACACGGAACGCAAGTACGATGCCGATGGCGCTCCCGCTGGCCTCTCCGCGGTGCGGCGCCTCTTCGGCTACACGGGCGACAACGACGGTAGCGAAGGTATCGGTGACGGCGACCACCACAAGCAGCTCATGGGCAGGCTCTTCCCCAACGCAGCCGTTGAGGTTGTTAAGAGCGGCGACACCGTCGAGTCGCGGTTCTTGAAGCCGACCTTCCTCAAGGAGCTCGGGATGCCGCGCCCGAGCGCTGTCGAACACTACCTGAAACAGCCGCACCACCCGCAATCACGCCCGTCGGACCAAGCGAAGCTCGTGACCTACGGCGATGCCGCGGGATACGATAAGGGCGGAGAGTTGGCCGGCCGCAAGTTCTACCTTGATCGGCCGGACGCCTATAAGGCCGAGCCGTGGAAGGACGACTCCGAAGACAACCGTCTCAACGACCGGAGCACGCTTGCGCTGGAAGCGTCGAAGCCTGGGCGCAAGTTCCGATTCACCGTGCGCTTCCGCGATCTCGACGCCGCCGAGCTGGCGGCAGTTCTCGTCGCACTCAGCCCCGACCAGTTCAAGACTGCGCTCGGCGGCACGCACACCGACGGCTACTGCTCGAAGCTGGGCTACGCGAGGCCTCTCGGTTGGGGCAGCGTGCGCATCGAGGCCAAGCAACTGCTACTGCTCGATGAAGGTGGTGATGCGCCGACGCTGAATCCCGAGACCGACCTTGCGGCATGGGTGAGGAGGAATCACCAGAAGACATCGACACAGGACGAGTGGCTCGCCATCCATCGCCGCAACCATCCGGATGCAGCAGACTATCCGCGCCTCCGGGGTCGCGACGGTCAGGAAAACATCTACACGTTTCACTCGAAACTCCGAACCGAGCACTCGCGGGCTCGCCGATACAACAGGGGGACACATGACAACGCTACTTATCCTAACCGTGGGCCAGAGCGACGTACAGCTCGTCATTGATGGTGTGCGTCAAGAGCTTGAACCGAAGTTCTGCGGTGTAATGCATGCTGAGATCGAGCGCCGAAAATGGCGCCTTGTGGACGCACCGACTCACAAGAATCGTGAGCGCACTGGCGAGCTCCCGGAAGGCGACATCGTGCTGTGCACGCCTAAGGTCGACGCGATCCTGGCCAACGTGACACCCACGGCCGCTCTCGTCCTCGAAACAAGAAGGGACGTGGCATCTGCACCTGGAGACCCTCGCATCTCCGGCTCTTTGGTGGAATCCCGTCTCCGGGATCGAGGCGTACAAACGGTTCACCGTGTAGCTTACTTGACGGGTAAGGAGCGCCTGGAGGACCGCAACACGCCTCAAGACAGCGTTGTCCGTCGCGAGGTGGTTCGACGACTGGAAGACGCTGTATGCAGCACGATCAAGGCGGCAAACCCCTCGCGCATCGTGGTTGCGACCACTGGCGGGTTCCCGGTCGTCAGTAACCTCGTCGAGGATATCGTCCGCCTGCACGCGCCGGTGGACGTCGAGGCGCTTGAAGTCGCTGATGGTGCGAACGCCGTTCCTCCGACCGCAGACCGCGCCGTGGCCCGGACTTCGGTCCCAGAACCACTCACGTCGTTCCAGGCTCGCCGCCGGGTGCTCGAACTCGTCGACAGGGGCAACCTACTGGGGGCATGGGCCGTCGCGGAGCCACTCCACGATGACCCGATGGAGCATCACTGGACTCAGACCGTGCAATGGCTTGCGTGTTTCGCTTCGTCCCTGCCCATGCCGGATGACTGCGATATCCTTCTGCTTAAGCACCCGCGCATGGCGGTGCGTGCTGCCCTGCGTGTCGAGTTGGCGCTGCGAGCGCAAGACATCCCGCGTGCGATCCATGGTACGGTCGCGTTCTTTGAGGCGGCGCTATGGGATGGCTTGTACGAGCGGGTCGAGCGATCTGAGGACCCGAAACGACGGCGCTACTTCAGGTTCAAGGACGGTGAAGTCCCGGTTAGCGGCAAGCTGTTCCGCCTAGGCGATGGCTCGTCCGAAGACCGAAAACGGCCGTTTGAAAAAAAGGACACAACCGGCGGGGTCTCTTGGTACTGGATCTACGATAGCGATGGAGGTCCAGCAGGCCGCCTAGCGAAGAACTTCCTCAAGCGCGATGCACTAGTTACCTTTAATCGCTCGCTCGGCAGTGAAGTTCGAGCCCAGCGTAACGACGTGGCGCACAACGAGAACTTGAGAACCTCATATTTGAGCGAACTTGACGTTCGAGACCTGCGTAACGACGTGGCGCACAACGAGCCCACACCCGAGCTGATGGCCGATGCGCGGTCTTTAATGCAAAGTAAGAAACTCTGGTCCGACCAAGACACATTCCTAAGCCAGTCGCTCACGCAAAAAGTACTGCGCGAGCTTGGCGTATCCTGTCCCGATCAGCTCGCAGATAACCTCATCAAGGAGATTCGGGAGCGACTGCTTCACCCTTCAAAGTAAAGAATAATAGTTATTTAGTAGGTTCGTTGGCAAGAGCGTGTGGGGCCTTGGGGAGAGACCGACTCAACCATGATTGACTCTCATTTAGAGTTGTCCTAACTCAGGGGGCAGGTCAGATGAATGATAACGTCCAATAGCCTTTAACCACCCTACGCCTTTTCGATAGAGTCATCGTTTTCCAGGAAGTCTAAAAGCGTTAATAGACGATAGCCTCTTTCTAGGTTTGAAAATGGCGTCTTGTCCATTGTTATGAGTATCTTTTTGTGACCGTCATCTAGGCCGTGAAAAGAGGATAATTCTCTCTCTTTTACACTGGGATTCTCAATGCTGTAAGTGACTTGAATATAGTTTTTCCGTCCTTCTGCATCTCTTGCCACGAAATCAATTTCTTCATTTCTGTTTTTCCCTATATCAACGATATAACCCCGCCTTATCAGTTCGACATAAACGATGTTTTCTATCGCACGAGAAACTTCAAGCTGACGGTACTGAATAAGCGCGTTTCGAAGCCCCATATCACAGGCGTAATACTTGCTTTGGGTTTTGAGATAGGCTCTTCCCTTAAGATCGTAGCGTTCGACTTTGTAAAAAAGAAAAGCATCCACTATGTGGCGCAGATAACGGCTCACAGTCTCATGATCAACAGATTTGTATCCGCTACTTTGTAATGTATTCGCGATCTTATTCGGCGATACCGACGAGCCTATAGATGAACAAAGAACATGGATTACCCCCCGAAAGACTTCTTCATTCCGTATATCGTAATGATCAATCATATCCATCGTTATAACGGTGTTTGCCACCATTTCCAGATAACTTCTTTTAGCGGGCGTATCCGGCTCTGTAACGGTATATGGCAAGGAACCAAATAAAATATATTCGTCTAAGGCCTCTCTCTTATCACCTTTGCGAAAAGAATAAAACTCTTGAAAAGATAGAGGAAAGCATTTGATTTCAATGCCTCTGCCTCGAAATATTGTGTTGATATCACTCGAAAGCAGCTTTGAATTTGACCCTGTCACGTAAATATCGGTGTTGTATTCACTGCGCACTTCATTAAGAACTTCCTCAAAACCTTCCACCATCTGAATTTCATCTAGCAGAAGATAATACTTCTTGTCGTCCGTAAATCGACCGAGTAAATAGGCATATAACTCATCAGACTTGCGTAAGTTCTGCCATTTTTTCATATCAAAGGCAATTTTTAAGATGTGGTCGGCTTGGACTTTGTCGTCAAGTAAATAGCGGTAAAACAGTTCGTTTAACAAGATTGATTTACCACAGCGTCTGACACCGGTAATGATTTTGACCAAATCCTTGTGTCTATAACGAATAAGTGTGTTAAGCAGGTTTTCTCTTTGAATATACATGGCGACCTCCTTAACCAATTATATGCGCAAAACTTTTATTTTTCACAAGTTTTGCGCATAGCGTTTGAGTTACCAACCTAGCATATTCAGCCTTTAACTTGTATTTTTCTAGGGTTACTGCAGCACTACCGCAATAGCTAGGGGCAACTTGGGGGCCGGCGCTTAATGGAGCAACACTGAATCCGTAATTTGACTATTAATGTTAGGATTACTATCATCACACAGGAGCTGGTTCCTGTCTTATGGAAGAATGCTCATGGTCGCTGGGGCAATCGCAAAAGGCGGCGCTGCCAATGTTTGGGCGCCATCCGTGGCTCTGGACGCGTTCACGCCTGGAAACTTGACCCTGATCTCATAGGAGGTCCCATGCCTATCAATGCACAAGAGCTTGGGCGCCGCTTGCGAGCGGCCAGAGAAGCCTGCCGGATGACGCAGGACGAGGTCGCGAAATACCTGGGGACTTCGCGCTCTACCGTCGCACAGATGGAGCTTGGTAATCGCACGGTTTCGAGCCTGGAGCTTGACCGGCTTGCGTACCTCTTTGGGCGTGACATCCGGGAGTTTTTAGCCCACTCCTTTAGCGAGGATGACACGCTTGCCGCACTGTTCCGTGCCGAACCGACAGTCGCCGATAATCCCGAGGTCATTGAGAAGATCCGCGAGTGTATCGCCATTGGCCGCGAGCTTACCAACCTTGAGGAACTGCTTGAGATCAGACGGGAACAGGCTGCGTTGGCTACCTATCCTCAGGTAGTGCCGAAGGCCAAGTCGGAGGCCGTTCACCAAGGAAAGCAAGTAGCCGAACAAGAGCGCCGGCGGCTTGGCCTTGGTCTTTCTCCTGTGCCAGAGATGGTCGAACTAATTGAGCGGCAAGGCGTCAGGACCGGACTAGTCGATCTGCCAGACGATGTCTCAGGGTTTAGCATCAGTGACGCCAAGCTGGGGTTCTTTGTCGTTGCCAATAGCCTGCACAACGTCTGGCGGCGCAGATTCTCGTTCGCGCACGAGTACGCACACTTGCTCATGGATCGTGATCGGCTCGGCACCGTAAGCCGTGCGTCGGCCAACGACGACCTTATTGAGGTTCGTGCAAATAGCTTCGCTGCTTGCTTCCTGATGCCTGCTGATGCGGTTGCGCACTTCATAGCGAGGCTGGGCAAGGGCAAACCAAGCCGCACCCTCGTGCAGGTGTACGATGAGAACAACGCCGTGACTGTAGAAGGACGCTTTGCCCCGAACTCTCAGGATCTGCAGATCTACGACGTGGTCCAGATGGCGTCGCTGTTTGGCGTGAGCGTCCCGGCGGCACTCTACCGTCTACGCAACCTGCGCCTCATCACTAACGCTGAGCTCCTTAGACTGAAAGAGGAGGACCAACGCGGCAGAAGTCGCACGGCCGCTAGGCTCCTGGGTCTCGCTGAGCCTGACCGCTTTAACGAAAGCAACGATTTCAGGCATCGCTTCCTTGGACTGGGGCTTGACGCCTACCGACGCGATCTCATCTCAACGGGCAAGCTACGCGAACTAGCACGCCTCGTAAATGCACCTCTGGAGGATCTGGAAGCACTAATCAGCGACGGCGATTGGGCCGACGCATAGACCCCAGCTAATCAAGGAAGAAGTCACCAAATCTAAAATCGCTAAAATGGCGTGGCCTCTAGTAGCGCTGTACTCGGTCGCGGAATGACTTGGAATTTTCGCCTCTTATGCTGCGTTGGCGGGTTCTGTTGTTTTCTCCGATTTTGTAGTCTGTGCATTCTACTTCTTCGGCGTCAATTGCGGTTTCACGCTCGAACCCGTGACTTTTGTCTGTGTTGCGGCAGAAGCGGTACATGTACCAGTAAAATAATGCCGCGCCTGTTGGTCCAGCTGCTAATAGCATGTATATCCAATCTTGTTCTTCGCCGCTCATAATTACCCACCAAACATGGCTATAAGCCAAATTGCTGCGCCTTCAAGGACGGTCCCTAATGTCAATGCCGCGAGCAGCAACTTCCATGTCTGGATTGGGATGCTGCCCATGGTTTCGCCGGTACGGCCGTTGACGGCAATGTAGTGCAATAAACCCCGCTCTCTGCCTTTCTTTTGATGATACGAGTATAGCCAGACCGGTAAGTACATCGCCACCCAGCGCGACCCCTTCAGGTCCAGATGCTCTCGGTCCCAGCGTACGCCTCGGTCATACTCCCTGAGCGTATGCAAAACCTCTGAGCGGGCTATGCTCAAAAGCTGATCCTCCAAGACGGGCATCATCCCATCTATGTTCAGGTCGCGCTTTTCAGAACTGTAGCCAGCAAGGTAAGAGGCGTCCCATGCCACCGCATTTTCGGTGTCGAAAGGCAAAATGGTGTTGATTATATTGTTGGTATTGGCCTTGCGATCAAAATTGCTGCGCTGGCTCGACGCCTCAATGGGAAGGTCGTCAACCAGGAATTTTACCTTGCGTTCAACAGCGTATACATCAGCGTCGTAGTACGTAGTTTTGTTGTTGCCTTCGCCTTCTGTGTAGCTCGCAGTCTCAATCTCGCCTTCGCCCTGGACCTCCGCCGCGGCGTTAGCATCAACAATCATGTACGGCAAAAACACGCCAAGTACGTTTTCAGGGGTGAACTCTTTTTTGAAGGCTTTAAGAGCAAAAAAGGAGCGTCTGCCAGCAAACTGCCTGATGCGCCGGATTGCATCTTCCTTGCTAATTCTGAAGGGTAAAACCGCATCTGGAACGGCACCGTTCGCTATCTGTTCATTGACGCTTAGAACGTGACGACACCAGTGACAACGAGCGCTCATCGAGTTTTCGGTGTTGATGGCCACCTCGGCACCACAGCCGATGCATTTGAAGGTCACTATGTGCGCAGAGTCGCCAGCATCCTCGATGTCTGCGGCCCCGGCACCTCTGACAATACCAACAAGCTTATCGATGCCTTCACCAAGGCCATATTTTTCTTCGACGCGCTCGGTGGTCCACTTGTGTCGGCAGAACATGCACATCAGTTCGCCGGATGACAACGGCTTAGTCTCAGAGGCGCCACATTTTGGGCAGCGGTTGACGCCTGAACCGGCCGCACCACTTCGGATGTCGATCACCTCTGGGGCCGAACCTT
>ENA-UPXM01004140-UPXM01004140.1-activated-sludge-metagenome-genome-assembly--contig:-NODE-4140-length-15076-cov-5.780574_pt1 | contig 15076 bp, 15 predicted proteins | sample MGYA00238178_ERZ772708 | MGnify/ENA primary metagenome ERZ772708 (study PRJEB29002, sample SAMN05720212) | activated sludge metagenome | isolation source: anaerobic digester from wastewater... | reverse complement strand
AACCTGAGGATGAAGCTGAACAAGACCCTCCCGTCGCTGAGGAAACTGAAGAAAACGGCTCCGAAGAATAAATAAATCCAGGCGCACCGGCAATCAGGTGCGCCTTATTGATCATTACCTTTTACGAAGCACATGACTCTGATCATTGATGCGCACGAAGATTTAGCCTGGAACATGGTCAATTTAGGCCGTGACTATACGCGGTCAGCTTTTGAAATCCGACAGGACGAAGAAAATTCGCCCATTCCCGCGTATAACGGCAACACGTTGCTGGGTTGGCCGCAGTATCAACAAGCCAACCTGACCATCATATTCGGTACGCTCTTTTGCACCCCGCGCCGACGTGATAATGGGAAATACAAAATCCAGGTCTACGAAACCCCGCAGGAAGCCCATCAGTGTTACCGCCAAAACCTGGATGCGTATTTTGAACTGGCAGAGCAGCATCCACAGAAATTTCAGCTCTTATTCAGCCAGGTTGACGTGAACGCGCATCTTGAAAGATGGCAAGCTCACCAGGCGGAAGAACAAACACCTCCTCCACCCGTTGGTATCGTCATTTTGATGGAGGGCGCCGATGGGATTCAGACACCAGAAGAGGTTGAACAATGGTTTGATTGGGGCGTGCGGCTCATTGGACCTGCCTGGGCAGGAACCCGTTATTGTGGCGGCACTCTTGAACCCGGTCCACTAACCAAAGCGGGCTATTCGCTTCTCGACCATATGGCGGATCGGGGTTTGATTTTAGATATCAGCCATATGGACCATTTATCAGCCCGGCAAGCCTTAGACCACTATGCCGGACAGGTCATCGCATCCCACGCCAACGCTGAATCTCTGATCAGCGGCATCACGGTCAACCGTCACCTGAAAGATGAAACCATCCTTCAATTGATTGAACGCGAGGGCGTCATGGGGCTTGTGCCGTTAATTTCTTTCCTGGATTGGAACTGGCGGGATCATGGTGGTCGCCAGGCAATCGGTTTAGAGAAATACATCGCTCAAATTGATCATGTATGCCAGCTTGCCGGCAATGCCCGGCATGTCGCCATTGGCACCGATTTTGACGGCGGATTTGGTGTGGAAGCCGTGCCCCACGAAATCGACACGATTGCAGATCTGCCCAAACTAATCCCGCTGTTGGAGGAAAAAGGTTACAATCAAAGCGATATTGATTGTATTATGCACGGAAATTGGCTCAGAATATTAACAAACAACCTGCCGACCTCATGACACACCCCGAAAAACAGCCACACATAGAACCCTTACAGGGGAGAACACCCGATCCTGCTGTGGATGACACCACGGATATGGTCCTCGCCTATCGAAAAAATCGCATCCGGATCGGTTTAGTCATGGCATTTGTTGGTTACCTGGTCTTTTTACTTGGTGCCCGACCAAGTATGTTTGGCTTAGACCGCAGCCCCGTAGTGGGGTTTGTCCAAATTTCAGTGTTCTTGCTGGGTTTGGCAATCATCTGCCTGGGAAGCTTCTTGACCCTGAGCGCTATTTGGCCCAAAGGGAAAAAGACGATCGCGGCAGACATCGGCTCTCGTCTGATCAGTACCGGCTATGTTGTTTGTTTCTTTTCAGGAATGGCAGATATTTTTGGGCTGGGAAGTCATCCCCTGCCCAATGTCCTTTTTGGTCCTTTACAGGCACATGGAATGGTTTTAGGGATCCTTACGATCGCGATAGGATTTTTGCTCCTCATTCGGTATCCGAGCTACCGGCTTGGAAAACATCGTGGAGAAAATTCAAGCGCTCCCCAGCCGTCCATGAATAACGAAACACCACCCCAGGATTAAACCGGATCAGACTCCCTCAACATTAAACTTTCGACGCTTTTTTAATAGCACGCACTCTCTCAGCCTGTGTTAACAAATCATGGGCTGACATGCCATATTGCCGGGAAATTCCTGTATCGCCCGCAAAAGCCCAACCAAGAAACCCCATCGGATAGCAGTGTTCCAATCGCCCCAATGAAAAAACCGCACTGAGGAAGGTTTCATGATTTTAAATTTCGCATATAATGAATGCAAACAGGCCATTTTGATTTATACAGGATGGAACAGGACCACTTCAAAAAGGAAGCAAGCACTTAACGCACCCATTGTGGACATCTTATGACACATGCTGCGCAATTAATCACCTTAGATAACGGGCTTAAAGTTCACCTGAAAGAAATCCACACAGCCCCCATCATCAGTACCTGGATCTGGTATCGCGTTGGCTCACGTAATGAGTCCCCTGGGATCACGGGGATCTCTCATTGGGTAGAGCATATGCAATTCAAGGGCACCCAGGACTATCCCGCCGGCATCCTCGACCGTGAGATCTCCCGTGTCGGCGGTGATTGGAATGCGCTCACCCACATGGATTGGACCACCTATTTTGAGATCCTGCCCTCTCACCTTTATAACCTCAGCCTCAAGCTGGAAGCTGACCGTATGGTCAACAGCCAATTCCTTCCTGTGGAAGTCGAGCGGGAACGCACTGTGATCATCTCCGAACGAGAAGGAAACGAAAATCAGCCCCGGTTCCTGCTGGCTGAGGCAGTACAAAACGCTGCCTTTTCACAACACCCTTACAAATACGAGGTGATTGGGGTTAAAGAAGATTTGTATTCGATTTCTCGCGAGGATCTCTATCAGCATTATCGTCGTTATTATCAACCCACCAATGCGGTCCTGTCGATTGCAGGCGATTTTAATACCCATTCGTTACTGCAAAATATCAAAGAAATTTTTGGCGACATTCCCTCCGGCGATTCCGTCAGGCTGATCCTCCCACCCGAACCGGCCATTGGGCATGAAAAACAGGTGCACATCACCGGGCCGGGCGAAACCAGCTATCTCCAGATTGCCTATCGCGCGCCAAGTGCACAAAACCCGGATTTCTTTGCCCTGACTGTGCTCGACAGCCTGCTCACCGGTCCCAGCAGCCTGAATATGTTTGGCTCTGGTGGAACGAGCAATAAAACCAGCCGGCTTTATCGTGCCCTGGTTGAAGGCGAAATCACCGTATCGTGCCAGGGCGCCTTGCATGCGACCATCGACCCCTATCTCTATTCGATCAACCTGACCCTGCACCCAGATCGCACGCCAGAGGAAGTGCTTTTTGCTGTTGACCAGGAAATCAAACGCGTTCTCGATTCCCCAATCAGTAAAACTGAAATCGATCGGGCGATCAAACAAGCCAGGGCCTTATTTGCCTTCAGCAGCGAAAATATCTCTAACCAGGCTTTTTGGCTTGGTTATTCGGAAATGTTCGCCAGTTATGATTGGTTCGAGAACTATGTTAATCATCTTTCTAACGTCACCCCGGAAAGAGTTCTCCAAATTGCCCAAACCTACCTGGAACCCGACAATCGCGTGGTCGGCATCTATATCCCGGAAGGCGGATAATCCTTGATCATAAAAAATACCATATTCGACGATCATATCCATGCCCTGCCCAACCCAGAGAATACCACACGTGTGCAGCTACCCAACGGGATAACCCTGCTTACACGGCCCAATTTCAACAGTCCTACCCTATCGATCAAAGGTTATTTAAATGGAGGCTCACTATTTGATCCTGAAGACAAGCTCGGATTAAGCTACCTGACCGCCTTTGGATTAATGACCGGAACAGCCAACCATGATTTTCAGAGCCTGTATAACCAGATTGAATCCATTGGCGCCAGCTTGAGGTTTTCATCCAGCACATTAAGAACTTCATTCAGCGCACACTGCCTGAGTGAAGATCTTGACCTGATCCTGAGTTTGCTCGCGGATTGCCTTCGCTCCCCCAGTTTTCCTGAAAAAGAATTTAACCGCCAAAAAAACCAGATGCTCACAGCTTTGGCGATTCGCGCCCAAGATACCGGAGCAATGGCCAACTTGCTCTTTGATCAAATCGTATACTGCGGTCATCCCTATCAACACCCTGAAGAGGGGTACACTGAAACTGTACAGGCAATCCAGCGTGACGATCTGCCTGATTTTTACCAGCGGATTTACGGCCCGAAAGATATGGCGCTGGCCATTGTGGGCGCCGTTGAGCCACAACTTGCAGCAGATGCCGTCCAGCAATACTTTGGTGATTGGGAAAATCCCAGCCAGAATCCCTTGCCGATCATAGAGGGCATAGAACCCCTGGCAAATCCCACTGAAAAAAGGCTCAACATCCCCGGAAAGTACCAGGCGGACATCGTCATGGGTTGTCTGGCGCCGGATAGGCATTCGCCAGACTTCCACGCCCTGCGTCTTGGCAACAACATCCTCGGCGAGTTCGGTATGATGGGGCGTCTGGGTCAGCGTGTGCGCGAAGTGGCTGGCCTGGCTTACTATGTCGGTTCATCCCTGAGCATCAGCCTGGGACCGGGCGCCTGGGAGATCATCGCCGGGGTCAACCCCGAAAACATCGATCAGACCATCGCATTAATCACTGACGAAGTGGTCAATTTCGTCTCACACCCTGTGACTGAGCAAGAGCTTTCGGATAGTAAATCCTTTTTCCTTGGGCGAATGCCATTAATGCTGGATTCCAACAGCGATGTTGCTGCTTCGCTTATAAATATCGAGCGCTTCAACCTTGGTCTTGATTATTTCCTCCGTTATCCACAGCTTGTCCAGGAAATCACCCGCGAAGATATCTTTGAAGCCAGCCGCAGGTACCTTGACCCGGAGCGTTTAGCCATCGCAGTGGCAGGTCCATAGGAGGTGATGGTTTGATTTTGCACAGCGGCATTGACATCATTGAAATAGCCCGATTGGATCAGATCAACCCTGCCATTCGTGCACGGTTCATCAAGCGCGTTTACACAGCCAATGAAATCGCCCAGGCTAACGACCGCACGGATACGCTAACAGGCATTTTTGCAGCCAAGGAAGCGGTCTCAAAAGCGTTGGGCACCGGCATCGGGCGAGTCCACTGGCAGGATATTGAAGTTCTTCACCTTCCCACAGGTCAGCCCGTGGTTCATTTGCATGGGCAGGCAAAAATTGTCGCTGAGCAATTGGGCATTCATACCTGGTCGGTCAGCATCAGCCATGATCGAGATAAAGCCGTCGCCCTGGCAGTGGCTGCCAGCAGTTAAAATAATCGCCCTTCACCAAAAACAACTTCCTCTTTTTCTTTGTTGGTTATAAAATACGAACATGAATTTATTAGCCGTCAGCGATATTGAAAGCCCCCTGATTTATAGCCAAAATATCTCTAAGCGTTTTCAAGAGATTGATATCGTCATCAGTTGTGGGGACCTGTCCTATCATTACCTGGAATACATCATCAGTTCTCTGGATATCCCCCTCTATTTTGTGCGTGGCAATCATGCCAGGGAGATTGAGTATGGAAGTGGAGGCACACGTCATGCGCCATGGGGCGGAATCGACCTGCACAAAAAAGTGATCAGGAGAAAAGATTCCGGGTTAATTCTTTCAGGAATCCAGGGATGTATCCGCTATAACCTGGGCGATTATCAATACACTCAACAGGAGATGTGGTTGTTGGTCATGAAATTGGTTCCGAGCTTGCTCATGAACAAAATCCGCTTCGGGCGCTACCTGGACATTTTTGTGTCCCACGCTCCCCCCTGGGGCATCCATGATGAAAAAGATCGGGCACACCATGGGGCTAAAGCCTTTCTCTGGCTGATCAAAGTCTTTCAGCCCACATTTCATTTGCATGGGCACATCCATGTTTATTCGCCCAGCACAATAACAGAGACCATTTTCGGTAACACCACGGTTCACAATGCATTTGGTTTTCGCACGTTAACCTTTGATTTCCCACCAAAAACTTCATCCTGATTTTTCATGCGCCTGGCACGCAGCCAATTCCTCTTCTTCAGCGAAACCAATCCAAAAATGATCCGGCCTGATCATAGGATTGGATCGAATCAAGATCGAGCCAACCTGCACATCTGCATCCGTGAGCATACTGGGGTGCACAAAACACAGATTGGGCTGCTGTCGATACTTACGCTGATAATAAGCTGCTGCCTCGACGACCTTTTCATGCAGGCTTAGTTTCGGGTTATTATCAAACCAGAGCAAACCGATCTCCATTTTTTCCTCTCACCGTCTAATCTCCCAGCAGCGGCAATCGGTAGGTCCGCCATTCCGCATCCGTCCATACCCGGAACAAGCCCGGTTCTAACGCATCGACAGCAGAATTTTTTCGCAGCGTAAGCGTCTCGGCTACAATTTTATCGGTGATCCTGCCCACGATCCGCGTCCGAAATGGCTCTACCCAAAACCGAAATCGATCAAGCTGACCCGAATTAATTGACGCCACGACAAATATACCTGCCTGGGCGCCATACTCCAACAACCAGCGCAGATTCACCTGGGCTTCATAGCTCAGTTCTTCAACGAAGCCTAAATCATCCAGAATAAGCACAATCTGTGCGCCGGTTTTTGCCCCGTCATAACGAGTTTCTGCCAATTCCGTCAGGTTTTTAATCAAAACTTCAGCCCAGGGATCATACCAGGCGAAAATCCCCTGTAAATATTTTTTGTTTTCAGGTTTTCTTTCCCAAAACTGCCACTCACCGGGTTTGAAGGTAATTATGCCAATCTGCAGCGCGCTGGGAGGATTGAGCTTCACCGCAGATTCAGCCAATACCTGTAGGTGATGCGTCTTACCCGTGCTGCGCTCACAGCCGATTAACGCTGCGCCCATAAAGGGGTCGCCCAACTTAATTAAAAACGGTAAGCCATCAGCACATTCCCCTAATAACAACGCCGGAGAATTGTCCGGGCGAATTGAATTGAGCAATCTGCCCACAGTGATCGCCTTGAAGGGCACTCGGAGTTTGTCCGCCCCGGGTTGACGCATAAAGTTGCGTGTATTTATTGGTGGAAAAGGCTTTCGATTAACCTTTACATCGTTGACGATCATATTTACTGCACCCATTTGAGCCTCCTGATTATTATAACAGAACATATGTTCTAATTATACAAGGTTTTTGTTCGATGTCAAGGGGGTAAATTGATCACAAAAAAACACAAGGCTGAGTGATTGTTCAAGACAATTCGTCATCAACAATCAGGTGGAGCTAACGCGTGAAAACCTGCACGATACGTTATAACGAATTAAAGATTGCCTTTTTTTGGCAATCCAAATACCAATTGGAAATTTAATTCAGAAAAGGTGATGACCCCCTACACTGAAAAATCAGAGAAGATTGCCCAGGGGTAGCGCAAAAAAGGGCACCAGCATCTCGCTTGCGTGTAAACCGCCGTGTCGCCCTTCCATTAAATTGGGTCGATCCGACCACCACAAGTAGGCATCTCCCCGGGTGACAACAATTAAATCTCCCAGCCGGTCAAGCACATCCTCAACATAAGGTCCCGCACCAAACAACCCGATCTCAAGCGCCTGGGCTGGCTCAATTAAATAAAAATCATTCGGCCAGGTTTTCGCAAAATAATCGCGCACCTCGCCGACCTGACCGGGTTTGATATACAAAAACGCCAACCGGTTTTCGCAGGTGGGCTGCATCACCAGGTGGGAGCTTAACGCAGGATGGTTGGCCAGGTCAAACCGATCATACTGGGGTGTGGCGATCGAGCCATGATCTGCTGTAAAAATCAACAGGGTCTCTTTAGCAACCTCAGGAGATAAATTTTGGATGAACCCGCGCTCAAAAAGCGTTGAAAAAACCGAGAACTGAAGCATAACCCGGGTGTCGTTTGCATTGTAGCGGTGCATGAGCGAATCCACAGCAGAATAATAGACATAAATAAAATCCCGCATTCCGCTGTGACGATTCAGGTATTCCGCCAGGTTGACAGTAAGGTCGGCTTCGGTCAGGTAAGTCTGCAGGACAACCTCCTCCAACTGCATCAGGGACAACCCTGAATTGCCAATGGCAGCGTGAAGAAAAGCGGTTGGTCTGATGCCATAGGCACGCAGATGGGGACCCAGGGTCGGCTTATCCATAAATTCTCTTGGTACAAAACCGACACGGTACAATCCACCGGAATCCTTTTTTGTGCTAGCGGCTGAATGCAGAATGTTATTGATCACCATGCCGAATTGTTTGACCCACATTTCATAGCCGATAATCCCGTGCGCTGCAGATCCAACGCCTGTCCACAGTGTGGTTAAGGCTGAGGCGGTTGTGCTCGGGCAAATGCTGGTGATCGGGCTGAACACACCCCGATCAAAATATCGCTCCCAAATTAATCCAGGTTCAGGTCTGATCGCGTGCTTGAACAGGTCATAACCCATTGCGTCTACCAGTAATAAGATGACTTTCTGATAGGGACCGTCGATATGATTCAGGATCTCCGTATTTAAAGACGGCCCGCTGAACTCAGGGACACCCAGCAACCGGGTCACCGTTGCAGGCAGGTTGACCAGTGAAAGACCTTCATAATTTGGCATCACCAGGTTATCGCCATGCGGCAATCCCTGAAAGCGATGATCAATTATTCTCGGTAAAATTTGCGCTGTTAAATCTGGCATATGATCTCCTCGGTTGGTACCATAGTATGATACTATATTTCATCATGGGCAATTCACTGCCTTCAACCTCGAATAACAGGTTTGCTTTAAGTTTATTACTGGGCTTCTGTAGCCTTTGCATCCTGGCGATCGTTATTTCCGCGTGCAATAACTCAGCGCCGGTTCAAACTCCAAACGTGATCACCACAACAGCGACGGATGATTTGCCGCCGACAATTTCCACCGCCACCGAGGCGATTCCCACACGCCTCCCCTCGCCAACAAGAACGCCAGGTCCCAGTCCCACCAGCACTGCCCTGTCCAGGCTTGCACCACACACATGGTCCGCAAAGCCTATCATGGTAGAAGTTGCCCATATCGAGGGAACCAGCACGGATCCCTTTAATTACTTGCCGCTGTTTGTGCTCTATGGGGATGGGCTGTTGCTCAAGCGCACCTGCCAGGCTAATAATTGCCAATACTTTCAAACCCGCCTGGAGCAAACCGACCTGTGTCGATTGGTCAATTCCATTGACCGGACAGGCTTTCTCCACGCTGACCCGCTTGCTTTCGCAGTTCCAGGTGAAACGGGTGCAGCAATCCGCCTGGTTGTGAATGTGTACACTGAAAACACGGCCCAAATCCCCAACCTTGATCGCTGGGTAGAAGCGCCGCAATGGTATGAGACTTCCATAGGCCGTCCAGGCAACACCAACGCCCCATTAATCGACCCGGCGTTCATAGAGCTGTATCGCCTGTTAATCACCTATCCTGATGATGACATGACGGTTTATGTTCCGGAGCGCCTGGCAGTGTCCCTCACACAACCGGTGATTGCTGGGGATGCGCTACCCTGGTCTTCCGAGCGGATCTCACTGGCAGAAATCGCCGAATTAACGACCTGCGCAGATAACCCTAACCGGGAAGCAGCCATCATTTTCGAAGGCGCATTTGCTCTGAGCCTCTCGAGCGCCCTGTCCCAGGGAGACGCCTTGCTCCCCCTGTTCAGCGAAAACGAGGCGGTCTGGCAGGTGCACAGCCACTGGTTGCTTCCGCACGAATATCCCCAAACCTGCGATAAAGAAGCCGGGCTTTATCCCCCTGCAAGCCCATTGGAAATCACCTGGGTATGCGTTCCTGAATTCGGCGTCATCCCCACCGCCACAAGTACGATCACGCCAACGCCAACCATTACCCCCACACCCCTGCGCTGAACCTTATAGTTCGAGCACCGCTTCCGCCGCCAGCCAGAACAAATTTCTGCGAATATCTTTACGCCTATGCCAGTCACGCCCATCCCAGCCTTCCTCAATGACCGCGTCACCGCCGTACAGCAACTGCCCAAATTTTACCTTCCTGAATTTTGCCACCGCAAAAAAGGCGGCGGCTTCCATCTCAACCGTCAGACAGCCTTCTTCCAGGTAGCGGGCAGCTTTTGCAGGAGTTTCACGATAAATTCCATCCGTTGTCCAGGTCTTTGTGCGGAAATAAGCCAGTCCATGTCGCTTGAGGACGGATTCCAGCGCCTCCACCCCGCGCGGGTCTGCCTCAACCTCTCGAGATGGAGCCAGGTAATGGTAAGAGGTGCCCTCATCGCGGATCGCAGCGACGGGTAAAAGCAAGTGACCTACCGCAATCTCCGGATCCAATACACCGCAGCCGCCGCAAGCAATAAATTTGCGGCAGCCCACTGCGATCATCTCCTCGAACAAACCCGCTGCTAAAGGCGCACCAACGCCCGGGTGATAAAAAGCCAAACGCTGACCCTGGAAATCGATTTCATACAAGGGATGCGGTCCGATTTCCGAGCTTGTACGCCAGACCTCTCGTGGGTTGTGATTTTCCTTCACCCAATCAATCACTTCGGCAAAGAAGCAAATTACGCAATGATCGGGTACATCCCTGGGTTGGATTATCTTTCCTGGTTCAATAATCGCTTCCCGGGTAGGATCAAAGTTAAGCAGGGGAATATTTTCGTATATCATAAAAAAAGCCTCCGGTAAGCTTTAAATGCCACAGCAACTGAAAAGTTGGCGTATTTTGCGCAGCAAATCAAGCACTCTCATTATAAAGCAAACCGAGCGCAAAATATTGATGGCACAACCTGTTCAACCAGTGTAAAATTACACCCAACAACCCGCAATAGCATCGGCAAAGCAGCATTTATGGACCAACCAATCAATTTATCAGATCAAAATTCACCTCAAACACCTCTCTTCACGTTTGGCAAGAAAATTACCGTTAAAGAGGCGGGCTTTTCCTTTCAACCCATAGAAGGCTTTGAATTGGAAGTGGATGGATCGGTATATATGTACTCAGAAGACGGGCATCTGGAAATCTGTATGATCGGTGGTGAGCTTGACCCAAAAACCTCTCTTGCTCGGTTCAGCAACGAGCTGGCATCCGATTTTATGATCAATTTCGATGATTATCAATTGGTCGACGCCAGTAAGGACTTTATCCAGGGGAGCCCATGCCTGGTGAATGAAATCTATTTCACCCATGCAGATGAGAACGGGCAGGGAAGGACTTTGATCTGCTCACCGCACACAAACCAATTCTTTTTCTTGCTGGTGATTGCCTCTGCTGAATATTGGTTAGAACGGGGCATGGAGATATTCTCAGCGATCAAAGATCAGGTCCAATTTCATCCGGAGTTCGCGCCGGTCGCCAAACCAGAACGTATCAAAAAGCACTCCGACCTCACGATTGAAACCTTCGAAGCAGTCCAATCCAATGAAAGCCTGGTTCTTTCAACACACCGAGGAGCGATCAGCTTACTGCTGGCTGCCAGAACGTTACTCATTCAAGATGAAATAACCCTGATTGAAATTATTGGTCACAAGAATGAAGTGCTTTATCGTTTCGATTCTGAATCCGGAGAATTAACCAGCCAATTCTACAATCAACCCATCCTCAGCAGCCATGGCGAGCTGTGTTTGTTGCTGCCCTTACCGCATCAGCAGACCTTGCCAACCGGGAATTACCGGTTAACCTTTGCCACAAAAAGCGCAAGTCCGCTGCAAGAGGTCAAGGTCATCTTCCGCCAGGGTCGGGTATTCGATTTAGAAACCATTGACCTGAACCTGTGGCTGGCTTCAGAAGAAGAACGCTTTAACCAACCCGAATTCCTGGTTGAATTTGAATCCAAATTGCGCACCGCGTTGAAAGCGCGATTAGTTCCGTTGAAATTAATTCCTGGCAAAATCCTAACTTACCATCCAGCCCCGGATGAGCTGCTTGCTTTTTCCAGCATTAACCTGAACAAAGACCTGGCGGATTGCAGCTATATGATCGCAGAGAGCGTCGAAGTCGGACGCGCCCTCAACGTCGGGCTGGTTGATCGTTTGACCCGCGACGACCCGACCGGTGAGATTGAAATTGCCTCTGTTAGCAGCGGGGCGCCTGGAATGATCCTCTCGCCCACGTCGCCCCACGCCTGTATCCTGGTCAATTATTCAGCAGTCAAAGAAGATTTTTATGTCCTGGCTGATGCGATCATTGAGCAAATGCTGATATTTTGTGGCTTACCGCAACAGCCAGAGTCTGCAGATCAGCCTTTGTCCCTAAGCCCCGATTTACTCCGGCAGCTCAGACGACACCCGCTATTCTATAACACCGTTTGAGGATCAATCCCCACCCATTCAATCGATTGGTGTTCGCGAAAACGCGCCTGCATCACCGCGATTGCCTGGGGGTTGTTGTCCACCAAAAGGAAACGACGCTCCAGCGCAAGGCAGACCTCGCCGACAGTACCGCTGCCAGCAAAAAAATCCAGCACAAGGTCGCCCGGGTTAGATGAAGCTGTAATTATCCTGCGTAAAACACCCACCGGCTTTTGGGTCGGGTAACCGGTTTTCTCCTTGCTGTTGGTGCCTACAATCGTGTGCCACCAGGTATCCGTGGGGAACTTGCCGCGGGCTGCTTTTTCTTTTCCAACCAACCCCGGCGCCATATAGGGGATGCGTTCGACCGCTTCATAATTAAATGTGTATCGTTTGGGGTCCTTTGCATAAAACAGGATGTTATCGTGTTTGGCTGGCCAGCGGGTTTTCGAACGCCCCCCAAAATCATAAGCCCAGATGATCTCGTTAATAAAAGACTCACGGCCAAAGATTTCATCCAGCAAAATTTTACAGTAGTGCACTTCTCGGTAGTCGATATGGAAATACAGGCTGCCCGTCTTCGAAAGCACCCGGTATGCCTCCAGCAAACGCGGCTTGAGGAAGCCCAGGTAATCGTCAAATTGATCCCGGTAGGCTTTTTCGCCAACCACACGGCTTTGATAGCGGTTACCGCCAAAGCCCACCCGGTCGCCATCAGCGTCTATTTCCACCGTGATCTGTTGACGCGCTTGTTGCTTGCCAGTGTTGAAGGGAGGGTCAATGTAAATCAAGTCTACCGACTCATCAGAAATGGTCTTAAGTACTTGTAAATTATCTCCGAAGATGATTTTATTCTCCATACCCCTATTTTAACATCATTAAAACGATATTCTTAGGACAACTTGGAATAAAAGTTAAAAATCAGGATCAATCCACAAAGTTTTAACCTTAAAATATGTCTTAATATCTTGACATACTGTGTATCACATTATATAATATATTTCATAATTATGGTTATCACATTATGAAAGGTGATATATGAGTAAAGAAACGGATCAATCTGAACAAACACAAAACCTGGTCTTAGAGCTCCGGCGCGGGGTGATCGTCCTGGCGGTCCTCAGCCAACTGCATGAGGAGCAGTACGGGTATTCACTGATGAAACGGCTTGAAGATCAGCACATGCAAATAGACCAGGGCACGCTCTATCCCTTGCTCCGCCGCCTCGAAGAACAAAACCTGCTGGAAAGTTCCTGGCGAGTGGAGGAATCTCGCCCACGACGCTATTATCAATTGAACCGTTTTGGCGAAAAAGTCCTCAAGGAAATGAGTGCAGAATGGTCACGCATCAAGACCACAATCGACAACATTTTATCAGATCAAAAGGAGGTAAAAAATGCAAATGATTAATTTATATTTGGCAGAAATTGAAAAACATTTACCCGCGCGCAACCGGGAAGATGTCCTTAAAGAAATTCAATCCACTTTGATGGATATGATCGAGGATCGCAACTCGGATTCGGAACAACCACCCAATGACGATCTGATCATATCCGTGCTTCAGGAGTACGGCAAACCTCGCCAAGTTGCCCAGAAATACATCAAATACACCTCCTTAATTGGACCGAGGATGTATCCCACCTACCTGCAGGTTCTAAAAATCGTTTTAGCCGTTCTCGCTGGCATCAATCTGATTGGGATCATCATCACGATTGCAACCTTTTCAGGCACCAGCCTGGGTCTTTTTGAGACGATCGCTCAGGTCATTGGTGGACTTTTCAACAGCCTGTTTTTAGGGTTTGGCATCGTTAGCCTGGTTTTTGCGATCATCGAACGAACTTTACCGGCAGATTTGAAAATCAAGATTGGAAAGGAGTGGACCTCTGAGGATTTACTCAGCCAGAAAGACCATCACACAATCAAAATTGCTGAAATTGCCCTGGAAATCATCTTTACGCTGGCTTTTGTCGTGCTGATCAATTTCTTCCTCGATCGAATTGGCATTTATTATCTCGGTGAAACCGGATGGATGGTCTCGCCTATTCTCAATCAGAATTTCAATCGCTACATCCCCTTGCTCACCGTAGCCAATCTCTTGAGCATTGTTCTGAATCTCTTCCTGATTCGCAAGGGTCGCTGGAACAAAGCCACGACGGTTGCCAAATTGGTGATCAATGTCTTCACGATTGGAATCAGCATCGCCATCCTGACCGGACCGAATATTCTCACGCTTGATCCTTCAGCATGGAATGCCCTGGACATTGACATTTCGAAAACCGCCGCAGAGCTCACAGGTCTTATGAATATGGGGATGCGGATCCTGATCGGGCTTTCTATCTTTGGGCTTGTACTGGAATCTATCAAACGCCTGGTCGCTGATTTCTTCAATAAAGACCGCGCCCGCTCATTGATCAACGCAAAATAACGATCATTAACCAGAAGTTCCGAGGTTGCTTAAGAAGCAACCCCGGATGATTTTAACCCCATCGATCCGCACAATACCTCATCTGGCATATGGATTGTTTAGCGCCTGGCTACGCCGCAATCCGCCGATTAACGAAGCCGTCCACAAGCCATGCAACTCCAGCAGGGTGATAGTTTGATAGCCATATTGCTCGGAAGAAGTACCAAAACTGGGCGTCTAATCCAGGTCGAAATCCGGCTGAATATTTGCATGTATCCGCTGTTTTGATGATTGCTTTTATTGATTCATCAATTCACATAAAGCCAATACCCTGCATGAGTTGTTTTTCCCCATGAGATCCTATCATGATTAAAGAATTAAAGTATATAATAGCTTTAGCAGGTCATTATTTTGTCTTGATTCTGACCGGTTAACATCATCGGGACAGGTTGCCTTAAGATGGGAATGTTTCAATAACCAGGACAACTCCCGGGGCAGACCAGAAAACAAAATGGAAGCAAAGAAATTGCGCTTATCAAATAACAAGCCAAAACTGTGTCCCTGCTGATGGAGCGATGCGCGGCTAACCAATCAAACAGGAAAGGAAAACAAGATGGGAAATTTCTCA
>ENA-UPXM01004127-UPXM01004127.1-activated-sludge-metagenome-genome-assembly--contig:-NODE-4127-length-15107-cov-5.289397_pt1 | contig 15107 bp, 11 predicted proteins | sample MGYA00238178_ERZ772708 | MGnify/ENA primary metagenome ERZ772708 (study PRJEB29002, sample SAMN05720212) | activated sludge metagenome | isolation source: anaerobic digester from wastewater... | reverse complement strand
GGAGTATAACGAGGCAAGAAAGGCGGCCGAGGAGAGAATCCAGCGCGAAGGGCTGCCCGCCCTGATTATGGATACACCGCCGCAGAAGTGGAAGACTTTTTAAAAAGTTATCCACAAACCGTCGGCTATAAACAAATAAAGGATGCCGTAAAATCAGCGTTCAAGGGGAGCAAGTTATGAAAAAGCTAGTCGCCGTGATGCTGTTGGGGATCGCAATCCTAGGAACTACTTCAGCACAGAATCTCAAATCAGATGGTCTACAAGGGAAAGTACATACGCTAGAAGAAGAAACATGGGGATTAACCTTAATGTTCGGAGAATATGTTAAAAATAAGCTACTCAATAAAACAATTTCTATCTATGACGCCAAAGGCAACGATACTGAATGGGCTTCGTACTATCCCGACGGATCCCTATTCAGCAAAGAAATCTATACCTACGACGATAAAGGCAACATGACGGAAAGGGCTGCGTACGACGACAACGGATCACTAATCTATAAATATATCTACACCTACGACGCCAGGGGCAACAAGACGGAAGGGGCTGCGTACGACGCCGACGGATCACTAGCCTGGAAAGATATCTATACCTACGACGCTAGGGGCAACAAGACGGAAGAAACTTCGTACTACGCCGACGGATCGCTAGACGGGAAAGCTATCTCCACCTACGACGACAAGGGCAACGAGACTGAATGGGCCAAGTATGATGCCGACGGATCACTAAACGAGAAATATATCTCCACCTACGACGATAAAGGCAACATGACGGAAAGGGCTTCGTACAAGGCCGACGGATCGCTAGCCTGGAAAGATATCTACACCTACGAATACGATAAATTCGGAAATTGGACAAAGAAAATAATAAGTGCTGAAGTCTCAAAGTTTGGAAAGGTTTATCTTGAACTGCAAGGGGTTACTATTCGCACCATAACCTATTATCCATAAGGGGAAAGGTATGAATTTGAAAGCTTTTTCTGATCTTGTGAAAGCGTACTATGATGCGCCCGGAGAATCCGGGAAGCGCTTTGAACGGGCAATACTTGAAGTAGTAGGGACTTCCAAAGGACATGGCGAAGAAATAGCCTCATTGTGTGAAATGGAATGTTTTACTCCCCTGGTGCCAAAGTCGGTTTAAATTTTCCGGTTTTAGTCTAAACTGATCTACAGCAAAGGCGGAAGATCTATAAAATGAACTACAATAATACTTTTAATATTATTGATGAGAATGATATTATAGCAAATATTTACTCAGAATTAAGCGTTCAAGCTTTGTCTATAGCTTTAAGAAATCATTTGACGACAAAAGCAAGCATAAAAAAATATATTGATAGTTTTGAAATAACAAATTGCAAATTAGATAATACACAAATTGAGCTATTAGATATAATAAAAAAATATATTCCAGAATTTACTCTAAGAATTGAACAAATATTAAAATTTTCAATTATTATGCCTCAAAAAGAAATCTCAAAGACCAATAGTAATGGAAAAAATTTTCATATAATAACCAAACCATTAATTAATTATCAAAAAACAACTGATATTGAAACTATCAGCAACAAACTTATCGAGAATTTAAGCAATGAGTCATTAAGCATAATCAATAAAATGGGCTATAAAAATATATTTGATTATATTTCTATTGATATAAAAAATATTAAAAATTCAATCAAAATATCAAAGATTGTAAAAAGTGAATTGCAAAATCTTAAAAATGATTCTTTAGAATATTTTAATATTTTAAAAAAAAAGAAAGAGCTTTATTTGCCAAATTTGCCTAGAAATAGCATGTTGAATGCTCCTATATCGATACTCTTTGGCCTTGAATTGGCCAAATGTGAGTATTTTTCTAATACCAAATTAGCTTCTTTGCTATCTCTTTCTCCAGAAGAATGGGATTTCTTAAATAGGATTAATCTATTTTTTGAAGATGACAGCGCTGATATACTATTTTCAAATACAATTAATATTCTATTGCAAAGAGATTTGCCTCTAAGTATTGGAAATAATATAATTATAAACTGCTTATTATTCCCAGGAGATCATACTATAATCTTTAAATATTTAAATAATATGCCATTTCTGAATCTTAGTTATATTAATAATTTAAATATCCCATTATCATATTTAATTGAATTTGAAAAGAATAAATTATCAATATTAAATAAATATGGCTATTATACAGTTGATGATCTATATAAGAATTCTGAACTAAAAATATATAATGAATATGAATTTTCATATGAAATATTGGATTTAATCTATGCTTTTTGGTGCTGCTCAAAAGAAATAGAAGAATATTATAATAATCATAGAAATGAATTTTCATCGAATGAAAATAATATCGAAAAAATATTTGATGATATGCTCGCAAATAATGGATTTAGCCAAAAGGAAGCTATAATATTTAAAGCAAGAATGAATATTAATAATAGATATGGAAATACATTAGAAGAAATAGGGTCATATTTAAAAATAACAAGAGAGCGAGTTCGGCAAATTGAAGCTAAAGCAGAAAAAAAAGCTTTTCAAATTTTCAAAAAGGAAAAAGCTGTATTTTTTAATATTTTAGTAAAATATGGCAATGATAACGGCATTTTTTCCATATTTGATATTAGCGAATTTATAAAAAAAAGCCTAAATATAAATTCTTATGGCAGCGAAAAGGTATATGGTCAAATATATTCGATATTATTTGGTTATAAATATGATAAAGAAAATAATATGATTATAAATCCTAATTATAAATGTTTTGGATGCGAAATAATAAAGAAATATATTGAAGAAAAAGTAAATAATGGTAATGAATATAATATCTATGAGCTAATATCTGAAATAAAAATATCTTGCAATATGAAAAAATGTAATTATAAAATTAACAATAATGCAGTACTTGCAACAATTGAATTAATGAAAAATATTGATATATATAATGATAAAGTATATTCAAAGGCCGATTGGGCATACCCCAAAGGATCTCTTAATCAAATAATAGAAGAAATTGTACTTAATCAAGAAAGAGGAGCGCACTATAAAAAGATATATGCCTTTCTTAAAGAAAAGTATCCAGAATATAAAGATATAGAAATTAGAGAATTAGTTGCAAGACTGAAAAGAAATAAGAATATTTTGCTTTGGGATAGAGGCTTTTATATACATAAAAGAAACATAGAAATAAATTATAACCTTCTAAAAAATATTGAAAATTGGATTGAAAATGAACTATATGATTTGCCTATTATTCTAATTAGACGTGTTTATAATCATTTTATCGCAGAATGCAAAGAAAATGGTATTAATTCTGAAACTGCTTTATACTCATGTCTTCGAGAAATTAATAGCTCCATTATAGTATTACCAAAGTATCCTCAAATATATTTAAAAAAATCATATATATTTAGGAGGACAACTAATGAAATAATTGAAGAATTTATACTTAACGCAGGTGGTCCCATTCAAAATGCCTCGCTAAGAGAGTATTGCATAAATAAAATTGGATTAAAGGTTATTCAATATATAAATTTTTTAAAATTTTCTAATGAGATAATCAGATTTTCTGAGCGTGAATATATTCATATTGAAAACTTGGATATAAACAAAGCTTATATTAAAGAAATAACTGATTTCATTGATTCAAATATAGAACTTCATGGACATATTTCTGTAAAAAGAGTATTTGAATCAAAAATAGTAACATGCTATAAAATGGGAATAAAAAATGCATTTCTTTTATATGAAGTATTAAAGATTGAAAGCAAAGAAAAATATATTTTAAGAAAATATCCAGATATTGCAATAAATAATGAGAATATAGATCAAGGATTATACATATTAGATAAAATTGCTTTATATATTAAAGAAAAGAGATATTACTGCACAATGTCTGAAATTGAAGATGAGTTTATTGATAAGCTTGGTTATAAAGAAAATATTGTAAGAAGAATTGTAACTTATCCCAAAATATATAAATATACAAACGGCTCGCTTATTCATGAAGATACATTAGGCATTGAATCATTATTAGGCAAGGTTGAAGGAGCAGCAATAGAATTGCTGAATATGAAAAGTAATATTCGTGATTCTGTTGCTTGCTTAGATGAAATGCTAGATTTGGGGCTTCCAAGACTAAAATGCAATCTCCCATGGACAAATACTCTTTTGGCTAGTATTCTTGAAAAGAGCGATAAGGTTATGTTTTTAGGAAATGCTAAGCAGGTAATAAGCTTAAAGAGTGGTAATAAGCAAAATATTTTTGAAAATATAGTAAAATCTATAATAAAAGATCAATTTGGAGGTGCCGTAGACATACATCAATTGGAAAAGGTGCTTATAGAAAAGAAATTAATACTGCAATCTTTTAACATTTCAACAATGCTGCCTTCCAACTCTAGTATTAGTATTAATGGCAATACTGTTTTTATTATAGATTGAGAAAGATATGCTTAGATTACTAAACCTTAAGAATGTTTACGATAGCTCTGAATCAGATTTAATTAATGAGCTTATAATACCATTGCTAAAAGAAAGCATTTTATATAGGAGGGGCGTAGGCTTTTTTTCATCTAGTTGGCTGAGATTGGCATCTATTGGGTTAACAGGCCTTATTGAAAATGGTGGCAGCGCTCAAATAATATTATCACCCAATATTAGCAAAGAGGATTGGGATGCGATTAGAAAGGGCGAAGAAGCTAAGGAAAATCCAGTGCTTCTTAATAGCTTAAAAATGGCAATTATAGATTTAAAGATTAGCTTAGAAAGAGATACTCTAAACTCGCTTTCTTGGATGATCGCAGAAGGATTTTTAAATTTAAAGATTGCAATTCCTAGAAAATCTACTCCATATGGGATGTATCATGACAAAGTAGCCATTTTTTATGATAAATTTGGTGATTCAGTAGCAATACATGGTTCTTTAAATGATTCTATGCAAGCTTCTTATAATGGTGAAGCATTTTCAGTTTTTAAGTCATGGGTGGATGGCCAATTCGAATATTGGAAGAATCATGATCATAGGCTTGAAAAGCTTTGGAATAACGAGAACAGCCAATTTATAGCTATGGATCTTCCTCAAGTAATAAAAGAAGAACTTGCGTCTTTAAGAACATCTGCTATTCCACCTTATAAAAATGATAATAAAACAAGATCGAGGCTTTCGATTTCTATTCCATTGAATCTTAAGCTAAAACCATATCAAGAAGAGGCAATTGATAAATGGTTTGATAACGGCTGTCGCGGGATATTGGAAATGGCAACTGGGACTGGGAAAACAATTACTTCTCTTGCTGCTGCAGTAAAAGTATATCAGCGAAATCAAAGAATATTTTTAGTAATAATTGTACCATTTCTTCATCTTCTTGAGCAATGGCGAAATGTTGCTAATAATTTTGGTTTTTACCCAGTATTGTGTGGAAATTCTTATTCATCATGGCAAGAAGATTTAAGGACAAGCATACAAAATTATAACCTTGGAGTTTCAAATAATGTATGCGTAATAGCTGTAAATAAAACAGCTGCTAGCTATAAATTTATTGAAATGATAAAAAGCGTTAGGGCTGGAGAAATAATGATAATAGGCGATGAAGTACATACATTAGGCTCAAGCCAATTGAAAGAATGTATGCAATTAAAATATGAGTATAGACTCGGGCTTTCAGCCACCCCGCGTCGTTGGTTTGATGAACATGGTACGAGATTAATATTTGACTATTTTGGTAATACTTGTTATGAATTTAGTTTAGATAGAGCAATAAGTGAAGGTTATTTAGTTCCATATAAATATCATCCTATATTGGTTAATTTAACGCCAGAAGAGCATGAAAAATGCGAAATTATTAATAATAAAATCATTAGACTTTTAAATAGAAATAATATGATTAATGATAATATAAAAAATAATAGGGCTTTAAAAATGCTTTTAATAGAAAGAAGTAGAATAATTTCCGGTGCTCAAAATAAGCTATCAAAATTGCAAGAAATACTAGGAAATATTATTGAATATAACAAAAAAAATGAAATAGAAACTCGAGACATTTTGATATATTGCCCACCAGGGCATCATAAAAAAATACTTAAGCAAGTATCTGATATGGATTTAATATGCCACGAATTTGTTTCTAGAGTATCTGCAAATGACAGATCAAAAATATTAAAGGAATTCGAAAGTGGATTTTATCAAGCTCTTGTTGCAATTAAATGCTTAGATGAAGGATTAGATATACCTTCTACTAAAATAGCGTTTATAGTTGCTAGCAGTTCTAATCCTCGCGAATTCATACAAAGGCGCGGAAGAATATTACGGAAAGCTGAGCATAAGTCGGAAGCGACTATATTTGATTTTATTGTTGTGCCTAATGAGAATATGATTATTGAAAATAATTTAACGGAAATTGGAATTTTCAAGAGAGAACTTCCTAGATTTGCAGAATTTTCTTCTTCAGCTAAAAATGAATTTGAGGCTAGAGAAATTATATGGGATATAGCAAATAGATTAGGAATATTGCCGCTTCTTGATAAGAAACCTTGGGAAATATATGCAGAAAATTTAGCTAATAATTTAGGAGAAAGCTATGAGATCTATTTATAAGCAAAAAGAAATTAATGATTTAATTATAAAAATGCTTAAACAATATTCAGATGAAGTTTCTAGTTTAGCAATAAAAGCTATTGAATTATCTACTGAGATGTCGGAGACTGATGTAATTGAAGTATTAGAATCAGAAATAAGAGATTTAATAAAAGATGAGTGAAAGGATGATAATATGAGACTTTTATCTCTTTGTATGTATAATTTTAGACAATTCTATGGAACATCAGAAATTATATTTTCAAAAGAACATGAAGACAAAAATGTAGTTGTTATATTTGGAGAAAATGGTAGAGGTAAGACTGGAATATTTAGGGCAATAGTATATTGTCTTTATAATGAAAAAAAATTAATTCAAGATGGGGATATTAAAGATGAAGAATTGCAACTAATTAATACTCAAGCTTTAGAAGAACATGCTGGAGAATTTGTAGATTCTTTTGTTGAACTAAAATTTGTACACAATAATTTTATTTATACATTAAAAAGATCTATGATAGGCAGCAAACAAAATGATAAAGTAATTACTGAAGATCGTGGTACGAAGCTATTAATAAAATATCCTGATGGAAATACAAAAAAGATTGAACAACAAAATGAAATAGATTATGAATTGTCAAAAATATTGGATAAAAGAATCAAAGATTATTTTTTGTTTGATGGGGAGAGAATTGAAAGATTAACAAGAGCAAACGTTGAACAGAAAAAAGAAGTTGCCATAGGTATTAAAAGATTGCTTAATGTTGATGCTCTAGAAAAAGCAAGATCAGCATTATCACGTCTTACAAAACAATTAGAGAAAGATTGTGCAGATAAATTTTCTCCAGAATATGCAAAATTAATTAGAGAAATTAATAGCATTGAATTGTTAATACAGGAAAAGAATGAAAGAAAAAAGGAAATTGAAAATGAATTAGAACATGCATATATAGAAAAAGATAAGCTAGATAAAGAGCTAGAATCAATAAATGAAATTAAACATTTTATTGAAAAGAGAAAGGAATTAGAGACATCAATTGCTGATAAAGAACAGGAAGCAAAAGAAATACTTTCTCAAATGAAGAATTATCCTAAAACAATTGCATTCGGCATTATATTCGATGTTATTAAGGATGTTTATGATTATATAGATAAATTAAAAGCAAAAGGTCAAATACCATCAGCGATTCGCAAAGATCTTATTCAAAAAATATTATATGAAAAAAAATGCATATGTGGCAACAAAATAGAAGAGGGTGATGAAGCATATAAAAGAATTATTGAGTGGCTTAATAATGCAAACGAGCAAGATGTACAAGATTCAATACTAGATATATGGAGATTACTAAGCGAGATACTTTCTAGCTATGAAAAAGATTATTACGATGCTGAGCAAGTCTTGATAAAATATGGTCGAGAAAATAATGACCTAGAAAGATTAAGAATTGATCTTGAAGAAATAAGCAGAAATATAGGTAATTCAAATCGCTCAGATGCTCTAGACTTAGAAGATTGCAGGGAAAAGCTAGAAGAAAAAATTATAAAGCTAGAAGCTGAAAGAAAATATATTATAGATAATATTGAAAGTCATAATAAAGATCATATAAAGATTCAACAAGAAATTGAAAAAGAAAAGCAAAAGCAAATAATTAAAAGCGTAATTGAAAAGAGAGCAATTTTGGCTAGAGATACAAGAGATGCTTTAAATAATACTTATGAAAAGTTTACAGCAGAAATTAAAGAAGTTGTTGGGAAATATGCTTCTGAAATTTTCAATAAACTTCTAGATGAAAATGAAAAAATTGTACTTAAGCAAATTGTAGTAAATGAAGATTATTCTCTTCAAGTATTAGATAGATGGAATAAGCCATTCTTAGCAGATATTTCTGCTGGCCAGAGGCAGATTATGTCAATTGCATTCATAATGGCTTTAGCGAAAGTAGCAGCAAATGGAGGCCTTCTAGAGATACCCTTATTCATGGATACTCCTTTTGGACGTTTATCATATTATCATAGAAAAAATTTAATTAATCTTTTGCCCCAAATGGCATCACAATGGGTATTGCTTGCGACTGATACTGAATTTAGTTTAAAAGAAGCTAATGAGCTGAGAAATACGGGCCTTTGGAGCAAAATGTATATACTTAATGCAACAGATAAGGGTAATACTGTTATAGAAGAAAGAGATATCGATTCTGCTATTCCATTTCTAAAGGATAGGTAAATAAGATGTCAGAGGCGTTACGTGTAAAAACTGAGGCAAAATATAGGCAACTTTATAATGATCTTAAGAATTTCATTGTTGGAGATTTTCATGAGTTATTTTTTATTTGCGCATGTTTAGGATATGCGCATAATCGCAGAAAAGCATTGGAAGGTGAAAGATCAGATCAAGAAAGATTTTGGTCAGATACAATAACCCCAAAAGAGTGGTCATGTTATAAAGCGATAATTTTTAGAGAAAATGATTACAATATCAAATCTATTCAAGATGAAAGAGAAATATTAAATATTATGGAAGAATATGCTAATGGTGGAATATGTATATTAATTGAGCAATTTTTAAAAGATTTTGTTATTCAGGAAAATGGACTAATCCGTCTTGACCAAAGTTTAAGCAAAGAGCTTCCAAAGCATTTTCTTTATTATTTGTATAATAAAATAGACTTCAAGAGTGCAGATAGAGAATGAAGAAAATACTTTTAGTTGAGCCAGCATATAAAAATAAATATCCTCCTCTTGGTTTAATGAAATTATCAAATTATCACAAGCTTAGAGGTGATATTGTCAAATTTGTAAAAGGCTTTGATTCTAATATCAGAAATCAAGAGTGGGATCGCATATATATAAGTACTTTATTTACTTTCTATTGGGATATAACAATTAAAACAATAGAATATTATAAACATTCTACTGGTTCATTAAATAATGTTATTGTTGGCGGGGTTTTGGCTTCCTTGCAAAAGGAACAAATATATAATGCGACGAAAGTTAATGTAATCCAAGGGCTTCTTAACAAGCCTGGAATGCTAGATAAAGGTGATCACATAATTATCGATACAATTACCCCAGACTATTCAATTCTTGATGAAATATCATATGATTATGGATTAAAAGACTCATATATCGGCTATGCAACTCGCGGTTGCCCAAACCAATGCGGTTTTTGTGCTGTTAGATATATCGAACCGGAATTTAATAATTATTTGCCTATTAAACGTCAAGTTAGAGCAATTGAAGAATTATATGGCCCAAAGCAAAACTTAATACTAATGGACAATAATGTACTAGCTTCTTCTAATTTTGATAAAATTATTTCTGATATTATTCAATTAGGATTTTTTAGAGGCGCAAAATTAAATAATAAGATGAGATATATTGACTTTAATCAAGGAATAGATATTAGGCTTCTTGATGAGAAAAAAATGCAATTATTATCAAATATAGCTATTCGGCCATTACGGCTTGCGTTTGATCATATAAGCCTAAAAGAAAAATATATAAGTAGCGTAAAACTTGCTGCAAAATATAAAATAGAACATATATCAAATTATATATTATATAATTATACTGATACACCAGAAGATTTTTATAATCGACTTAGAATAAGTGTTGAGTTAAATGAAGAACTTGGAACAAAGATATATTCTTTCCCAATGAAATATATACCTCTAACAAATCATGATAGAAAATATGTCGGTAAATACTGGAATAATAAGCTATTACGTGGTGTTCAATGTATTTTGCTAGCCACTCGAGGGAAAATTGGTCCAAATCTAGATTTCTTTAATGCAGCTTTCGGAAAAACAGCAAAAGAATTTATTGAAATTGCTATGATGCCAGAAGATTATATAATAAATCGCCAAATGTATATTAATAATAAAGCTATTGAGTGGAAAAAAGCATTTAGAGAATTATCTGAAATCGAAAAAGAAGAATTAGTATGTGCAATAGAAGATGGGATTCAATTCAATCAATCTGATAAGGTTTCTTCAATTCTTATTCATTATAAAAGAAGAAAGCATAAGGATGGATTTACATAAAAATTATGTAAATAGAAATGCTTTATATGTATTCCTAACATTCAAAAGATACAGCAATAAGCAAGTGCAAATTTCTCCTTACCCGGCAGCTTTCGAAAACGTGAGTATTCTAGCTTCCATAAGGGAGCAAAGGAAGCATCTCAAGAAAGACCGAGCGATTTTTCTAGTGGCCGGGATTACCGACATGAGAAAATAGATCGATGGCATTGCACGGATCGCCAGCGATAAAAAAGCCGACAGCGTGTGTCGCATTTGGTGATAAATTTCCGGTTTTATTCTGAACTGACTCCTTATTAGTTGACACAAAGGGGGTATAGCACGAAGTACCTAAAAATTGAGAGAGCAAGTATGAAATACCCTCTTAATTTTAAGCAGAAGGGCCTCAAGGAAAATATTCTGTGCTAAAATTCTCATGCATCTCAAAGAGAAGGATACAGAAGCCATGAATAGAAAACTATTGAGCTTCTTTCTATTACTGCTTCTTATCAATGCTTCGTTGGTATTCAGCCAGGGTAGGATTTCTATTGCTTCATTCAATCTTAGGGTTTTTGGCCAAACCAAGGCCGCAAAAGAACCGGTTATGGATATTATCGCCGATATCATCAGGCATTTTGATATTGTTGCCGTCCAGGAGATCCGGGACAAGGAAGAAACCGCTATCTACAAATTGCTTTCAAAAGTAAATCGAGACAGAAATGAGTATGCTCTTGTAGTGGGACCGAGGCTTGGAAGAACCAGCAGCAAGGAGCAGTATGCCATATTTTACAGGACTTCACTGCTGGAAATGGTTAACAGCCCTAAAATTTATGATGATGTTGGCGACCCGTTCGAACGCGAACCACTACTTGCAATGTTCAAGGTTAAGAATGGCAATTTCGATTTTATTCTTGCAGATATTCATACCAAACCTGAAGATGCCATCAAGGAAATTTCCTTGCTGCCTTCCGTCATGCAGTATGCAGGCAGCCTTTTCGAAGATCCAGATGTGCTCTGCCTGGGCGACTGGAACGCAGATGGAAGCTACTTTAATGAGAATGCTTTTCTGAGCGTTTTTCCTCAAGACCACTACTTTTTAATTATTCCCAATAGCGCTGATACAAGTGTTGCATCAAAGAGCAATAGCTACGATCGGATGGTCGCCACGGCAACGATGAAAGAGGACTGGACGGGGGAGTGGGGAGTATACCGGTTTGATGCCGCGGAAGGATTTGGGAATAGGGGAGTAAAGCCTGCCGACATAAGCGACCACTATCCTGTCTGGGCAATTTTTTATGCTGATAAAGATAGCGATTAGTATGCCATTGCGAACTTTAATGTGCGGAAATCCGAATCTTGCTCTGTGCAATTTGCGAGTTTAAATTTTATTATTCTGGTATGAAAGAGGAAGAAACAAAACCCATTTTGCTATCACCGATTGAAGTGAGCGAGCTTGAACTGACATTGTACAGTGAATGGTATAATAAAACCAGCCGCACAGCAGTCTAATAGATTACCTTACAACAAAATAGCCACGGAAGCATTGTACAATAATGATCTTCAAAATGCGGTATAATATAACATTGTAAAAAGTATAAATAACTTTACAATACGAGTAATATGATGTATACTTAGCGGTATAATGAATGTCCGAAGATGCACCCTCAAAAATGCTTCCGGGGGAACCTACACCTACCTCCAGCTCGTGCATAACTATCGCGATAAAGCCACCGGCAAGACAAAAACCAATGTCCTTATGAAGCTGGGCCGGGAAGATCAGATCGAGCCTGCCTATATCCAGGGAATTATCAACGCACTCTCGCGCGTCATCGGCGAGTCTCCCTCGGTACGTGCTTCTGGCGTTGACTTTCATGCGAGCAGGGAGCTCGGAGGGGTATGGCTCCTCGATGCGCTCTGGCGCAAGCTCGGCATGGCGAAGGCGGTAAAGGGGCTGCTCAAGGATCGGCAGTTTGAGACGCCCGTCGAGCGGCTGCTTTTTGCCATGGTTGCGGGGAGAATCCTCGCGCCGGGTTCGAAGCTCTCCCTTGAGCACTGGGTTGCAAAGAAAGCCTATATTGAAGGCCTTGCCGAGGTCGATGTGCATAACCTCTACCGGGCTATGGATCTTCTTATTGCGTCGAATGAGGCGCTTCAGAAACAGGTCTTCACAGAAGTGGCGAAGGTTTCGTCACTCGATGTCGACCTCATCTTCCTCGACACGACGAACACCTATTTCGAGACCGAGGAAGACACTTCCGATTCGGGGCTCTTAAAGCGGGGCCACAGCAAGGATGGGCACCCGGAACTGCCGTTGGTGTCGATCGCGTTTGCGGTGACGCGTACGGGAATTCCGATACGCTGCTGGGTCTTTCCCGGCAACACAAGCGACCAGCACATCGTCGAGCAGGTGAAACAGGACCTTGGGCAATGGAATTTGGGCCATGTCGTCATGGTGCAGGATGCGGGCTTCAACAGCGCCGAGAATCGAAGAATCCTTTTGCGTGAGTGCGGCGATTACATCATCGGAGAAAAGCTCCGCGTGGGGAGTGATGGGGCTGCCGTAGAGGCGCTGCATCGTAAAGGGCGATACCGGCTTTTAGAAAATGGCCTTGCGATCAAAGATGTCGTGCTTGACGCGGGGAAAGCGACCGAGCGCCGGTTCATCATTGTGAAGAATCCTGAGGCCGAGGCGCGCGATCGAACCCTTCGCGAACAAATTGTCGATGCTGCAAAGCGAAAGCTTGCCGAGCTGTCGCAGTATACGGGGAAGGCGCATACGAAAGCAGCCTGCGCCCTGCGGTCGCATTCGGCCTATGGCCGATACATCCGGCAAGATGAACAAGGCGGACTGCATCTGGACACCGCGAAGATTGCCTCAGAAGCGCTCCTTGATGGCAAGTTCCTGGTGTCGACCTCGAGCATGAAGATGGACGCTGCCGATGTCGTCTCAGGCTACAAACAGCTGTGGGCGATTGAGCGGATATTCAAGGACCTAAAGCACACGCTCGATATTCGTCCTGTGTACCACCGTTTGGATGATCGCATTCGGAGCCACATACTCATCTGCTGGCTTGCCATGGTGCTGGTGCGGTATGCGGAGAATGCGACCGATCAGTCGTGGCATCAGATTGAAAACGCGTTGGCCGACATTACAGCGGGTCTTATTGAGAGCGATTCCGTGCGCCTCTGGTATTGCTCGGATATTTCCGACGAAGCAAAGGACATTTTCAAGCGTCTTGAGATTGCTCTCCCGAAGAAGGTGCTTTCGACAGAAGCAAGAGTTCTGGCTGCGGTATAACGCAATTCTTGTTTGGTTGTAATAATTCTATTCTTAGTAGAACCTTACTGGCATTTTGTATCCCGCAGACTGTACAATGTCAGCTTTAGCGCCGCAATTGCAGGTTAACTGAATGTTAGCCTTTCAGGGAGATGAATATGGATGATATCATACAAAAACTAAGAACTCCTGACGAATGCATGCAACTTGCCAAAAATGTCAGTGAAATAAATCCTGAACTTGCGCAAAAAGCTCGCCGCAGAGCTGTTGAACTTCGGGCTATTTCCTGCAAACCTACCAGCAATGTTGAGTTTGAATTACTCGAGGCCATCTATGCGTATGAGGAAGTGCTATCTGATAAAAATAAGCGCAAGACATCTGCGTCAAGGACATGGCAAATGGTAAAACGATATGGGCTTATTCATGCAGCCGAAAAGGCGGTTGATAGGAAAATAGAGCCAGCTGGCTATAAGGTGCTTGTAGAAATGGGAATGCCTGATTTAACTTTCGAAGCGGTAATTGTCCGGTATCCTGAATCATTTAATGCTGATGTTGTTTCCCGAGCTAAAGAGCGATTAAAAGAATTATCAGAGCTGAAACCATTATTGTAATCTATGAAAGTGGTGCGCTAATCGCTATGCGCGAAGACTACCGAAAAGCTCTATAAATGATCTTGCTGAAATCGCCGCCCTTCGAGAAGGCCGAGGAGATTTAGCCGGATGGGTACAATGCGCCAAGATTGAAGGATTCCGATTCATTCCGGGAGATGCCGGCTTATTGTGTATTGATATTGACATGGGCTGTGCAGACGGCGGAAACGGTTTGGCCTCATTCTATGCTTTTTTTTGCACAACGAGGGTTTGCCTTACCTGATTATTTGCAGAACATCCAGGCTGGATCTTTTCCATGCTATACAAAAACTCCAAGTGGAGGTTTTCACCTCCATTTCAAGTACAAAGCAACAAAATTATATATCCTTGCTGGATCACTGGCATAGGCCCCGACATTACCAGCCATTATCGAAAACAGCCTAACACCGTATCAAGACGAAAAGAGCTGCGTTGTAAAGCCGCATTTCACCTATGAACACCCGGATTGGCAAAAGATCCCGCCGCCCTTGTCAATGATTATACAATGGGATTATGTTGAAGAGAACTTTGACGGCCGGAACCGGCTTTGCTTTGAAATCGCGCGAAGGGCTGATCCCGTTTACGGCCAAGGATACCGAAGCCGGCCAAGAGGCA
>ENA-UPXM01004122-UPXM01004122.1-activated-sludge-metagenome-genome-assembly--contig:-NODE-4122-length-15114-cov-5.861080_pt1 | contig 15114 bp, 16 predicted proteins | sample MGYA00238178_ERZ772708 | MGnify/ENA primary metagenome ERZ772708 (study PRJEB29002, sample SAMN05720212) | activated sludge metagenome | isolation source: anaerobic digester from wastewater... | reverse complement strand
CAATCTGCTCAAAATCATCGCGTATAGCTTCCAGATACTCCCTCCCAGCATCCGCGACCGATTGGAGATATGACTCCAGCTCGGCTTTAGAGCTATCTCCCTGAGTCCGCGTCAGAACACCCGTTTCCCCCGATAAAAAATCTGTCGTCGTTGCTTTCGGCGAGGAAGCATTCGCATCCTGTCCGGTCGACTGATCGAAACCGACTTCGGACTGATATGTCTTGACCGGTTGATCATCAGCAGGAACGTGGGCGGCCAAACCCGACGCGGGAACTGAAAATAATTGCTGGATAATAAACATGCCCGCGACCGCGACTCTCAAAGCGTAATTGATCTTCATGGGGTGAAACCTCCGTGTGAATTTTCTTTTGATTTGTTCTTTCGTAACTACCAACTTATTAATCCTGTTTAATATGTTCATATAATGAGTTAACCATCACAAAAGCTCTTTGTCAAATGCACCAGCATAATAAAAGCATTAATGCTATACACTGCTATAATTGACTATATTTTTACGATCGTCTCATGGCAACAAATTGTTTTAATTTAATTCTGAAAAATATTAGCGATAGATACTCTTTAATTATTAGAAAATATAACAATTTATAGCAATATTGCGCTTTCAGGCTAGGTCAACAGTGAGCGGATTTCTTGGGAGATTACTTCCGATGCCCCGGAAACGGGTCCTCGGAGTTATCGAAGTCAGGCAGGTAATCGGTTTGATCGCTCAGAATCTGCGTATAGACTTTTTCAAATCCAAGCTCTTTCACCTTCGCGAGGACAAGATCGTATTCTTGCGGCGTGACTCCGCGCGTGAGTGAATTCTTCGCGAAGCAGGCGGGAACGGGTCTAAACTGACTCATAACTGAAATGGGGAGCCCGTCGCCAAACTCAGCGTGTAGCTGGTCAAGCGTTTCAAGGCTGTTTTCGACATGGCCCGGTAACACAAGATGACGAACCAGAACGCCCCGCTCCGCCACCCGCTCCCCCGAGGGATCCCAGGGATCAAGAAATCCCCTCGCATCGACCATCTCCCGGATCGCTTCGAGCGCAATCTCTGGATAACGCTCATCCCCCATGCACTCACGGGCGAGATCAGGATCCGCAAATTTAAAATCCGGCATGAAGATGTCCATAAACTCGCTATATTCGGAGATCATTTCCGGAAGCTGATATCCCGAGCTGTTGAAAACTTTCGGGATTGGGAAACTCAGAGCCCGAAGTTTTAGGCAGAGTTCCTTAATATGCGGCCAAAAATGATCTGGAGTGACAAAGTTCAGGTTGTGAACCTTTTTGTCTATCAAGTCCTTGACGGCCTCAAAAAACCGGTCCGCTGAATAAATCTCGCCATGATGGGCCGCGGAAATCTGGTAGTTTTGGCAAAAAAAACATCGGCTTGAACACCCGTCAAAAAAGATAGTCCCGGAACCGCGCGATCCGGAAATCGATGGTTCCTCTCCGAAATGCGGCCCGACATGGGAAATCCTGAGTTCTGAGGTCTCGCCGCAAACCCCGACCTTCCCACGCGAACGATCCACTTTGCATTTACGGGGACAGAGCTGACAATTGTGATATTGATCCAAAAAATTCATGGGGAAAATAAAGTTGGGCGCGAAATGAATACGCTTTATTTCATGTTAAAAGGAAAACTTTTTGAAAGCTTCCGGGAGCGCACTAAGAATATCTCCCGCCGTGAGGCTCACCTGTCCGACCTTCCCGGCCGCGAGATCGCCGGCAAGACCGTGAACATGAACACCAAGACAGGCGGCCTCATATCCGGAGAACCCTTGCCCGCACAAAGCCGAGATCACACCCGTCAAGACGTCTCCCGAACCGGCGGTCGCCATTCCGGGATTGCCTGTGGTGTTGACGTAACATTCTCCATCCGGAGACGCCACAACCGTTCGGTGTCCCTTCAGGACCATCACGACCCCGCAGGATTGGGCGGTTTCGAGCGCGCGCTTTTTTCGAAGCGCCTCCGAATCGTCCAGTTTCCCCCCGAACAGCCTCACAAATTCACCAGGATGCGGGGTCAGGATCATAGGTGATTTTCTTTTTCGCAAGATATCAAGGTTCCCTTTCAACGCGTTCAGTCCATCCGCGTCAATGACAAGGGGATTGGAAAGATCTATCACGACCTTACGAACAAGTTTTTGCGTCGTCACATGCGGGGAAAGACCGGGGCCGATGGCAAGGACATCCTGCCCATGCGCCATTCGCCTGATCTCGTGAATACTTTTTAAGGAAAGCGTGCCTTTCACCGTCGAAGGAAGAGGCCGCACCATGATCTCGGCCCCCTGCCTCGCGATAATCAGGTAAACAGCATCGGGGACACCGACCGTCACAAGCCCCGCTCCCGCCCGAAGGGCCGCCATTCCCGTCAAATAAGCCGCTCCCGTCATCCCGCGCGAGCCCGCGAGAATTAAAACACGCCCCATGTCGCCTTTATGCGCGGTAACGGGACGTTTGAGTTTTTTCGCGAGTATGTGGATATTCATGATTTTAGCGAGACGCACGGCGCGCGAAGCACCTAGCTTCGCTGTCACGCCGCGCCGCGCGTTTCTTACTTCGCACTGATAAGTTTCTTTATCTCCGCCACGGCTGTCCGGAGCCCGACAAAAACGGCGCGACTTACAATGGAATGCCCAATATTAAATTCCCTGATTTCGGGAATCGCCAGGAGGGGAGAAATATTCTCGTAATTGAGTCCGTGTCCGGCATGGATTCTGAGCCCAAGATTCGAACCCAAAACAGCGCCCCGCTGAATTCGCCCAAGTTCACGGATCCGGGCCTTCCCTTTCGCGTTCGCATAAGCGCCTGTGTGGATTTCAATGGCTGAGGCCCCGAGGTGCGCGGCTTCCCGGACCTGCCTTTCATCCGGATCGATAAAAAGACTGACCTCGATTTCCTCATGAAGAAGCGCCCTGATCGTCCGGCGAAGCTGTCTCTTTTTTCTGAAAAGATCGAGTCCCCCTTCCGTCGTAATTTCCTGACGTTTTTCGGGGACAAGACAAGCCTTTTCGGGCCTGACTTTGAGCGCGATCCGTAATATTTCCGGGGCAATCGACATCTCGAGATTAAGCGGCAGACGAATTTGCCGCTTCAGCTCTAGGACATCCTTGTCTTGGATGTGCCGGCGGTCTTCCCGTAAATGGACCGTAATGCCGTCCGCGCCCCCTCGTCGCGCCTCCCTCGCCGCTTCAAGCACGGAGGGCTCAAAACCCCGTCGCGCCTGACGAAGCGTCGCGACATGATCAATATTGACACCCAGTGTTCTGGAGATCTTTCGGGAGGTCATGGGAGATCAGTCTTTGGCGGAAGAAATCCTGGTTTTGATCATGATCGGCTCTTTGTCTTTGAGACTTACGTTTTCCGGAAGCACGATCTGGAGCGGCAAATCATAATCCCCCTTCTTCATCGTTCCCAGATCCACGAAGGCAAGAATGTCTTCGGAGTTCAGTCCTTCAAGATAACGTTTTGATCCCTTCAGAAAAAAATTGACCCGCTCCGGCTCGATCGTGATCACACCGTTCGATTCCGGGACGCGAAGAACCCGGACGGGAACGTCCCGGAATTCTTTTTCGTCAAATTCTTCACGAATGGGGATATAGACATCCACAAGCGATTCACTCATGGGCTTGACGCCCTCCGGGAGCTGGACCTCCATGGTCCGATGAAAAGAACGGATCCTTCCGACCAGATCGATCGGTTCCGTCTTCACGGATTTCATCGCTTCAAGAACGCTCTTGGGCCCCTGCGCAAGGATGGCATTGGGATCCATCCGCACCTCGTCTTTCAAAAGCTTGTATCCGATCGCGGGGTCACCGGAAAAATCCGGCTGAATTTCAAGTTTTTGCATAATCACTTCATCAAGCGTGATCGTCACGACCTCAGGCTCAATCGTAAGGACGCGCGCTTGGAAACTGGGCAGAAGAATTTCGGAATGTTCGACCCGAAACGAATACTCGCCGGCCGCTTTAATCTCGGGACCGATTTTGTGAAGGGCGCGAATTTCCTGGCCGGCAAGATCGACCATCAGGGATCGCGGCGCCGAAAACGTCACCTGGATCACGTCGGTCGAGAGCTTCGCGATCGTCAACTGCGGATTTTCAATCGTGACTTCCAGGGGAATCACCCGCGTCAGCTCGATATTTTCCTCGCCCAGGGCGTAATACCAGAGACCGACCGCCAGAATCAACGAGATAATCTTCAACCCCCAATTCAGACGCAACCATTCCGGGATCATAGGGGCTCCTGACGCTGGAAGCGGAATATTTTCCTGTTCTTTTCGATAAACTCCTTGAGAAAATTCTTGTTCTCGGCAGGATAAAAAAGTCCCTCAAGGATCCGTTTAAGGTTCTCGGCATCCAGGGCCCTGGTCAGATTGCCGGACACGGCGACCGAAATGTTACCCGTTTCCTCGGAGACAACGATACAAACCGCGTCGTTTTCTTCCGTCAGGCCGATCGCCGCACGGTGACGGGTTCCCATCGATGACGGTAGCTCCAGCGTCTGGGTCAACGGGAAAAGCGATCCACAGGAAGCGATCCGGTCGCCAACGACAATCACGCCTCCGTCATGGGTCGGGGTATGCGGATCAAAAATACTCCAGAGAAGCTCCGCGCTAACCTTGGCGTCGATCATCATCCCGCTTTCAATGTAGTTTTTAAGCCCCACTTCCCGCTCTATGGCAATCAGCGCCCCGATACGCTGGCGGGACATGTAATCCACCGCTCTCAAAATCTCTTCCATGAGACCGTTTTTTTGAAGAAAAGCGCCCGACATGGTCGTTCCAATTCTGGCGAGCGCGCGTCTCATTTCGGGTTGAAAAATAATCAGAAAGGCCACTACCCCGACCGCGAACAGTTTGGACATGACCCAGATAATGCTATTAAGCTCGAAAAATTTCGCGACAAGAAAAAGGATGACCAAAATCAACAGCCCAAGGAGCACCTGCATCGCGCGCGTTCCCTGAAAAAAACGAATGATGGAGTACACCATCGCCCAGATCACGAGGATTTCAACAATCGGCCGCCAGAATGAAAAAATAAGCTGAAACATTTTATCTCTTTCCGAAAATAGTCAAGACAAGGGTTAGGATGAGGCTGAGCAAAACGCAGGTCGTGATCGGAAAATAAAAAGTGAAACTTCCGCGACGAATAAAAATATCCCCCGGAAGCTTTCCGAGCATTGGGATCTTCGAAAAAAAAGCCGCCAGAATCCCCATGCCTATCAAAATCAACCCGAAAAAAATAAGAGTTCTTGCGAAATCATTCATGATCGCCCGCCTCAAGTTGCGCTAATATAACACAGCCCCTCCAGACGAGGCAATGAATACTGGCCGATTCCTCATCCCCCTCCTACTAACGTTTCGGACCCTATCGCGAGGCGAAATGGCTACGGAAAAACAATTTATTGCAAATGCTTTTTCAGGAAATCCATTGATTTGCTTCTTTCGTTCTCCACGATAGCATTCACCCTGTGCCAATGGATTTCCTGACTGATCGCGTCGTTAATTTTGTCTGGAGACAGATCCGTGACAAATCGGTTACTCAATCCCAGTTTACTGAGCAAAGATTCAAACCTCGCCAATCCGCGATTTACGTTGCCAATCGCTATAAATGGCACATTAAAAAGAATCGAAAAAACGACACCATGGAATGAATCTGTGACAACAAACTTGACGTCCCGGAACCCTCTCACCCATTGGACAGGGTTGGGGTACGAAAAATCTCCCACATTATCATCCGTTACTTTTTCCGAGCCCAGTCGTTTGTGGGGTTGCATCTCAAAAAGATTCCAGCCGAATCTTGCCGCTATCTGTTGCGCCATCAAATCTTTCTCTTGATTTTTATCCAAGATGTACACTTTCAAATCACCTGATACCCTGGGAGCATCCTCGTTCGCGAAAATTTCCATGTATTGTTCTGCCGAAATCAACATCGTCGGATCAACCACATGAACCGCGTCATCCCGCCCCAAATATTTCTTAACCTATGCGACGCCAGTGTCTTCTCTTACGCTGATCCCATCGAATTTTCGCGCTAGCTTTCTGCACGCCCTGGTGTCCGGTTCATTTAGTTCCCAGTGAGACACACCAAATGACGCGGCATACGCGATCCGTCGTATATTTCTTTGATTTTCCGCGAAGTCTAAAAAATAATTCCGAACATTTGGCAAATAACGAGGCCGCCAACACTGATCACTCCCCACCACAAAGGCATCAAAACCCATCTTGTTGAGACACGACATCCCACCATCGGTCGTAATTGATTCCGTGAAATGGGAAATATATCTCTTCTGAAAACTCTTTATCTCTTTCAAAATAACGTCAGATTGATATTCACTTAAAAGCAACTTGGGGTAAATGCTTCGTCCTAATATCCTGCTTTTGGCTATGGAGGCAAACTTTCTGATGTTGGATAAACGCTTTCGGCGCCGGTCAATGACTATTGAATCGTGGCCCATCGATCGCAAAACCGTCCGCAACGCAAAAGCTTGCAAAAGTCCACCATAATTGTCATTCAGAGGCAAGGTAAGTACGCCAATTTTCACATCGGATCCAGAGTTTTACGTGGTTGACCATCCACTCAAAATAAAAACCTGTTAGGAAATGTTGCCAGGTTTGATGTTATGGCAACTTCATTAAACGCTTGAAGCAAGATCGCCGCTGGAATGGAGGTTCCAGCGGCGATCTGTCCTTTTAGGAGATTGGAGTTCCTGAATTTTCTGCTACTGTTGCTTCCCCAACTTCCTCTGTCCCATTGCCCACTTCCATCGGCTCAGAACCGGCCGCGAGGTCGTCCGATTCTTCCTCAATGAGGCTCTCGGTTTCTTCCATGTTCATCCCTTCGGCTTCCTCAGCAGCAAGAAGCTTCCTGAGATTTTCTTCGACCGCGTCCATGTCGATATCTTCCATCACTCTCTCTGCCTCGGCGCCAGCGTCAGAGACCTGAGCGACTTTTTCTTCTAGACCCGCCACAGCCTCTTCCGCGACATCCATATCAACGTCTTCAATTACTTCTTCCAGATCCTCCACAGCTTCTTCCGCGGCATCCATACCAACTTCTTCCATCACTTCCTCCATCTCAGGAACCTGGTCCATTTTTTCCTCTAAAGCCGCCAGGGCTTCCTGCGATTCAGACTTAAGATTTTCCGTCAAGGCGGTAAGCCCCGCAAGTTGCGCCTCGGCCTCCTCAACTGGCGTTTCAAGCGCCTCGACAGCTTCTTCTGATTGGGTCTGGATCTCTTCGGCAATCATCCGGGCCTCATCAACAGCCTCTTCCGAACCCACCGGTAATACGGCATCAGCCTGATCTTCAACGAACGGCAATGGCTTGGCTTGTTCAGCTTTGGAACATCCGGCCAAAATCCCGGGGATCAGCAAAGCCGTCAAACCTATGATAAATAGCTTTTTCATTGACTTCCTCCTCCTTGGTTGGTTGAACTAAACATTGATAAAAAAACACTCTAAAAAAGTTGCTGATCCGCGGCAGGCGGTGTCATCTGAAAATGCTGATACGCGCGCTCCGTCGCTATTCGTCCTAACGCCGTCCTTTTCAAAAACCCCCGCTGGATTAGGTAAGGCTCGTAAATCTCCTCGATCGTTTCAGAATCCTCGCCTACTCCAACCGCGAGACTGTTCACCCCGACCGGCCCACCCCGGCAATCTTTCAGAATATATTCGAGAATTCGCTTGTCCATAGGATCAAGACCTTCCTTGTCAACCCCAAGCATTTTCAAACCTTGATCCGCCACATCAGGCGTGATCATTCCCCCCGCCTTGACCTGGGCATAATCCCGGACACGCCGGAGCAACCGGTTGGCAATTCGGGGAGTTCCTCGCGCGCGACCGGCGATCTCCCGGGCTCCCGCGTGGTCAATTTCAATCTCCAGAATTTTGGCGGAACGTTTTACGATCGTCGCGAGCGCCTCATCATCATAGTAATTCAGTCGTTCAACAATCCCGAATCGCGACCGGAGCGGGGCCGTCAAAAGCCCGCTACGCGTGGTGGCCCCGATAAGGGTAAAATGCGGGATTTGCATTTTCACGGAGCGCGCGTGCGGCCCCTTGTCGATCATGATCTCGATTGAAAAATCTTCCATGGCCGAGTAAAGATATTCCTCCACCACGTGCGGGATCCGGTGAATTTCATCGATAAAAAGCACATCCCCCTTCTCAAGATTGGTCAAAATCCCGGCAAGGTCACCGGCGCGTTCAAGAACGGGGCCTGAAACCTGGTGAATGGTCGCTTCCATTTTTTTCGCGATAATATTAGCCAAAGTGGTCTTCCCGAGACCGGGAGGACCAAAGAGGAGAATGTGGTCGAGCGATTCTCTGCGCCCGATCGCGGCATCGATAAAAACCTTGAGGTTTTCCTTGACCTGACTTTGCCCGACAAAATCATCCAGCGTCGCCGGGCGAAGCGTCACTTCAAGGTCAAGTTCTTCAGGTTTAAATTCCTCATTTGTCAATGGGTCGTCTGCCATAAAATTCCTTACACAAGAGACACAAAAAACGGTCCGTTGGATCATCCTTCACGTATGGTGCCGTATTCTAAACGTGTTTGAGCGCTTTGCGGATTATATCTTCGACGCTTAACTTCTTCCCAAGCCCGTCTTTCAAAACTCTCTGCGTGACTTCTTTAGCCTTCAACTTCGTGTAGCCAAGCGCCACCAGCGCCTGGATGGCATCCTCGACCGCCGAGTCTGACACGTTCATGTCGTGGACGATGTCTTTTGAATCCTTTCCGGCCCCGCGAGTCAGTTTATCTCTCAATTCCACGATAACACGTTCCGCCGTTTTTTTCCCAATACCGGTGATTGAGGAAAGCACCGCGATTGAACCGTCCAGAATCGCCGTTTTTAGTTCGGAAATCGTCATCCCGGAAAGAAGCGTCAAAGCCGTCTTGGGACCAATCCCCGAAACGGAAAGCAGAAGCCTGAAAAGATCCCGCTCCTCCTCGGTCGCGAAACCGTACAGAAGCTGCGCATCCTCGCGCACCACAAAATGCGTCAAAAGTTTGACGCTCTGACCAAGATCCGGGAGCGCCGAAAACGTGTTCACGGAAATCCTGACCTCGTAACCGATTCCGTTCACATCCAGAATTGCCACGGCGGGCGTCTTTTCAACAATTTTTCCATTCAGAAAGTAATACATTTTTCACCTTGATAAATTCAATCACGGTTTCTTTTCCGGAGGGCTCGCCGCCATGATCGTCCATGTCAACGCCGCCAGCGCCAGGCTCCATTTCGGCTCAAGAGGATACCATCTTTTTGAAGAAAACAAATAAAAAGTACCGCCTGATTTTTATTTATCAACTTTTCCTTTTCGCGGAGTGCGAGTTGATTCATACCCAATCTTGTTATGAAGCAACACTGGGGGAGAAACGCCTGTTAGCACATCACTTACACCAGACAAACAACCCTTTCTTACTGAATTCATGAGAAATGCGAGCTGACTATAAAGACTGTGACTACAGGGTCAATGAGTGTTTTGGGCTCGTTACGGCCTCCATTCTCCTGACTCAACCCGTCGGGCGGCTTCGCTTAATTCTTCAAGAACCTCGCTTACTTCCCCCGGAGAAAAAAGACAAAGCTTGGTATCGAAAAACCCTTCGCCGAACAAGGAGCGCCTGGAGTAACGGATCTTCCCGCGAACCAGCTGGGTATTCTGCGTCGGGCGCGGATAATCCAGGATGAACCCTTTCTGCTCCGGCAACAAGATTTTTGGCTCGACGGAAATATTATAATACGCGGTGGCTCTACGCTCGCTCATCCGGTAGGTATAAACGATCTTTCGGCCCCGGTAGCGGCCCCGCAAGTCAAAATGAATTCCGAAGAACTTGTACTCGACCTCGGGCACTTTCAGAAAACTCTTGACCGTCTCCAGATTGGCGTGAACGGTCCGGATCTGCCCGCCGTAGGAGTGAACGAGCAGAACCAGCACCGCAAAAAACGCCAGGAGCATCATAAAACTACTTAGACACATGTTCGGATTGTAGCAGATTTTTATAAAGCATGCGTTTATGAGACAACCGGTGGTGTAAATGGCACAAGGCAATCGCGAGGGCATCGGAGGCGTCAAGCGAAGGTGCCGTTTTGAGATTTAAAAGTCTCATGACCATGAACTGCACCTGCTCCTTGGTCGCACGACCATTCCCTGTCACGGAACGCTTGACCGACGTCGGCGCGTATTCGATCACCTCAATACCTTGTTTGGAAGCCGCAAGCATGGCGCAAGCGCGCGCCTCCCCGATTCGTTCAACGGCCTGGATGTCTTTGGCAAAAAAGAGGGTCTCGAGCGCCATCACTTCAGGATGATAACTTTGGATAACGATCTGGAGAGATTCAAAAATGTGGAGCAACCTTTTAGCGATAGAATCTTTGGAGTTTGCGCGAATGATCCCGCTGTAGACAATTTTATACTTTGACCCGTCCGCTTCGAGAATTCCGATGCCGGCCCTGTGGGTCCCGGGATCAACGCCTATCACGCGCATGACATCAATGCCCCGCGCGTAAAGGCCGTGACCCGTTGTCCGCGGTTCACAGAAAAGGAACTTTTTTCAATTCCGCCAACCGCGCTCAGGGAACCGCGAATCGTCATGCGAGCTCTTTCATCACTTCATCCGGAATGTCAGCGTTCGAGTAGACGTTCTGGACATCGTCGTGGTCTTCAAGCGCTTCAAGCAATTTGACCACCGTGCGCGCGACTCCCGCGTCAACGGCCGTCATATTCTTGGGATTCATGACCAGATTGGCGCTTTCAATCTTGATCCCCGCTTTTTCAATCGCTTCCCGTACCACCCAGAGATCTGAAGGAGCGGTGGTCACCTGGAATGTTTCTCCGACAGCCGCCATATCCTCCGCGCCCCCATTAATCGCCACTTCCATCAGTTGATCTTCCGTGGTTCCCGTATGGCTCACCACGATCAGGCCCTTCTTCTCAAACATCCAGGCGACTGTCCCGGCTCCCCCCATGTTTCCGCCGTTTTTCCCAAAAATAGCCCGAATCTCGGACGCCGTCCGGTTCTTGTTATCCGTAAGACACGCGACCAGCATCGCCGTTCCACCCGGCCCAAATCCTTCGTAAGTGACTTCTTCATAAGTCACGCCTTCCAGCTCGCCCGTACCTTTCTTAATGGCGCGCTCAATATTGTCGGCCGGCATATTCGCGTCCTTGCCCGCCTGAATAGCGGTACGGAGACGCGGGTTCATGGTGGGATCGCCACCTCCCGATTTCGCCGCGACCGTGATTTCGCGGATAATCTTCGTAAAAACCGCGCCTCGTTTTGAGTCCGCGGCCGCTTTCTTGTGCTTGATACTCGCCCACTTATTATGTCCGGACATTGTCTTCCTCCTCTAGCGGATTCAACAGCCTCATCTCCCGTGAAAAATTTCAACGACGCTCAAACCCTCGTCGTTCAAAAGCGTTACGCCCTTCACATCTCACAATTGGCGATTTGGGATTCGGTTATTGGTTATTTGTTTTAATGGCTTCGGTCACTTTAATAACGTCACGCATTCCCCTAACATGATGAATGCGGAGCACATGAATTCCTTGCATCGCACATGACGCGACACACGCCGCCGTCCCGAAATCTCGGTCACAAGCGTCGCGTCCCGTAATGGCTCCGATAAAGGACTTGCGGGAAGGCCCCACCATGACGGGATAGCCGGTCATAAGGAATGGTTTTAAGTCGCGAAGAATCGCGATATTTTGTTCCGTATTTTTGGCAAACCCAAGTCCCGGGTCAATCATAATTCGTTCGCGCTCCACGCCGCCTTTGAGCGCCATTTCCACGCTCCCCGCGATCTCTTTCAAAACTTCCGAAGACAAATCCTGGTATTCCGTCATTTCCCGCATCGTCTCCGGCGTGCCCCGGCTGTGCATCAAAATCAGCCCCGCCTTAAAACTTTTAACGGCGGCAACCATTTTTTTTCCCGAAACCCGCAGGTTACTTGTGTCGTTGATCGCGTCCGCCCCTTCATCGAGGCATCGCTTCGCCACCTCAGCCTTGGTGGTATCAATCGAGATAATCCCGTCGGTCTGTTTCCGGATCTGCCGGAGCACGGGTAAAAGCCTCTTGATTTCTTCGGCGGCGCTGGTACTTTTCGAGCCTGGTCTCGTCGACTCCGCCCCCAGATCAAGCATGTCGGCGCCATCCGCGAGAAGTTCGAGCGCGTGCTGGAGCGCTTTCGCCGGATCAAGGTACTTTCCGCCGTCGGAAAAAGAGTCCGGAGTGACGTTGACAATTCCCGACAGGAGCGTACGATCAAAACTGGCTATTCTTTCGCGGGCTTTCCAGATCACGTAGCAGGGCCTTCGTCGGTTTTAGGTTGGTCATTCGTGGCCGGTTCCTGGACAGGAAGTCCTACCAACTGCCGAATCTCGTCCGATTCAAGAACTTCCTTTTCAAGAAGCGCGTCGGCCAAGGTGCGGAGCTTGTCCTGATGCTCCGTAATGAGATCGCGCGCTCTCGCGTAACACCCGTCAACGATGCTCCGGACTTCATTATCAATCAGAACCGCCGTTTGTTCCGAATAGTCTTTCTCACGCATCAGGTCGCGCCCGAGAAAAACCTGCCGGTCTTTTTTACCAAAGGTCAGGTTCCCGAGCTTTTCACTCATCCCCAACTCACACACCATCGCCTGGGCATAATGCGTGGCCTTTTCAAGATCATCCGACGCGCCTGAGCTGATTTCACCAAAATAAATCTCTTCAGCGACACGGCCTCCGAGGAGCACCATAATCCGGTCCAGGAGTTCTTTCCTGGTAATGAGGTTTCGGTCCTCATCCGGAACCTGAAGCGTATAACCGCCAATTCCATACCCCCGCGGAATAATAGATATCTTGTGAACCGGGTCAAGGTTCGGGGTAAAGAGGGCGACGATCGCGTGACCTGATTCATGAACGGCCTTGATCCGTTTTTCACGTTTCGAAATTACCCTGCTTCTACGCTCGGGACCGACCATCACGCGCTCAATCGATTCTTCAAGCTCAGGTTGGGCCACGGCGTCTTTTTTCCGGCGCGCGGAAAGCAGAGCCGCCTCGTTAATCAGATTGGCAAGATCAGCTCCGGAAAAACCCGGCGTCTGCCGTGCCAGCTTCGCGAGATCAACCTCCGCCGCCAGTTTCACTGTCCGGGAATGGACACGTAAAATTTCCTCGCGGCCCTTGATGTCGGGGCGTTCGATAACCACCTGCCGGTCAAAGCGCCCCGGACGAAGCAATGCCGGATCCAGAACATCAGGACGATTGGTCGACGCGATTAGAATGACGCCAGCATGCGTGTCAAATCCGTCCATCTCGACAAGAAGCGCGTTTAGGGTTTGCTCGCGTTCATCGTGTCCCCCGCCGATACCCGCAAAACGCTGGCGGCCCACCGCGTCGATTTCGTCCACAAAAATAATGGCTCCCTTACCTCCCGTTTTCGCGGCTCGCTTGGCTTGCTCAAAAAGATCCCGTACGCGCGCGGCCCCCACGCCCACAAACATCTCAACAAAATCTGATCCGCTGATCGAGAAAAAAGGCACCGCTGCTTCCCCGGCTACCGCTTTGGCAAGAAGAGTTTTTCCGGTCCCGGGAGGTCCCATCAAAAGGACACCTTTCGGGATCTTTCCGCCAAGACGCGTGAAGCGTTGCGGATCTTTCAAAAACTCGATAATTTCCTGTAATTCTTCCTTGGCTTCGTCGACCCCCGCGACGTCTTTGAATGTAATCGGGCTTTTTTCTTTCCCCACAAGTTTGGCGCGCGACTTCCCGAAGCTGAACACGCGGTTCCCGCCCTGTTGCATGCCCCGATAAACAAAAAACCAGAAAAATCCGATCAAAAGAAGCACCGGCATCACCGAATAAATAAGATTTTTCCAAAAAGTTTGCGGCGGGCTGACCGAGAAATCGACAATGTTCCTCCGCATCAGCGGGATAATTTCAAGGTCATTGATCGGGATATGCACGGTAAAAAAAGATCCCGTGATGAGTTTCCCGTGAATCACGTTGTCGACCAGTTCGCAAGATAGAATTTCCCCCGTTTCCGGATTCGCCACCAGCTTCCGGTAAAACTCGGAGTAATTCATTTCCTTCATTTCCATGGCAGGGAACACAAAAACCTGCAAAAGAATCAGGAGTCCCAAAGGCACAAGAAAAAGCCAGATTGTCCTGTTTTTATCGGGCTCTGTGTTTCTTGGAGACTGCTTGCCGGATTTTTTCTGTGATACCTGATTTTTCATGAAATGATTTGATGGTGTCATCGGATATTTCCTGAAAGGTGAGGGCGTAGTTTACCATGCGACCCGGGAGATATCAAACCTGTACTTTCCCCTTTTTCCTTGCACCTTTTTTCCGCAAACGCTCCCGGCCCCTTTTTCAATTTCCTGACCCTTCGGAGCGTTTTCCCCGGGGAAATCATCCTGCCTGTGACGTTGAGAGCGAAGTCGAAGGATGAGTGGAGCGAAGCTCCCCACATCTTCAACTAATTTAAGAGGCTTTGGGAGCACATAGCCCTATTAGAGCCCAGTCTTTGCAAATGTTAGGAGTTGTGCATGTTTGACTCCCGTAGCACCACCATGGCCCCACAGAGCGATTTCCCCCGGAATAACTAAGTAACGCCTCCTCTTCTGCATCAGAACCTTCCCCCATGCCAACCTGTATCAGTTGGTAGCCAGCTCCACAATCAACCTTAGCCCAACAAACACCAGTGCCAACCCTATACGTACCCTTGACAATCTTAAATCCTCCCGTGCCACCACCACCCGCCAAGGGCATCCAGCCACTGGCATTTCTATAAAGCAATCCACCAGCATCTTTACCGTTTGCGTCCTTACTATACCGAATGGCGCCCTCTGCCCCCCCCCTTTGTGCCGCCGCATCACCCGTGACAGGTGTCAGACGCAGTGTATTGTTGACTTCAAGCTTGGCATCTTTGTCAGGAGACGTGGTCCCGATTCCGACATTTCCTGACGAGGTCGCCAGTCGGGCATCTTCGGTCGTATTGATATTTTTATAATCACCATGCGGCGCGGGGTAGTAAGTTGTCAGTTGAAATTCTCTCTTGACCCTGGTCCCTGAGTCTGCCTTTAGCACCGGTATTTGCATAAACAGTAGCGCAATCA
>ENA-UPXM01004114-UPXM01004114.1-activated-sludge-metagenome-genome-assembly--contig:-NODE-4114-length-15136-cov-4.203965_pt1 | contig 15136 bp, 13 predicted proteins | sample MGYA00238178_ERZ772708 | MGnify/ENA primary metagenome ERZ772708 (study PRJEB29002, sample SAMN05720212) | activated sludge metagenome | isolation source: anaerobic digester from wastewater... | reverse complement strand
TTGCTGAGCTCTGAACATTTTTCGGGAGTTTAAGTCAGAATCGAACGATTTTGGTCAAATATTAATTCGTTGGCAACATCGTTATTTAGCAAGGTATAATCAAGGTCTTCAGAAAATCTATAATCTTTGAAATAGACCTTCTTCAGGACAGTTCCACCTTTAAAAACGATAGCTTTAGAAAGTTTTTCATGCTGAGATATTCCTTGTAGAATCCATGATAGAACATAGTCTTTTTCAATCTGCTGGTCCCGTACACCGGATTCACGGGCTTTGTTTTGTATTTCTCCCGGTTTTATCATGTATAGACTGCCGATTTAATAGTTTCTGTTTCAAGATTCTGCTGAACACTCCAGCGACGAATCATCTTTCCTGACTTTGGCAGTTCTGTGTCCAGAAGCACATAAGAAGATGTTTTCAGTTTGTTTAATTTCAATATAATATCTGTTTTGATTTCAAGTAATTCTAATAAGAACCCAAGTCGTTTAATAACCGCTTGTGACTTAAATTCTTCAGCATATTTAAATAATTTGTTAAAATCGATCTTGTCTTTTGATATATAGACCGCTCTTGCCACCTCGACAATTCCTCCCGCATAATCCGGCTTAAACAAACAGTCAACAAAGGTCTTTTCCAAGTCTGAACATAACACCTTGTTAAAGCTGTCTATCCATATTTTTTTAGAACCGAAAAAATGATTCTCATTGTGATAAATAAATTGAAAATCAACTCCCTTTATTTTAATTGCTGAAGGACGGATCTGCTTTGATACAACTATCTGCTCTTTTAAAGAAGGCTGAGTAATTAAGCCGTGTATCTGTAAAGCAGAGTAATATCCTATATAATAATCAGCTTCTTTTATCAGACAATCTGCTATGATATGCCAATCAGGCATAAAAGAATCCGGATCTTTTTCAAAAGGAATAATAAAATATAATCCTTTTTTTAATCGCATCAACAACCCTCTTTTAACCATGTCGCTGAGGAGCTCTTTTAAAGCACTGTCACTTGTTTGAGGCAATGCCTCTGCTGCATCTGCATAGACAAAGCAATCCTTATCCATTTGATTGAAGTAGGTTAAAATCAGATTGGACTTAGTTGAAATGTTTTTTACTCTCATAGTGCACACCGCCACTTTTAACCTAGTGCGATTATACGAATTGCAATCGCATAATCAAGTAAAAGCTATGTGCTATAGTAAAAAGGTCAGCTCAAAACTGACTTAAGTGATATGAAACACAACATCAGGTTCAACGACAGAATCTATGAGAAACAACTTCATTAATGTAAATCCTTGACAAATACAGGCATTGAAAGAATATTGCTTTCTAGGGGTCCGTACACTCAGAGGTTTTTATGGAAAATTTCAAAGACAAAATATCGTCTCAACTCATTGAACTTGAAACAAATTCACGGCTTAGAACTTTAAAAACCATTGAAAAAAGAGTTGGCAATCACATCTGGATCGATGGCGTAAGATATCTGAACTGTTCGTCAAATGACTATCTTGGCATTGCCGGCAGCATTTCGCTTAAAAAGGAATTTCTTAACTGGTGTGCTCAAAATCCTGACTCTCTTTTTACTGATCTTTCAAGTAGTTCTTCCCGCCTTCTGACGGGGAACAGCTCAATTTATGATGAAACTGAGCGGCAGATAGCACAGCTTTATGACAAAGAAAATTGCATAATATTCTCAAGCGGTTATCACATGAACACCGGCTTTTTTGCCGCAATGTATGATAAGGGCGACCTTATAATTGCCGACAAACTTGTGCATGCAAGTATCATTGACGGGATGCAGCTTTCAAGGGCTGAACATATCAGGTATAACCACCTTGATTATGAACATTTAAGAAAGATCCTGAATGAAAACAGGACAAAATATAAGTCAGTCGTAATTGTTACAGAATCGGTTTTCAGCATGGATGGCGACATTGCAGATCTGAAAGAACTTGTCAATATTGCCGGATCTTTTGACGCTCAGCTTTTTGTTGATGAAGCACATGCGGTCGGCTGCTGCGGAGAGAACGGACTTGGAATATGCGAAAAGACAGGAACATCTAAGAATATTGATTTTCTGGCAGGAACTTTCGGGAAAGCACTCGGAGGAGCAGGCGGCTTCATCGTTTGCGACAATGTGATCAAGCAGTTTCTTATTAACAGATGCCGCTCATTTATTTTTACAACAGCCCTTCCTCCTATAAACATTTCGTGGATGAATTTCATCTTGGGAAAAATTCCTGAAATGAAAAAAGAAAGAGAAAACCTTATATCTGCAAGTGAACTCTTCAGAAATAAGCTTACTGAATCCGGTTTTACCACAAGGGGTTCTTCACACATAGTTCCGGTAATTACAGGTGATGATGAAAAAACGGTGCAACTTTCCGCAAAAATGAGATCATCGGGTTTTTATGTCCCTGCCATCAGACCGCCGACAGTACCCGCCGGAACTTCCCGGCTGAGATTTTCTCTCACGGCAGAATTTTCTAAAGATGAGATAAATTCGATAGTTGAAACACTTTCAGGAACCAATTAATGAAACTTTCATGGCTCAATAATTCAGGGAACGGTTCGCTCATACTTTTCTTTTCGGGCTGGAGCGTTGAGCCGGAACATATGGGTTTTCTTGAATGCTCGCACTTTGATGTTGCGATGCTTCACAGATATGACTCTTTTGACATTCCTGACGGGATCGACTTCGCAAAATATGACGAAATTATTGCAATTGCTTATTCTTTCGGTGTTTTTACAGGTTTAACCGCCCTTTCAAAGATAAATTTCTCAGGGGAGATATTTGCAGTAAACGGAACAATGAAACCGGTTGACAACCGTTTCGGCATAAGAAAAATGGTTTTTGATAAAACCCTTGCAAACCTGAACGAAGAGACCCTGGATCAGTTCAGAAAAAATATGTTCGCGGATAGTCCTTCATACGAAACATTCGCCAAAAGCTCTAAATTCATCAACAATATTGATGGCTTAAAAAAAGAACTCGAATTCATCCGTGACAACAGTGAAAAAGGGAGCAGTGATCTTTCAAAAGTACAGAAAGTTCTCATTTCAAAGTCGGACAGAATAATATTTTCAAAGAATCAAGTTGATTTCTGGAACGATTTCAACTATGTATTGATTGACGGGGGTCATTTTCCGTTTTACGGGTTTAAGAGCTGGGGGGAGATAGTTCAATTATGCAGACAGTAGACAAAACGAGAGTAAAAAAGAAATTTCTTGAAGCACTTCATTCTTACGATGATCACGCTTCAGTTCAGCGGCTGATGGGGCTTGAGCTTGTAAGAGAGCTTAACAATTACTCCCCTGAAAAATTCGGCACTGTTCTTGAGATCGGTTCAGGAACAGGAAAACTGACAAAATATCTAAGCAGAGAGATACGGTTCAACACTATTTTCTGCAACGATCTTTTTGAAGAGGCATATCCTTACATCGTCAAATGGTGCAAAAAAGAGAATTTTCTTGTCTGTGACGGTGAAGATGTTTCCAAACTTCCGGGCAATATTGATCTCCTCGTTTCAAATGCGGCATTTCAATGGTTCAATGATCTGCCGGGATTTCTCCATTCGGTCCGGTCACGGCTCAACGACAATGCGATAGCCGGATTTACAACTTTCGGCCCATCGCAGTTTAAAGAAACAAAAGAAATAACAGGAAAATGTCTTGAATATGTTGTCAGAAAAGATCTTGAAGAACAGATTCAGGATAAATACAAAGTTCTTTATTTCAATGAATGGGAGGAAACTCTCAAATTCGCTTCTGTAAAAAGAGTTCTCAAACATATTTCCTCAACTGGAGTTTCGGGGGTTTCAAGCTCTCTTCCTTCTATGGACTTTGAGACTTTTCAGACAAAATACAAAGAAAAATTCTTTGACGGTGAGATGTATTCTCTCACCTATCATCCGCAGATATGGATATTGAAAGCTCTCTGATAAAGGGGTGTCTCATCTGCGGTTCAAAAACTGCAGATAACGGACTGTTCTGCAGTGAATGCGGAAAATTTGCACTTACTGTTGAAAGAAGATGCGTCAGATGCGGAGCTTTCACACTCGACCCTTCAAAGCCGGAATGCAATTCGTGCCGCGGTAAAAAGATATTTTTTGACACGATCTTTTCCTGTTACATCTATTCCGGCCCGGTATCAAGTGTCATATCAAAAATGAAATATGGAAAAATCGAGTCCTTTGCCGTAGTTCTCGGAACTTTTCTTGCAATGAATGTTCCTGCTGACATTGTGAACGGGAGGACTGTGATCTTTCCTCCAATGAGCTTTTTCCACAAATTCTCAAGATCTTTCAATCAGGCACAGATCATCGCCGACAGAGTTGCTTCAATACATAAGCTCGAACTTGACAGCAGACTCATCAAAAAAGTGAAAAGGACGAAACCGCAGGCATCTCTAACCTATGAAGAAAGACAGACAAATCTTAAAAACGCATTTTCGCTCACAAAAGATGTAAAGAGCCGTTCTTTTCTCATTGTTGACGATGTCTGCACAACTTTTTCCACGATAAATTCAATTGCTGAACTTCTTAGAAAAAACGGTGCTGAAAGTGTAAATGCCGTCACTGTTGCAAGAACTTCACCTTATTTTACCTGATCTTTCTTTTTAATTTCATTTTGTCTGTCTATTGATGTATAATTACTGGCTAACAATTTCTTTTGGAGGATTTTATGAAAAGATTTTTTATTGCGGCCATTTTGATCAGTTCACTAATTTTTACTGTTTCATGCGGAGACAACGATACCGGCGATTCCGGTGACACAGGCAACACAGGTGACACAGGCGACACCGGTGACACAGGCGACACCGGGGACACAGGTGATACCGGAAACACTGGTGATACCGGCGACACGGGCAATACTGGCGACACAGGCAATACAGGAAATACCGGTGACACCGGAAACACTGGAAACACCGGCGACACAGCTGTTGAGTGTGTAGGAATTTCAATTGAATCAATGGCATTGATACAGGGAGAAGATATGTATGAAGGAACTCTTTCAAAGCAGATTGGAGACGAAACCCTTGAAGACATTATATCATTTCAATTCTACACGGAAGATTATTCTCCTGTGCCTGAGCTTCCTGCCGGAACTTATGATCTTGGAGCAGGTGTCAATGCAAATTTTAATTCCTGTTCTGAGTGTGTTCTGATCTTTGAGGACGACTATTCAAAAACATATTTTCAGGAAAGTGGAACACTTACGATCACAGAAAACAAAGCAGGAACTCTTGAAACGAAAGGAACTCTGACTGCCAAACTTGTTGAAGTCACAATAGCAGAAGATTACACATCAACACCGGTTGCGGGCGGCGGCTGTTTTGAAATCGAAGCCGGAACATGGGACATCATCTGCGTTCCTGACTGCGAAGGGAAAATATGCGGCGGCGACGGTTGCGGCGGCGAGTGTGGTGACGGATGTGAAGCGGATAAACAATGCAATGCTGAAGGTACCGCCTGTGTTAATTATGAATGCACAGCAATAACACTCGGGGAAACATCTGCCGGAGTCATAAGTGCAGAAGACGGATACTGGACTTATGATGTCCTTTTTGATCCGGCGACCGGTGAAGCAGAATTAGACGACAAAGTATCGCTGCAGCTTTATGCTGAAGTCGAAGCAGAAGATTCATTTGATCTTGCCGGCACAAATTACTATGACTGCGAACAGTGCATTCTTGTTTACGAAGACATGGAATTTGATGAAACGAGCGGTGATCTTATAGCGCTTGGCAAAGTATATTTCCAGCAGAAAGGAACCCTTGATTTTGAATCATTTGATGCCGCAACAGGAAAAGTTAAAGCATCTGTAACAGGACTTAGACTTATTGAAGTCACAATAGACAGTGAATATACTTCCTACCCTGTTCAAGGTGGAGCATGTCTTGAAGTTGCCACAGGAACTGTTGAACTTAAGTAACTGAATTCTATTCGTTCTGACTGATCTAAAGAAAATTCTTTAACACTTTCCTGATCTTTTCCTGTTCAAGCGGTTTTGCCAGAAAGTGATCCATTCCCGATTTCATGCACTTTTTCTGCTCAGAAACTTCAACTCCTGCAGTAAGAGCAATTATTGGAACGCGGGTTTTTGAAACAGACTCTATTTCCCTTATCTTTTCAGTCGCTTCAAGACCATCCATTTTCGGCATCTGAATATCCATAAATATCAGATCAGGTGAATATTTTCTAAAATTCTCAACCGCTTCGATACCATTTGCGGCCTCTATCAGACGGGCGTTGGGCAGCATTTTGCCGACAACTGCCTTGATCACGACCATGTTCACTGAATTATCTTCAACAATCAGAAGAGAAAGAGATCGTTCGGACACAACCTGTTCTTTAACACTTTCATTTTCAGATTCCATTTTCATGTCCGTGCTTTCCTTGAAAACATCAACTGATATTTCAAAGTAAAAAGTTGTCCCTTTCCCCGGAACACTTTCAATATTTATCTTACTTCCCATTTTATTAGCGATCATTTCTGAAATAATGAGCCCGAGCCCCGTTCCACCGTATTTACGGGTAATAGAGCTGTCTGCCTGTGAAAATGCCTTGAAAAGTTTTGCTTTCTGATCATCATTTATTCCGATTCCTGTGTCTCTAACATAAAAAGTGAATCTTCCTGTTTTTCCGGCTGTATAATTGAATTTAACTTCCAGCTCAACTTCACCGGTTTCAGTAAATTTGACAGCATTACTTAAAAGATTTGCAAGGATCTGCTTCAACCTGACAGGATCAACTTTTGCAAATTCAGGCATTGAGCCGTCAATGATCATTTTTATTTCAAGCCCTTTCCTTTCAGCAGAAAATCTTATTATCTCAATACTGTTCTTTAATAGCTCATACATATCCGTTATGACTGGATCAAGTTCCATCATCCCTGCCTCTATCTTTGAAAAGTCAAGGATATCATTGATAATTTCAAGAAGTGTGTGCCCGGAGACATTCACATTGTCAACATACTGCTGCTGCAGTTGAGTAAGCGGTGTGTCCTTCAGAAGATCTGTAAAACCGATGATTCCGTTTAAAGGTGTCCTTATCTCATGGCTCATTTTGGCAAGGAATTCACTTTTGGCGTTGCTCGCCGCCTCAGCAAGCTCTTTTGCTTTTCTTAACTCCTGTTCACGCTCTGCCTGTATCTTTCTTTCATTCTGTCTGAGTTCATTAAGATCGTTCCTTATCAAAGCAATTGATTCAGTCAGATATGCAAGAGGATTATCTTTGGAAACCACGGCATTTGGAATGACTCCCGACTCTTCCCACTGCAACTCACCGAACACATTGCTTAATTCCTCAAGATGGGCAGGTGTTACAATCATCGGTTTTTCTTCCCTGGCACTTTTGAGTTCCATGGGACTGTTATTTATTTTTTTAAATGTCTCTTCTACTGAATTCGTTATGATATATCTGATATTCAGAAACGGAGAAAATGCAGTGATCAGTGCTCTGTTGAAATTATCGGGATTAATTATAATGCGGGCTCCACCGTTATTATCTGTCTCCTGCATTCTTTTTTTCACTTCCTTGGCAAACTGCTGCCTGCAGCGGAAAGATCTTATTGCCGCAAGTTCAGAAAAATTGGTGATTATGTATGGAAGTTTTCTAAGATGATTCTCTACCAGCACCTTTGTTGCAAGATCACTCGACTTCTGAACATCGTCAATAGTGGTTAAGTTTCCGTGCATAGAAACATAAAAAAGAACTCCGGGGATGTAACCAACCTGATATTTATAATTATTCTGAGGGTTTTCATAAACCCACTCCGGTTTAAAAATGATATCACTAAAACTTATAGCCATCTGATCTTCTTTCGGTTTTTCATTCTTTTGTTCAAGAATGGTTACAGCGGCTTTAACCGCTTCATGATAATTTTTTGCGGAAGCAACTTTAAATGAAGTCGGTCCGAAAAATCTGAGCCCCTGATTGATGAAAGGCCTGAACCAGGATGGCTCCTCAATGAAAATAATGCCCGTCATCGTTGCACGGTGTTCGTTGAAGTAATACATCTGCTTTTTCATGTTCTTAAAGGAAAGCCGCCCCGTCAACTCTGAAAGATTCCTTATCTGAACAAAAGGTTTTTTTACCCCCGCAGCAGCACAGAATTCCTCAACGAGCATATTGAATTTATCAAGATCTACATTTTTTAAACTTCCTCTGCTTTGAACATACACAATGTTTTCGCCGACCTTCTGCAAAGTAGTGTGGTAATCTTTATTGATTCTTACATCGGCAAACTCAGGAAGCGTCACTATCAGCCGACCAGTCACCGGACATTTTTCCTGATTGTAAGTGTCATTCTGTTTCATCATTATATTTGATCTTAAACCATTCTTTAAACCGTTTCAAACCATCCGCAACATAATACTCTTTTCTTATTTTTTTGCCAAGAGTGTTGGGATTATCAATAAGTGCAAAATTTGCGTTTACGGGTTGGAAATCATTTGTGACGGCACTCATTTTTCTGAGTATTCCGCCGGTCATGGTCTCTTTTGGAGGAAGTATATCTTTGATATTATTGCCTTTTGTGATCTCAGCAATACAGAGGTCTGCCCACATTCCTGAAAATATGCTTTCGTTGTAGCCCTCAACTCCTGAGAGCTGTCCAGCAACAAAAACATTTTCCATTGTTCTCACTTTTACGCCGTTTTCGAGAACTATAGGGGCATTGAAAAAAGAATTGCGGTGAACAGATCCGAACCTTGTGAATTCGGCATTCTTTAACCCGGGAAGCGTTCTGAAAACTCTTTTCTGCTCCCCCTGTTTCATCCGTGTCTGGCATCCGACAAGGTTGAGAACACTTTTTTCACTGTTTTCGGCTCTGAGCTGAACCACAGCATAAGGTCTTCTTCCCTTCCATTCAAAACCTACAGGCCTGAACGGACCGAATGAAAGTGTCTTGAATCCCCTTTCCGCCATCACTTCTATCGGCATGCACCTTTCAAAGAATTCAGGTTTTTCAATTGAACTCCACGGAATCTTTTCTGCTTTTATAAGTTCTTCAACAAATTGAGAATATTCATCTTTTTCAAGAGGAATGTTGAGAAAATCTGCTTCCCCTTTTCCATATCTGCTTCCCCAGAAACATTTTTCAACATCAATGCTTTCAAGTGTCACAAGCGGGGCTATCGCATCGTAGAACGATCCACCTTCGACCGAAATTGAATTCATCATCACTTTATCTGTCAGAGGTCCTGTCGCAATGATATAAAAATCTCCCTGGAATCTTGCTTTCAACTCTTCAACCGTAGATATGTTCAAACCTTTGTGAAAAGTTATGCACCCGTTTTCATATATCATTTTTGAGATCAATTTTGAAAATTCGACTCTGTTGACAGCAAGACTTGCCCCTGCCGGAACACTGCATTCTGATGCCGCTTTTAAAAGAAACGATCCCATTTCACGCATTTCCTCTTTTAAAAGGAAACTTGCCGTTGAAGGAGACTCCGATTTAAAGGAATTGGAACAGACAAGTTCAGCTGGAGACGGTTCTGAATATACTTCTTCATTTAAAAAATGAGGTTTGCAGTCTATCAATTCAACTGAAAAACCATTTTGTGCAAACTGTAGGGCCGCCTCGGATCCCGCAAGACCGGCACCGAGGATGACTATTTTCATTTTGGCTTGTGACCGCAGTTCTGGCAGACTTTGCCCGATCTTTTCTTTTCAACTATATATGCAAATCCGCATTTTTCGCACTTCTCTCCCGCAACAGGCGGATACCAGCTTACGAAATCACATTTCGGATAATTGGTACATCCGTAGAATGCCTTCCCTTTTTTTGATCTTTTCGGAGTTATTTTTCCGTCACAACCCTCTTTCGGACATGCTGCAACGAACTTTTCCTCTCTGATTATCGTTTTGCACTTAGGATAAGCGCTGCATGCCTTGAATTCACCGAACTTGCCGTTCTTGACAACCAGCGGACTGCCGCAGTTTGGACATTTTTCATCAAGCTTTCTGTCTGCTGACTGCTCAACCGACTTCAAGTGAACTTCTTCACCGACCTTCTCTATCGAACCGGCAAAGTCACAATCAGGAAAAGTTTCACAGCTTAAGAACGGCTGATTCCCTTTTTTCGACCATCTGACAACAAGTTTCTTTCCGCATTTCGGACACGCTTCTTCAGCATATATCCTCTTTTTGCCCTCTTTTTTCACCTTACTTATGCCCGAGTCGAGAACCTTATTGAAAGTGCCGTAGAATGACTGAACAACATCAAGCCAGTCCCTGTCACCCGTTTCAACGGTATCAAGTTCAGATTCCATTCCGGCAGTAAAACCGATGTTGATTATCTCAGGAAAGAACGACACCAGCGTGTCGCTGACCAGAATACCAAGCTCTGTAGCCATCAAAGCACCTTTAGGATCTTTCATCCTTTCAATGTAGTTACGCTGAACTATCTGCTTTATTACAGTTGCGTATGTCGAAGGTCTTCCTACTCCCTGTTCTTCAAGCTCCTTCACAAGACTTCCCTCGGTAAATCTCGGTGACGGCTTCGTGAAATGCTGTTCAGCATCGACTTTGTTAAGTTCGGCTGATTCACCCTGCAGAACTTCCGGAGTCAGGTCCTCGCGACCATTCTTTTTATATATCTTTCTATAACCTTCAAACTGGATCACACTGCCTGTTTTTTTGAAAAGGAATTTTCTATTTGAATCTTCAACTGTGATGACCGTCGTTTCATAAATTGCATCCTGCATCTGAGTGGCGACGAACCTTCTCCAGATCAGCGTGTAGATGTTGAGCTCATCTTTCGTGAGTTTTGATGCGACCTTGTCGGGAGTGAGCGCAATACTCGTCGGTCTGATGGCTTCGTGTGCATCCTGAGTCTTTCCCTTCTTGTTAGCAAATATTCTTGTCTTTGGTGAAAGATAATTCTTTCCTATACTGTCTGAAATGTAATTTCTAAGAGCGGTATTTGCCTCTTCCGATATTCTGAAAGAGTCAGTTCTCATATAGGTTATAAGACCGGTAACCCCTTCTTCACCAAGATCCTTACCTTCATAAAGTGACTGTGCTATTCTCATTATCTGTTCAGCAGTATAGTTGTAAAGACGGCTCGCCTCCTGCTGAAGATTGCTTGTGTTAAGCGGCGGAAGCGGAGATTCCTTTTTCTCTTTCTTTTCAACCGAAGTGACTGAAAAAGTGCCTGCCGACATGATCTCTTTCTTTATTTCTTCCGCTTTCGATCCGTCCGCCACACTGACCTTTTCACCTTTTATTTTATCAAGCAGGGCGTCCACTTTTCCTGCCTTCACTTTGAAATCGGCTTTGAAATTCCAGTATTCTTCCGGAACAAATGCCTTTATCTCCTTTTCTCTTTCGGCAACCATCTGTAATGCAACAGACTGGACTCTTCCGGCACTAAGACCCTTCTTTATGCTTCTCCACAGGAACGGTGAAAGTTTGTATCCGACTATTCTGTCGAGTATTCTTCTTGCCTGCTGAGAGTTGTAGAGATTGTCATTCAATTTTGAAAAGACATCGATCGCTTTAAGCACGCCTGTCTTGGTGATCTCGTGGAAAAGAACTCTGCGCACTTCCCTTCCTTCAAAAAGGGATGCTATATGAAAAGCGATCGCTTCACCTTCACGGTCAGGGTCGGAGCCGATATATATCTCTTCAGCTTCGGATGCCTCCTTTTTAAGCATTGCTATAACCTTTTCCTTACCCGGGATCACTTCGTATCTCGGCTTGAAATTGTTTTCAATATCAACACCCAACCGCTTTGAAGGAAGGTCGATAATGTGTCCCATTGAAGCAACGACCTTGAACCCTTTAAGGTATTTTGTCAGAGTCTTTGCCTTTGTCGGTGATTCGACGATAAGAAGTTTCATAGCTTTACCTCGCTGTATCTGTAAATTTTTCCGGGAAGTTCATCGATCATCTCCTTCATCATAAGAAAAAGCAGTATTGAAGGAAGTTCCGTAGCTGAAAATCCGCTGCGTTCCGAAAGTGTGTCAAAATCAATCCCCTCACCGCTTTCAACGATCAGACGGTAAACCTTTTTTTCATCATCTTCAAGATCTGTATCCGTCAGAACATTCAACGGCTTAATATGTTCACTAAAAAAATTTTTGCAATTAAAAAATTCATCAAGCTGTTCAAGATCATACAAAAGTTCGACACCCGGATCTTTTTTCCGGCTGTTGAGAAACTGATAATTTCCCGTAAAAAGTTCATCATCTATCGGTCCCGGAATTACAAAAACCTTTTTATCAAATTCCCTTGCAAGCCGCGCCGTTATAAGACTTCCGCTTTTTGTTGACGCCTGAACAAGCACAAGCACGGAACACATTTTTGCAACGATCTCGTTCCTTATCGGGAAATTCTTTTTTAACGGAGGAGTCTGAGGCGGGAACTGGGAAATTAGTGCGCAATTCTGCCGGATCTCTTCTGCAAGTCCGATATTTTCTTCAGGATATATCACATCTATTCCTGTTCCTAAAACCGCTATTGTCCTTCCGCCGTATTTGAGAGCAGATCTGTGTGATTCTGTGTCTATCCCCCTTGCAAGACCGCTTATGACTGTTTTTGAGTTCATGACAGCTTTTTGTGCCACCGCCTGAGCCATCTTGATTCCGTAAAGTGACGGTTTTCTGCTTCCGACGATCGCAACACCTCCCGCATCTTCAGGGATCAAAGACCCTTCGATATAAAGCGGATACGCTATTTCAGGTCTGCATTTTAAAATTTTATCAGGATGTCTGTTGTCACCGGCGTCAATTTTCATCATTTTAAAGATTCCAGAAAATTTTTCATTTCAAGTATCTGGTCATCAGGAGTTGAGGCACCTGCGGTAAGTCCTGCAACAGAACATTTTTTAAGTTCGTTCAGCATCTCTTCGGTAAAATCGTCAACAGATTCAACCATGTAAGATCTTTCGTTCTTTTCTTTAACTACCTGAAAAAGCTTCATCGTGTTGGATGAGTTCATCCCTCCCAGAACTATCATCGCATCAACCCTTGTCGCAAGTTCTCTTGCCGAATCCTGACGGCTGAATGTCGCATTGCATATCGTCTGAGCCGATTCAAATATGTTCTCTTTTTTCTGCTCAATGAATTTTCTTATCTTTCTAAGCATATTGTCATAGTTGGCAGGCCTTGAAGTGGTCTGAGCAACGCAGTATATTTTTTTGTGTTCAGTTATAAATCCCTCTACTTCACTCCACTTTTGCAAAACTTCTGCGGGAGATACAACAAGAAAATGGCCTTTTATCCTTGAAGTTATCCCCTGAACCTCTGAATGGTCCTTATCCCCCATGACGATAACGGCATATCCGCCTGAAGATTTCTTTTCAACGAGCTGATGGATCCTTTTAACATAGGGGCAAGTAGTGTCAACAACCGTAAGTCCTTGAATCTTTCCAAGTTTATTTTCAGCATCAAGTGTGATCCCGTGGCTTCTCACAACAACGATACAACTTTCAGGAATGTTTTCCGTGTCTCTTACTTCGACTCCGATCGAAGCATAGTGCTCAACAACTCTCGGATTATGGATGAGCGGGCCGAGCATCACTGCCTTTCTTTTTTCCAGTTCTGCTGTTTTTACCGATTCTTCAAGGAGATCAAGCGCTCGTCTTACTCCGAAGCATACTCCTGAATTTTCAGCAACAATGACTTTCAATTTAATTTTTCCCTTTCACGAGCATATTTTACGATAAGTTCAGCGGTTTCAAAAAGATCAATGTCAGAATTATCAACCAGAACTCCGTCAACAGCGATCTTCAGCGGCGCTATTGCCCTTTTTGAATCCTGATCATCTCTTCTTTTTATCTCTTCCACCAGATTTTCCATAGTTATTTCAACACCTTTCTGCTTAAGCTCAAGCATTCTCCTTGCCGCCCTTTTTTCAGGGGATGCCGTAAGAAATATCTTGAGTTCGGCATCTGGAATTATCACTGTTCCGATGTCGCGACCCTCCATTACAACTCCGCCGGCTCTTGCATATCTTTTCTGCATTTCAAGAAGTGCTTCTCTTACAAAAGGAAGTGCCGAAACAGAGCTTGCAAGCATACTCACTTTTTCAGTCCTGATGAAAGGAGTAATATCTTCACCGTTAAGAAATATGTGGTTCACATCATCTTTCATCCTGAATGAAACATCAAAGTTATCAAGCAGTTGTCTTATTCCGGCATGATCTTCAAGTTTCACTGTATCGTTCATCGCATAGGCAAGAGAGCGGTAAATGGCACCAGTATCGACATACTGATAACCGAGCGATCCGGCAACCATTCTGCTTACACTGCTTTTGCCAGCTCCGGCAGGCCCGTCAATTGCTATTCTTATTTTTTTCATATCTCAAACACCTCCCCGAAAGCAGGCCGATTATAGCAACCGGATCAATAAAATCAAGGGAGTTTCCCCTATTAATATTAATTGCTCTAAAGAGCAAAAAGTTTTATTTGACTTACTCTTGAAAATCTGTTGTAGATATGTTCAGGGTTACGGTTTTTTGATTAATAACGGGATATTGGAGAACGAAATGGAAAACAGAGCTCACAATTTTTTTGCCGGTCCGGCGGCGCTTCCGACAGAAGTCCTTAAAAAAGCTCAGGCGGAACTCCTTGATTTCAAGGGAATGGGCGTTTCTGTTATGGAAATGAGTCATCGTGACAAGGCGTTCATAGCTGTTGCCGCTGAAGCTGAAGCGGATCTTAAAAAACTTCTGGGGCTTGGTGATGATTATGCTGTTCTTTTTCTTGGCGGCGGTGCGACACACCAGTTCACTCTGCTTCCGATGAATGCTCTTAATGATGGTGACGAAGCCGATTATATCGTTTCAGGCAACTGGGCAAACCGTGCCTATGAAGAAGGTCAGTTCATTGGAAAGGCAAATCTTGTTGCAACTTCAAAGGAACTTCCTAAAGCTTACAGCGAACTGCCGGTTGTAAAACAGGAGAACATGAGCCCGAAGGCGAAATATCTTCACTTCTGCTCAAATAACACAATTTACGGAACACAGTTCTTTGAGGATAACTTCCCGAAAGCACTTCCGGGTGTAGGCCTTGTATGCGATATGTCAAGCGGTTTCATGTCACACACTTTCGATGCGACAAAGTTCGACATGATCTATGCAGGTGCTCAGAAAAATATCGGACCGGCAGGTGTCACTGTTGTTGTTCTG
>ENA-UPXM01004097-UPXM01004097.1-activated-sludge-metagenome-genome-assembly--contig:-NODE-4097-length-15186-cov-5.941313_pt1 | contig 15186 bp, 13 predicted proteins | sample MGYA00238178_ERZ772708 | MGnify/ENA primary metagenome ERZ772708 (study PRJEB29002, sample SAMN05720212) | activated sludge metagenome | isolation source: anaerobic digester from wastewater... | reverse complement strand
GGCATCGGCAAAAAGACCCAGAAGCAGCTTAACATGATGAGCATTTATAACTGCGGAGAACTGGGGCGCTGCGACGAGGAGAGGTTGACCAGGAAATTCGGCATTGTGGGCAGAAGGCTCAAACTGATGGGCCAGGGCATCGATAATTCGCCTGTCATCCCGGAAGAGCTGCAGGACGAGGTCAAAAGCGTGGGGCATTCCATGACGCTGGAGCGGGATATCTCCCACCCAGACGATATCAGGCGATTCCTGCTGCAGCTGTCGGAAATGGTCGGCAGCCGCGCCAGAAGATACAACGTCAGCGGCAAGACCGTATCACTGTATATCCGTTATGCCGACTTCTTCACCAATCTCGGCAGACAGACCACCGTGCATGACTACATCAACCTGAGCAGCGACATCTACAGCACGACCCTGTCCATACTGGACAGCATCGAACTGGAGCAGCCCATCCGCCTGATGGGCATATCACTGTCCAACCTGAAACATCAGGCGGCCCAGCTGCCGCTGTTTGAGGCAGACCGGAAGAAACTGCTGGCCACCCAGGCCATGGACAGCATTAATCAGAAGTTCGGCAGCATGTCAGTAACATACGGCAACCTTGTCAATGGCAGGGAAAAGCGTGGTTCCTTCGTCATATCCCCGGCCTGGCGGCCGGACGGCATCAGGAATGTAGATGTGAAGTAGGTGCTGCAAAGCAGTTCAATTGACTGCCCCCAGGGATGATTGATTCACTCCTGCTACCAGATCATTAGACCCCTTTTTTTGGCATCAACCGTTATTCCGTCCCCGCCCTGTCCCGCCACTCAAATCCCCCTCTCGGCAGGCAGCGTCTGAATGCGTTGCCATGTGCGGTTTATGCGATAGAGTATGTAGTGTCACTGAAAAACGCCATCCCCGCCATCCGTCACCGCTCTGGGAAAAAGAAGGGGCATATGGCTGAAAATGTCAAATTGATATGCCTGATGGGCTATGCGGCAGCCAAGGACCATGGCCAGATTAAAGAGGGCATCGAGTTGTGCAGCCGTGCGATCCGGCAAAATCCGGAACTGCTGGACAACTACCTGTACCTGGGAAGGCTCTACCTCATGTCCGGGGAAAAGGATCTGGCCATCAAGGCATTCAGATCCGGGCTCAAGGTAAAGAAAGATAACCGAATCATTGCCGAACTTATCAATCTCGGCATACGCAGGCCACCGCCGTTCGATTCGCTGCCCCGGGATCACAAGCTTAATATTGCGGCAGGCAGACTGTTAAAGTTTCTGGGAATGAGGTGACCCCCCCGCAGGATAAGAAGTCAGACCCATTTGAACGCCACTGATAAACCAAAACATTGTGATGCTTAAACCAACCCCAGGCAATTCAAGGCAACCAGGGTCAGTCCGCTGACCAGCACCCACAGGATCATCCCCTGCAGCATCGGCTTTGCCCCCACCTTTTTCAGCACCTCCCTGCTCAAGCCCGCCCCGACCATAAACAGCGTCACCACCAGACATTGTCTGGCAACAGCAGCCAGCATGGCCCAGTACTGTTCAAACCCGGGCAGGACGGTCCTGATTGCGGCAGCGGCGGCAAACCCCAGGATAAACAGCGGGATGCCGGCTTTCTGCCTGCTGCCGCTGCACAGGGATACGATCATGACCACCGGTGCGATCCAGACCGCCCGGGTCAGCTTGACGGTCGTGCCGACCGCCAGCGCCTCAGCGCCATAGCGGGAGGCGGCGCCGACCACGCTGCTGGTGTCGTGAATGGCCAGACCGGACCAGACACCGAAGGTATGCTGGTCCAGCTGCAGCCAGTGCCCCACCAGCGGGAACAGCAGCAGCGCCACCGCGTTCAGGGTAAACACCGTTGCCAGGGCCACGGCAGTTTCATCGTTTCTGGCCTTCACCACCGGGGCCAGCGCGGCAATGGCGCTGCCGCCGCAGATCGCCGTACCGAAAGTGATCAGGGCCGATGTGTTCCGGTCCGTCCGCAGCAGCCTGCCCAGCAGATACCCGGCAAGCAGGGTACAGGCGATGCCAACGACACTGTACCAGATCGAGTTCCTGCCGGTTTGCACAACCTCGCCCAGACTCAGACCGAACCCCAGCCCGACAACCGATAGCTGCAGCAGCAGTTTGCTGTAATGGGCCGATTTTTGCGGCCACGGGTTGCCCATCAGCAGGCTGAGCAGGATCCCCATCACCAGGGCCAGCGCCGTATCCACCCAGGGGGTGGCGCACAGCACCAGTAGCATGAAAAACAGCGCCTTGCGCATCAACTCAACGTTCATAGTCCCTCTCCGGTCTGCAGATCTGCTTGGGAGCATACAGCACGTTTATTATAAATAAAAATGAGTAATATTTTTGATATCAATCAATCTTTTTGATATGATCCCGCTAATGGCCATTACACTGAGACAGTTGGAAATTTTCGAGAAGGTGGCGCGCTGCGGACATGTGACCCAGGCCAGCAGCCAGCTGCTGCTGACCCAATCCGCCGTGAGCATGGCGATTGCCGAGCTGGAGAGGCTGGCCGGCGCCCCGCTTTTTGAAAGACATGGCAAACGCCTGTTTCTGAATGACCGCGGACGCAGCATACTGCCGGAGATTGAAAAGGCTCTGGGGATTACCAGGGGTATCGAACAGTTTTTGGAGAGTTCTGCCGGTGAGCCGGCCGGTGTGCTCAACGTCGGTGCCAGCACCACCATCGGCAACTATATCCTGCCTGACATTGTGGCCGAATTTTCCCGATGCCATACCAGGGCCAGGGTATCCTTGACCGTTGGTAACGCCCGACAGATCGAAAACGCCCTGGAAAACGGCGAGCTGGATCTGGGGCTGACGGAAGGGGTACCGCACTCCAGCGTGTTACATGCCACGAAGTGGAGAGATGATCGGCTGGTTGTGGTGGTTGGCAGGGAACATCCCTGGGCGCAAGGGGGAAAGGCGACACTGGACATGCTGCGCGAGGCCCAATGGCTCATGCGCGAAAAAGGTTCCGGCACAAGGGAGGTCTTTGAAGCGTCGATGGCCCGCAAGGATGTCACGTTTTCCATCGCCATGGAGCTTGGCAACACCGAAGCTATCAAGAAGGCGGCTGAAGCAGGTCTGGGGGCGGGATGCCTGTCAATACTCGCTGTCAGGAGGGAACTGGAAAACGGCTGGCTGGCAGAGATTGCATGCCCGCTGGATCTGGGCAGAACCCTTTTCATCCAGACCAGAATATCCACCTATCAGTCCAGGCTGCTGCAGGCGTTCCTGGGCCTGCTTGCTCAACACCAAAAGTTGTAATCCCGGCCCGTCAACACAATGAAAGCTCGGAGATGCACGACTCAGCCCGGGTCATGGAATTTGCAGAACCGGTTCACCAGCAGGACCACAAGCTTTGACAGCACATTAAAAGCGGAGTAAAGTGCCGTCATCGGAGGGCCTCTGCCATGAGTACTTCACCCGCCTTTATCATCACCTTTGTGGTTACTATTGCCATCATGCTCGCCGTAGCCGTGCACAGTTCTGCCAAGGTGCAATCAGCCGGCGACTTTTCCCTGGCCGGGCGCCGCGCCAGCGGCTTCAACGTGGCCGGCGGCATTCTGGGCACGCTGGTGGGCGGGGCTTCCACTATCGGCACTGTGCAGCTGGCCTACCTCTATGGCCTTTCGGCCTGGTGGTTCACGCTTGGCTGCGGCATTGCCTGCCTGTTCCTGGGAACCGCCCTGGCGCCTTCGCTCAGAAACGGGCTGGTCGAAACCATCCCCCAGTTCATCTCCCGCTACCACGGAGAACGAGCCCGTGTCTGCGCCAGCCTCTTTTCCGCCTTCGGCATGTTCATCCACATCGTTGCCCAGCTTCTGGCCTGCGGCGCCCTGCTTTCGACCCTGTTCAACATCTCGCTGCTGTGGGGCGCACTGATCGCCCTGGGACTGACATTGTTGTTCACCGTCGGCGGCGGCATGAGCAGCGCCGGCCCCCTCGGCCTGATGAAGCTGCTGCTGATCTGTATCACCATGGTTGCCGGCGGCTGGATGGCCTATTCGCTATCAGGCGGTGTTGGCGGCATGCGCTCCGCTCTGCCGGACTTCCCCTGGTTCTCCATCTTCGGCTACGGGGTTAATGCAGGACTGTCCGACTTCTTCTCATTGCTGGTCGGGGTGGTGTCCACCCAGACCTACCTGCAAGCCATCTTTTCTGCCCGCGATGTCAGGGCCGCCAGAACCGGCGCCCTGGTCAGCGCCGTGCTGATGCCGCCGCTCGGGCTGCTGGGCATCGCCATCGGGCTCCACATGCGGATAGCCGCTCCCGGCATCGAGAGCGCCAAAGCCCTGCCACTGTTTTTATCGATGTACTTTCCTCCTGCACTGGCCGGCATCGCCTTTGCCTCGCTGCTGATCACCGCCGTCGGCACGGCCGCCGGACTGGCCATGGGGGTCGGCACGACCCTGCTAGTGGATGTGGTCAGCAAACTCAAGCCCGCCGAGCATCACAAACTACTGCTGATGCGGATTTTGACATCACTGGCACTGATCGGCTCATTCGCCGTCCTGCTGCTCAATCTGGATTCGGCCATCATGAAATGGAGCTTTCTCTCCATGGGACTGCGCGGCGCAACCCTCTGCATCCCGCTTTTGATGGCGATCTTCCTCAAGGAACGTACCAGCAGCCGCGGCGGCGCCATCTCGATTTTCATCGCGCCGGCAGCCGTCATCGCCACCGGCCTGACCGACTCGCCCCTGCCGCCGCTATATGTCGGCCTGACCATCTCACTGGCCGCATTCGGACTCGGCTACCTGCTTGAACAACGACGGATTTGAGTTTTACCCAATCCCTAGTATTATTTATCCATATTGTGTGACGTCAGGCAGCCATGACGACCCAAAAAACACCCTGGCGCGGAGAGACTGAATGCAGCGCATCACAACCGGTATCATCATTTTCGACCAGATAGAGGTGCTTGATTTCTGCGGCCCGTTTGAGGTCTTCAGTGTCACGCGTCTGAACGAGGAACAGCGCAGGGAAGAGCCCTCGCCCTTTCAGCCCGTAATCGTTGCCGAAAATACCGAGCCTGTCACCACAGCAGGCGGCATGCGTGTTATCCCGGATTACTGCTTTGATGCATGCCCAGAACTGGACATCCTGGTCGTTCCGGGTGGCTGGGGGGTCAGAAAACAGATGGAAAATCCATCCCTGCTGCAATGGCTGAAAACGCGCGGCAGCAAAGTACAGACCCTGGCGGCGGTCTGCACCGGCTCCATGCTGCTGGGAGCTGCCGGACTGCTGTCCGGCAGACACGCCACTACACACTGGCGTTCACTGGACTGGATGCAGACATCCTTTCCCGATGTCACGGTTGAACGGGAGCAGCATGTGGTCATTGACGGCAGCCTGATTACCTCGGCCGGCATCTCAGCCGGGATCGACATGGCCCTGACCGTTGTTGGCATCCACTGCGGCAGCAGCGTAGCCGCCGCAACAGCCAGACACATGGAGTATTCCTTCAACACAAGCAACACGCGCAGGATATAAGCCAGCGGGAATCAGCACCCGTTCCCGGCGCAGCAGGCATACGCACAGCACCCCCGTTTCGGAGGCAAGGCATGTCCGATGCAAGCAGCACCACAACCAGCGACCAGACCGCCCGGCATGAGTTCAATCGCCCCGGATACCGCCTCGTGCTGGAGATATCACCCGATCAGACCGAATGCCGCTGTTCATATCACCCTGTCACCGCAGGCGCCCCGCTCACCCACGAAGAGCTTCAGGCAGTATTCAATCAAACCGGCATAGTTTCAGGGATCAATCAGCAGGGTATCCTGGAATTGCTGGAGGCCGCCACATCCAGCAGGGAAACGGCCGGTCTGCTGCTGGCAGCCGGAACACCCGCCGTCCCCGGCCGGGATGGCGCGCTTCAGATTGAAGTAACCGATGACACACAACTCACAACATCGGTCGAAGCAGACACCACAACCGTTGACATGCATGCTGTCCAGCATTTTTACAATGTCACCAGCGGCCAACTGATCGCCACCATTCTGCCCCCCGGTGAAGGACAGCCCGGCCAGAGCATCCGCGGCACAACCATCCAGGCATCATCCGGTAAACCATATTGCCCGGCACTGGGTCAAAACGTATCCATTTCCGATGATCAGCTGACCATAATGGCTAAGGCCGACGGTCGGGTCATCATCAATGGCACAGAGATATCGGTGGAAGATACCTTCACCGTCAAGGGTGACCTGGATTTCAAGGTTGGCAATATCAATTTCAACGGCTTTGTCGACATCAAGGGCGATGTGCTGGATGACTTCTCCATCAAGGCGACCAAAGGCATCCGGGTGCAGGGCAACATCGGTCTATGCCACATTGAGTCGCAAGGTGACATCTCCTTCTGCGGTATGAGCGGACAGGGGCGCGGCACCATCACATGCGGCGGCAGCATCTGCGCTAACTTTATCAACGACGTGACCGTGGAATGCGAAGGTGACGTGCTGGTAGAATCCGAGATACGTAACTGCCACATCCGCTGCCTGGGCAGCATCCGGGTCAACAAGGGCGTGCTGGCCGGGGGTGACTATATGGCATTGGGGGGCATCGAATCCAGTGTCATCGGCACGGTAACATCACTGCACACCCATGTGTCCGCCGGGGTCAACTATCGCGATCAGGAGGAGCTGAACCGCCTGTTTCATGAGCTGAAGGAATTGATCGATCACTTCACGGCAGACAAGGCCAATGCCGACATGAAGGAATTTGCACATCGCCGGGCAGAGATCACCGCCCGGGTGCAGCAGGCGCGCACACGCGATTATCCGGGACGCAACCCCAAGGTCAACGTCAAAAAGCTGCTTTACGAGATGGTCAACATCACACTGGGCACTGTCAGCGAGGACAATCGGGAGGAGCGTCAGGGACCGATTACGATCATTGCAAACACCGTTGAGGAGGGCTTCCGCTATATCGGCATGAGCGATCTTGCGGTCAGGGCGGAAGATATCGAACTGGCCTTTGTGCAGCAGAGCGAATTGCAACATCAGCACAGCGTGGATTAATTACAGCTGCCAAACAAGCCCTTTCTGGATACGACAATAGCCGAGGCATTTGCCCCGGCTATTGTCGTATCCAGCATATGTCAACCGCCTGTTATACCAGAAGCGGCGCAATTACCAGAGAAACAACACTCATCAGCTTGATCAGGATGTTCATGGCAGGACCGGAGGTATCCTTGAAGGGGTCGCCAACTGTGTCACCAACAACAGCGGCCTTATGGGCATCGCCACCCTTCTTCTCGCCTTCCAGCTCTCCCTTTTCGATGAATTTCTTGGCATTATCCCAAGCGCCACCGGCATTGGCCATCAGCAGCGCCAGCAGAACACCGGCCAGGGTTGCGCCAGCCAGCATGCCGCCCAAGGCTTCCTTGCCGATGGAGAAACCAACCACAACCGGCGCAATAACCGCCACAACGCCGGGCAAGACCATTTCGCCAAGGGCTGCCTTGGCAGAAATGTCAACGCACTTGTCAGACTCAGGCTTGACACCGGGCTTGCCTTCCAGCAGGCCGGGGATTTCGCGGAACTGACGACGGATTTCATCGACCATCTTGCCGGCAGCACGTCCCACGGCAGTCATGGTCAGGGCGCCGATGTAGAACGGCAGGGCGCCGCCCACAAACATGCCGATCACGACCTTGGGATCGGTCAGGTTGATTGTGTCAAGGCCAACCGCTGTAGAATAGGCGGAAAAGAGGGCCAGAGCGGTCAGGGCAGCGGAACCGATCGCAAACCCCTTGCCGACAGCAGCAGTGGTATTGCCGATGGCATCCAGACCGTCGGTGATCTTGCGCACTTCAGGCCCAAGGCCGGCCATCTCGGAGATACCGCCAGCATTGTCGGCAACCGGACCATAGGCGTCAACGGTCATGGTAACGCCAACCGTGGCCAGCATACCGACCGCAGCAATACCAATGCCGTACAGGCCGGCATAGTAGTTGGCCACGAAGATACCAACGCAGATGATCAGCACCGGCAGCACACAGCTTTCCAGGCCGACAGCCAGACCGTGGATGATGTTGGTGGCCGGGCCGGTCTTGCTGGCTTCAGCGATGCGGTTTACCGGGGATGCAGAGGTGTAGTACTCAGTGACCAGGCCGATCGCCACGCCGGCGATGGTGCCGGCCAGCAGCGCCCAGAATACGCCGTTGGCGACGCCCATGGCATGGATCACGAAATATGCGGCGACCAGAAAACCACCGGCAGCAATAAAGGTGGTATAACGCAGCGCTGCTGCAGGATGGATGTTTTTCAGAAACTTCATCGAGGCGATGCCAAGCAGCGAGAAGACCAGACCTGCCATGGCCAGGGCCAGCGGCAGCAGCATGGCTTCGGCACGGACAGCAGCCTCACCAACACGCAGCAGGGCTTCCGGATCAGCAATCTTGTTCAGCAGTGCCGGACCTGCGGCAGCAGCAATGGCAACCGTGGCAATGATGGCGCCCACATAGGACTCGAAAATATCGGCGCCCATACCGGCGGTATCACCGACGCAGTCACCAACGTTGTCAGCAATAACACCCGGATTGCGGGGATCGTCTTCCGGAATGCCGGCCTCGATTTTGCCCACCAGGTCAGAGCCGACGTCAGCAGCCTTGGTATAGATACCGCCACCCACACGGGCGAACAGTGCGATAGAAGATGCACCCATGGCAAAACCGTTGATATAGAGGGCTGTCTCGGGGCTGCCGCCGTACATGATATAGGCGACGCCAACACCCACCAGACCCAGCGAGGCAACGGACAGGCCCATAACAGCGCCACCGTTGAATGCAACCATCAGGGCAGCGCCCTGTCCGCTCTTGCGGGCGGCCTCAGCCGTACGCACGTTGGCACTGGTGGCAGCCTGCATGCCGATATAGCCGCACAGCATGGAACACAAAGCGCCGCCCAAAAAGGCCAGGCTGGTCTGGATGTTCATGGCGAAGGTTAAAAGACCGAAGACCAGGACGATAAATCCAACCAGCACGGTGTATTCACGCCTGAGAAACGCCATTGCGCCTTTGTGTATCTCGGCAGCAATCTCACGCATCTTCTCCACTTCAACCGGCTGGGACTTGATCGTGTTAAAAATCAGTATGGCGATGATAAAACCCACCACCCCCAGCACCGGGGCAAACATCTGAACTGTCATACTTCTTCCTCCTCTTTGTTATAGAAATACAATAAGCGTAGTGGTCTCCAAAAACATCTTTATTTATAGGCATTACACATATTTGTCAATCAATTAATGATGCTTTCAGCCCCAGAAGCCAACCTCATTTTGATCGTTTTTATCGCAAATCATGTTTAGTTGTAAGAAATCTGACTCCGTGCTATAAGCACGGTGAAAACAATTTCATCAGGAGTCATACGTCATGTCACTTGTTACCAGAACAGCTGCTGCTGTGCTAATACTTGCCCTGACCGGCTGCGCTTCACAGGGCTCGCTGGACAACGTCCGCAACGATGTGGATGCGGTCAAAACCCGCCTGTTTTCCGTGGAAAAAGACCTGGGAGGCATCCGCGACGACTCCCGGGCAACCGAAAAAAATGTAAAAACCGATGTCGCTTCGGTCAGAAAGCTTTCCGCCGACATGCAGGCCGCCATGGATAGCGCCAAAACCGAGATGCGCATGCTGAACGGCAGGATCGATGACATCGCGCTGACAGCAAAAAAGCCGGCTGAAGACCTGGCTCGTTACAAGGAAGATGCCGATAAACGCATACTGGCCCTGGAAGAAAGAATCACCAAACTGCAGGCCGCACTTGAAAAGGGCGGGCTGCCTGCCCCCAATGAAGGATCAGCCGCCACACCGGACGGAATCTACAAAAAGGGGCTGGAACTATTCAAGGCCGGCAACATGCCGGCCGCCCGTGAGCAGTTTACCATCCTGATTGAAAAACATCCCAAGCATGATATGGTGGCCAACGCCCACTACTGGACCGGTGAGACCCTTTACGGCGAAAAGCAGTACGAGCAGGCCATCCTGGCCTTCCAGGAGGTCATCAAGAACTTTCCCCAGCAGCCGAAGGTACCGGCCGCCATGCTGAAGCAGGCCCTGGCCTTCCGGGCGATCAAGGACAACAAAAGCGCCAAGTATGTGCTGAAAAGACTGGTTGCCAAATACCCCAAAAGCCAGGAAGCCAAAAAGGCCAAGACCCTGCTGAAACAGATCAAGTAAAAACCGTTGACCGTTGACCGTTGACCGTAAACGTAAACGTAAAAGGGCGATACGCATCACGCGTACCGCCCTTTTTTCGATATGTAACCAGTTGATTTAAAGCCTAAAAGACATTTCGCACGGATAAGCATCTGATCAGGCCTGGTAGAAGCCTGGTTGAAAACCTGGATGTTTTATGATCCGAATTTGTAATCCGGTTTTATCAGATTTGATCCGTGTGAAGCGATTTTGATTTTGCAGATCTATCCTTAACAAGCACAAACAACCTGAATCTTTATATCGGTGATAGGTCCGAAAAAGAACAAGGCATCTACAATTACAAGGCCCCCTTGGTGGACAGGACACCCTGCACCCTGGGATCAAGCTGGCTGGCCATATCCATGGCGCGCGCAAACGCCTTGAAACAGCCTTCGATGATGTGGTGGGCGTTTTCGCCATAGGCCACGCTGATATGCAGGTTGGCACCACAGTGGTTGGCAAAGGCCTGGAAGAATTCACGCGCCAGTTCGGTATCGAACTGTCCGATTTTTACCTTGGGCAGTTGGACATTATACACCAGATAAGGACGGCCGGAGATGTCCACGCTGACACGGGCCAGGGCTTCATCCATCGGCACGTCAGCCTGCCCGTAACGCCGGATGCCCTGCTTGTCACCCAGAGCCTGCTTGAAGGCCTCGCCCAACACAATGCCGATATCCTCCACCGTGTGGTGGAAATCGATGTCAATGTCGCCGCTGGCCTCCACCGTAAGGTCAAACAGACCATGGCGGCTGAACAGATCGAGCATGTGGTCCAAAAACGGCACGGACGTGCTGATGCGCCCCGCGCCACTGCCATCCAGATCCAGAGAAAGCCTGACGCTGGTCTCCCTGGTAACCCTTTCGATTGTCGCTGTACGTGACATAGTTTCTCCCTTTACTTCAAAAATCAATTTGCCACAGAGTTCACAGAGGACCCAGAGAAAACCAGAAACAAACAAAACTATTCAAAGTTAATCCGTACTGCATTTACGTTAGTTTGAGACGTCCTCTGTCCGACCTGCATATTTCACTGTCATTCCTCTGTGACCTCTGTGGCAAGCAGAGCTGTTTGAATTTTAACCGATGTCCTTCATCGCAGCCAGTGTCTGTTCCATCTCCTCCCGGGTGCCGATCGAGATGCGGATGCCATGGCTGAGCAGCGGATCGGAGAGCAGGCGCACCAGAATCCTGCGCGCGTAAAGACCTTCATAAACCCTTCTGCCGCTGCGATCCGGAGGTGTGGCAAAGATAAAATTAGTGCTGGATGGTATCACGTCATAGCCAAGGCTGCGAAGTTCGGCGCTGAACCAGTCCCTGGTTTCGCAGACCTTGCGGCAGCATGCGCGCAGATACTCCTGGTCGCCCAGGGCGGCAACGCAGGCAGCCTGGGCCAGGCGATCCAGGTTGTAGTGGTCGCGAATCTTGTCCAGGGCAGCAATCACTTCCGGACGGGCAATTGCCAGCCCCAGACGCATGCCGGCCAGGGCGTAGCTTTTGGAAAACGAGCGGGTCACCACCACGTTATCATACTTCTTCACCAGTTCCAGTGCCGTGCTGCCGGCAAAGTCGGCATAGGTCTCATCCAGCACCAGCATGCCGCTGCAGCGCCGGGCGATGTCCTCGATGTAATCCAGCGGGAACACCGTGCCGAAGGGCGCATTGGGGCTCGTCAGAAAGAACAGCTTGCCGTCGTAGCGTTCGGGGAAATCCTTGACGAGAAAATCATCCGTCAGGCCGAAGGTGCGTATGCTGGCCCCCTGTACCTCCGCCAGCGTGGCATAGTAGGAGTAGGACGGGTTGACGTAGGCGATTTCCTCACCCTCGCCGGCAAAGGCGCGGATCAGGTTGTTGAGCACCTCGTCGGAGCCGTTGGCCATGATTACCCATGAGGGATCAAAACCGTAAAGCCGGCCAGCCGCTTCACGCAACAGTTGGCTGGACGCACTGGGATAGCTGCGCAGACTGGCCCCGTCAGCGCCAAGCTCAGCCAGGATCGCCTCTGCCACGCGGGGCGATGGCGGGTAGGAATTTTCATTGGTATTAAGCTTGACCCAGGAGGCGATGTCATCCGGCTGAAAGCCGGGCACATAGGCCTGCATCTCTGCGATATTCTTGCGTAGCCTGCTCATGAAATCTTCCTTGAAATCAATCTTGCTTTTATGTACCCACGAACCAAGCTAACAAGCAAGGCTCTCCGCGTTACCCTTTTCGGACTGTCACCGACCTGGCATGGGCCTCCAACCCCTCCATGCCCGCCAGCCTTTCCACATCAGGCCCCAGGCGTTGCAACCCGGCCCGGGAACAGTAGATCAGCGAGGACTTCTTGACGAAATCATCCACCGACAGCGGGGAGAAGAAGCGGGCGGTGCCGCCGGTCGGCAGGGTATGGTTCGGTCCAGCCAGATAATCGCCGGCGGCCTCCGGCGTCCAGTGTCCCATGAAGATGGCGCCTGCATTGGTGATCTGCGGCAGCAGGGCAAACGGGTCGCTTACCGCCAGTTCCAGGTGCTCGGGAGCGATACTGTTGGAAAAGGCAACCGCCTCGTCCAGGCTGGATGTCACGATGATGGCACCGTAACGATCCCACGAGGCCCTGGCAATTGCCTGCCGGGAAAGCTGCTGCAGCTGAAGCTCCACCTGGGCCGCCACCGCCTCGCCGAAGCCTCGGTCGGTGGTGATCAGGATTGACGAGGCCAGTTCATCATGTTCGGCCTGGGAAAGCAGGTCCGCGGCGATATGGGCCGGTGTGCCGCTGCCGTCGTTGATCACCAGGATCTCACTGGGACCGGCGATCATGTCAATACCTGCCTGGCCAAAAACCAGCTTTTTGGCAGTGGCCACATAGATATTGCCCGGTCCGGTGATCTTGTCCACCCGCGGGATGGTTTCAGTGCCATAGGCCAGCGCCGCCACGGCCTGGGCGCCGCCGATGCGGAAGATGCGGTCAACACCGGCCAGCCTGGCAGCCGCCAGCACGTGGGGGTTGCTCTCCCCGCCTGGCGTGGGAGTAACCATGATGATCTCGCCCACCCCGGCCACCTTGGCCGGCACGGCGTTCATGATCACGCTGCTGGGGTAACTGGCCTTGCCGCCCGGCACATAGATGCCGACCCGGCTAAGCGGCGTGATCTTTTGCCCCAGCAATATGTCCGCTTCTTCCGTGGAAAGCCAGCTCTGCTGTTTCTGCTTCTCGTGAAAGCTGGTCACCCGCTGCACCGCCAGCCGCAGTGAAGCCAGCTCTTCCGGAGCAACCGCAGCAAAGGCGCGTTCGATCTCCTCCGGGGTAACTTCCAGCCGGGAAACCGAAGCGGCCTCCAGCCGGTCAAATCGGCAGGTCAGCTCCAGCAGGGCCTGGTCGCCCCGTTTGCGCACATCGGCGATAATGCCGGCCACGACCTGCTCCACCTCACGGCCGGTCTCTTCTCCACGGGAGAGAATCGCAGCAAACTGCGCATCAAAACCACTGTCCTTTATATCCAGAAAAAGCATTCAAAAACCCCGCTATTAAAAAAACTAAAGTACCTGCTCCAGACTGCGGATAATCTGGCTGATGCGGCTGCACTTGATCTTCAGGCTGGCGCGATTGACGATCAGGCGGGTGGTGATGTCAGCGATGTGCTCCACCTCCACCAGGCCGTTCTGACGTAGCGTCTCACCGGTGGAAACCAGATCCACGATCCGCTCGGACAGACCGACCAGCGGCGCCAGCTCGATGGAACCATACAGCTTGATGATCTCGACCTGGATGCCCTTGGAGGCGAAATAGCGTTCCGTGACATTGGGATACTTGGTGGCAATGCGGATATGGGACCAGCCGGTCGGATCATCATTGCCGGCCAGGCTGGCCGGTTCGGCCACCATCATGCGGCAGTAGCCGAACTTCAGGTCCAGCGGCTCATAGAGATCCTTGCCCTGTTCCATCAGGGTGTCCTTGCCGACAATCCCCAGGTCGGCACTGCCATACTCCACATAGGTCGGCACATCCGTGGCGCGTACGATCATGTAGCGCATCTTCTGGGCCGGATTTTCAAAGATCAGCTTGCGTGAATCGCTGAGCAGCTCGCTGCAGTCGATGCCGATCCGGCCAAACAGCGCGACAGATTCCTCCAGGATACGGCCCTTAGGTATTGCTATGGTTATAAAATCGTTCATATAAATCAGGGACCAGGGATCAGGGACCAGGGATCGGGAAAGTCATATCACCTGTCCCCAATCACCAGCGCCCAGTCACTGTAGCCTCACTCCTTTACCCTTTGTATGTCCGCCCCCAGAGCGGCCAGCTTCTTTTCGATGGATTCGTAGCCGCGGTCAAGATGATAGATACGCGACACCTCGGTAGTATTGTCCGCCGCCAGACCGGCCAGTATCAGCGAGGCCGATGCACGCAGGTCCGTGGCCATCACAGGTGCGCCGGACAGCTTCCTGACCCCTTTGACCGTAGCGGTATTGCCCTCGATGACGATGTCCGCTCCAAAACGCAACAACTCCGATACATGCATGAATCGGTTTTCGAAGATATTCTCACTGATCACGCTGGCGCCATCGGCAATACACATCATGGCCATGAACTGGGCCTGCATATCCGTAGGAAAACCGGGGTAAGGCCTGGTCTTGATATTCACACTCCTGAGCCGTTTGGGGCCCTTGACCCGCACCACGTTGTCGCGGCTGGTAATCTCCACTCCGGCGTCCTGCATCTTGAACACCAGCGCATCCAGATGCTCCAGCTTCATGCCGTGGATGCGGATATCACCGCCGGTCATGGCCGCAGCGATCATGAAAGTGCCGGCCTCGATCCGGTCCGGCATGACATCGTAATTGACCGGACTGAGCTCACTGACCCCCTGAACATGGATGGTATCGGTACCAGCACCTTCGATGCGGGCTCCCATCCTGTTGAGAATCTGGGCCAGATCGATGATTTCCGGCTCACGGGCGGCGTTTTCCAGGATCGTTTCCCCCCTGGCGGTGGCCGCCG
>ENA-UPXM01004091-UPXM01004091.1-activated-sludge-metagenome-genome-assembly--contig:-NODE-4091-length-15198-cov-5.981179_pt1 | contig 15198 bp, 14 predicted proteins | sample MGYA00238178_ERZ772708 | MGnify/ENA primary metagenome ERZ772708 (study PRJEB29002, sample SAMN05720212) | activated sludge metagenome | isolation source: anaerobic digester from wastewater... | reverse complement strand
AAACCCGTGCGCGAACTGAAAATGCTGACCCTGAATGAACATACTGAAGAAAAGCAAATCCCCGCGCTACTCGCGCCATTATTGGCTGGCCTAGATGTGGGCTTAATGAGTGAAGCAGGCTGCCCCGGCATTGCCGACCCTGGTGCCAAGCTCGCCGCCCTCGCCCATGCAAAAGGCATTAAAGTGGCGCCGCTGGTTGGCCCCAGCTCCATATTACTCAGCCTTATGGCGAGCGGCTTAAACGGGCAACGCTTCGTATTCCTAGGCTATATTCCGCAAGACAAAGCCGCCCGTATTAACCGCCTAAAAGAAATTGAAAAGCAATCTGCAAAAAACAATGAAACACAGATTTTTATTGAAACCCCCTACCGCAACCAACATTTGCTAGAAGATATTTTGGCGCACTGCCAAGCGAACACAAGGCTCTGCGTGGCATGTAATATCAGCCTTGAGAGTGAAATGATTGCGACTAAAACCATAGCGCAGTGGAAAAAATCAGCTCTGCCAGATTTGCATAAAAAACCGACGGTGTTTTTACTGCTGGGCTAGTAAAACTTTTTTCACAGGCGCATAGCTCAACCGATGTTCAACACAAATACCATGCGCCGCAAGCGCTGCTAAATGCGCCGCTGTTGGATAGCCTTTATGTTGTGCAAAGCCGTATTGCGGGTAGATTTTATCCAGCGCATACAATTCAGCGTCACGCGCGGTTTTGGCTAAAATCGAGGCGGCAGAAATCGCTTGAACTTTGCTATCGCCTTGCACAATGGCCTCGCACGGCAGGCTGATTTTTGGGCATTTATTGCCATCCACCTGCACTAATATTTCGCCCATTGCCGATATGATTTTAATTTGCTCAATTGCCCGCTTCATGGCCAGCAAGCTGGCTTGTAGAATATTGATGTCGTCAATTTCTTTTGCCGTGCAGCTCGCGATGGCCCAAGCCAATGCCTTTTGCTTAATCTCAATCGCCAGCGCATCGCGCTTTTTTTCAATGAGTTTTTTTGAATCTGCCAAGCCGATAATGGGTTGATTGACATCTAAAATGACAGCAGCAGCATAGACACTGCCCGCTAGCGGGCCACGCCCTGCTTCGTCTACACCACAGATTGTTCTAAGGATTTGCATTGCATGAGTTGAATGACAAGGATGACTAAAAGTACTCTATTTAAACGTTTAAAAATGACATATTACAGCAGTGGATTTTTTACGAGAAAAATTATCACCTCTGGAAGCCTTTATTTACAAGGCTTCCAGAGCATCGAAAAAGGTTGGGGTTAAATACATCTTTTAAAATGCATTTTTTTAACCCGTAATCATTCCAAATATGCAACTTTTATACTGCACGTTTACAAGAATTTTAAGATGGCTTCTGCTGCTTTATCAGCGGTATTTTGGCGTAACGCATGGTGCATACGCGTAAACTCTTGCTGAATATCGATTTGTAATGCTTTGTCATTCAATAGATTATGGGCAGTCTCGGCAATTTTTTCTGGCGTTGCCTCTTGCTGCAAGAGCTCTGGCACCACAAATCGCTCGGCCAAAATGTTGGGTAGGCCTACATAGGGTTGCAGACGCATGCGTTTGAGGATTTGCCAACTTAAATTTGACATGCGGTAAGTAATGATCATCGGCTTCTTCAACAGTGCGGCTTCCAGCGTGGCCGTCCCTGAGGCAACAATCACTAAATCTGAAGCTTCCATGGCCTCGTGGGCGTGGCCAAACATGACGGTAATCGGCGGGCTTGGGACGTTCTCGGGCAAATGGATTAAAAATTGATGTAATTGATTTTCAAAAATCTCACGTGTTTCGCGCGTGATTAATGGCACCAAAAACACGGTGTCATGCTTACCTTCCTCAATGCATGACAGGTTAATTTGATGCGCGGCCTGAATAAACAAGGCCGCATGTTGTTCCACTTCACCCTGGCGACTGCCAGGCAGCATCGCAATTACAGTTTGCGCAGTTCTTAATTTAAGGGCTTCTCTCGCCTCAATAACATTCGGCACTATGGGTAATATATCGGCCAGCGGATGGCCAACATAGGTCACCGGAATGCCTGCTTTTTGATAGATTGCAGGTTCAAATGGAAATAGTGCCAGAATATGCGAAACGGATTTTTTAATAGCACCAATGCGGCCTTTACGCCACGCCCAAATGGATGGGCTGACATAGTGAATGGCTGGAATACCTTTATTTTTGAGTCTTTTTTCAAGCCAAAAGTTAAAATCTGGCGCATCTACACCAATAAATGCATCGGGCGCAGACGCTAATAATTGTTGAAGTAAAGAGCGGCGCAGCTTTAACAGGCCTGGTAAATGCTTGATGACTTCTACATATCCGCGCACGGACAGTCGCTCAATTGGAAATAGACTTTTGGCACCCGCACTGATCATTTTCGGGCCGCCAATGCCAATAAACTCAATGTGAGGATGATGTTTTTTAAGCGCCGCCATCAGGTGGCTGCCAAGCAAATCCCCAGAGGCTTCCCCTGCCACAATTGCAATTTTCATGACGATGACTTTAGCGGACGATGCCGCGAGTAGATGTATTTAAGAAGTCGAGTAACAGGCCAATTTCTTGACAGTTTTTTTGTTTTTCTGCAAGTTCAAGCTTAGCTTCTTCTAAGGTTAGCCCATTGCGATACACTGTTTTGTAGGCGCGTTTGATTTCCAAAATGGCCTCAGAAGAATAACCTCGCCGCTTGAGCCCTTCAGCATTGATGCCATGCGGTTTTGCATCGTAACCTGCCGCAGTGACATAAGGCGGAATGTCTTTAAATACCACAGAGCCGACCGCGGTAATGACATGTGAACCAATTTTGCAGAACTGATGAATTAGGGTAAAGCCACCCAAAATGGCGTAATCGTGTACATCCACATGGCCAGCCAGTGACGCGTTGTTCGCAAATATTGTGTGATTGCCGATTACACAATCATGCGCCAAGTGTACGTAGGCCATAATCCAATTGTCATTGCCGATTTTTGTCGTGCCTTTATCTTGCACCGTGCCACGATTAAACGTGCAAAACTCACGAATGGTATTGTTATCACCAATTTCGAGTAAGGTGGGTTCGCCCTTGTATTTTTTATCTTGCGGTGCTTCACCTAGGGATGAATATTGAAAAACATGATTGTTTTTACCAATAATGGTGTGGTCGCTAATGGTGACATGCCCTGCTATGCGGGTACCTGCGTCAATCTTAACATTTGGCCCAATAATCGAAAACGGCCCCACCTCAACACTGGAGTCTAATTCTGCGTTTTTATCAATAATAGCAGTAGCGTGAATTTTGGCAGACATTTAATTTTTTACTTTAATTATAATTTTTATCTTATTGATTAATATTATTTTTCAATCGCCTTTAGAATACACATCATGCTCGCTTCAGCCACGACTTCGCCATCCACAGAAGCAACCCCTGTGTACTTCCATATCCCTTTTAGAATGCGATCAATTTTGACATTCAAGACAATTTGATCACCTGGCGACACTGGTTTTTTAAATCTTGCACTGTCAATTCCAGCAAAATAATAGACGGACTCATCATTAGGCTTTGCATCCATGGTTTTAAATGACAGCACTGCAGCAGCTTGTGCCATGGCTTCAACAATTAAAACCCCCGGCATGACAGGATGATACGGAAAATGGCCGGGAAAAAACGGCTCGTTAATCGTGACATTTTTAATGGCTACAATTTCTTTACCGAGTTCTAATGACAACACGCGATCAATCAACACAAAAGGGTAGCGATGCGGTAAGTGGTCAAGAATTTCGTGGATATTCATGCTGGTATCAATAGGATTGGTCATATTATTCTCGGTTCAATGTGAACGTCTACACCACGTAGGCATTCATTAAAAGTCTTCAAGCGCATTACTGGATTACTTAAAAAACTTAAATCCAGTAAAAATCTACAAACTAGATTTTAACAGAGCTAAGTCTTTTTCTAACTGTTTAATTCTATCTGTGAGTAAATCTAAATGACGAAGTTTCGCGGCAGTATTCAACCATTCTTTATGTGTTTGAAATGGCATGAGTGCCGTGTAAGTATCCGCCTGCAATAAAGAGCGCGTAATCATACTGCCGGGTGAGACTGTCACCCCATCAACAATCTCCAAATGGCCTAAAATCATGGCCGCACCGCCAATTTTGCAATGCCTACCAATTTTTGCGCTCCCGGCAATACCGGTGCAGCCGGCAATGACAGTATGCGCGCCTATCACACCGTTATGCCCAATCTGAATAAGGTTGTCGAGTTTCACCCCTTCTTCAATGATCGTGTCATCTAACGCACCGCGGTCAATCGTTGTGTTCGCGCCAATATCCACATGGTCTTGTATGATGACACGCCCCACTTGTGGAATCTTGAGCCAGACACCTGCTTCTTCTGCGTAGCCAAATCCATCAGACCCAATCACAGCACCAGAAAAAATATGACAATGCCTACCCACTTGGCAATGATGCTTTATCGTGACATTGGGTTCTAAGCATGTGTTATCGCCAATCGTAACATCATTCTCTAACACACAGCCTGCGCCAATAATGACATTATCACCAAGCACTACATGCTCGCCAATCACCGCCATTGGTGCAATACTGCAGGAGCTTGGTACTGTTGCGCTACTATTGACTACAGCGCTCGGTGCAATGCCAATATGTGAAATCGCTGGCGGATTTAAAAGAGAAGAAATTTTCGCGAAATAAGCATAGGGATTATCCACAATGATTTTTGGCTGGGGTGTAAGTGTTGCGTCTTTTGCGCGCAAAATAAAAGCACTGGCTTTACAATCCACAAGTGCTTTTTGATATTTGGTGTCGTTTATAAAACAAATGTCACCTTGTTTGGCATTACCGAGTGATGACACACGAGAAATGAGTACATCTCCATCCCCCACTACCTGACCACCAAATCGCGATGAAATATCACGCAATGAATATTGATTAGTCATTTGATAGTCACACTAAAAGTAAATCAGAACTTATTTTTTACCCAATAATTTCAATACTTTATCAGTGATATCAATTTTATCTGCCGCATAGGCAACACCGCTATACATCACCAAATCGTAATTTTCAGACTTTGCCACAGATTGTACGGCCTTATTAATGCGGTCTTGCAGGCTACCTAACTCTTCATTTTTACGCAAGTTGATATCTTCTCTCAACTCTCTTTGCTTGCGCTGAAACTCTACCTTGATGTTTTGCACATCACGCTCTTTTGTACGGCGTTCAGTTTCAGGAATGGTAACACCCTCTTTTTCAAGTACCGTTTCAAGCTCTTTGATTTGTTTTGCTAAGCGGTCCAGCTCTTGTGAGCGTGGACCAAATTCTTTTTCAAGCTTTTTCCCGCTTTCGGCTGTTTGCGGTGCTTCTTGCAAAATCTTATCAACTTGCACATAACCGACCTTTAACTCTGCAGCCTGTAAGCCAAATGAAATTACCATTAAGCCGAAAAGCGCTAACTTGCGTGTTGTCAATTTTAAAAACAAATTACTCAATTTAAATCTCCTAATTCAATCATTCATTATTTAACTCTACGTTAACAATGAGTTAAAACTGCTGACCAAGCTGGAATTGTACGTTTTGTGTGTTGTCGCCTTTTTCACTGTTCAATGCTTTTGCATAAATCAGTTTTAGTGGTCCAAACGGAGATAACCAACTGACGCCTAAACCTGTTGAGTAACGTAAGTCACCCAAGCTATAACCTGATTCAGAACCCCATACATTACCACCATCTACAAAAGCACTCATTCTGAATTGCTTAGAGTCTTTCAAGCCGGGGACAGGGAAAAACAATTCAGCATTACCAAGTAACCGTTTCGTCCCACCTATTGCAAAATCAGAATTAGTGGTTGGGTCTAAGTCTCTAGGGCCCAACGAGCCATTATCATAACCACGAACTGAGTTTACACCGCCCATAAAAAAGTTTTTAAAGAAGGGGTAATTTTTGCTGCCGTAATTGTCTGCATAGCCGATTTCACCGTTGAGCATAAAGGTAAAATCTTTATACACGTTTTTAAACCATGCATGCTTATAGTCAATTTTATAGTAATTCAAATCCAAGACGGGTAGAGAAACCTCGCCACTGAGTTTTTGTAAAACACCATTGTTGGTGAACATAATATTGTCACGCGTATCATGGTACCAACCGGCAGAAGCTACAACAGAATTACTGGAACAGCCTGAATTGTTGCCACAGAATTTTTGATATTGAATTGGACTTTGATTATTCAAATCGACTTTTGTAAAATCTGCCGCCAAACCAAAATTAAAGCCATCCCGCTCGTTTAGAGGAATACCAAAGCGCACACCGCCACCGTAAGAGGATGAATTATATGAGCCGACACTTAACGAGCCAGTGTCAACATCACGCCGATAGATATCAAAACCACGACTCACGCCATCTGGCGTAAAGTAAGGATCAGTGAATGAAAGTGAGTAAGTGGTATTCACTTTACCTGTGTTCACCTGTGCGCTCACGCGGTTACCCGTGCCCAAGAAATTGTTCTGGTTGACGGTAATACCAAAGGTCACGCCTTCCGCACTAGAAAGCCCGGCGCCAAACTGCACACTACCGGTTGATTTTTCAGTCACGCTAATATTTAAATCCACTTGATCGGCCGTACCAGGAACTGCAGGAGTTTCTAAATTAACGTCCGAGAAAAAGTCTGTACGGACAATACGCTCTTTCGAACGGTTAATTTTACCTGCGTTATACCAAGCGGATTCTAACTGCCTTACTTCACGACGCACAACTTCATCGCGCGTACGTGTATTGCCGGCAATGTTAATTCGGCGCACATACACGCGCTTGCCTGGGTCAACAAAAAAAGTAAATGCTGCGGTATGGTCTTCTTTATTGATTTCTGGAACTGGGTTTACATTTGAAAATGCATAACCATCATTACTTAATCGGTCGCTGATGGCTTTACTTGATTGCGTTACTTTTTCGCGACTAAACGTATCGCCTTTTTTAATTTCAACTAATTGCTGCAACTCTTCATCTGGCACGATGGTTTCACCAGCAATTTTTACATCTGAAATCGTATATTTTTCACCCTCAGTAATATTGACGGTAATATAAATATCTTTTTTGTCCGGTGTAATGGAGACTTGTGTTGAATCGATATTAAACTCTAGGTAGCCTTTGTTCATATAAAACGAACGTAGTGTTTCTAAGTCAGCATTGAGTTTTTGTTTGGAGTATTGATCATCTTTGTTCCACCAACTCATCCAGTTTGGTGTAGTCAGCAAGAATTCAGCGCGCAGATCATCCATACTGAAAGCTTGGTTACCCACAATATTGATACTTTTAATTTTTGAAACCACGCCCTCTTCAATGTCAAAGCGCACCGCAACACGATTTCGCTCCAATGGTGATACCACGGCCTTGACTGTTGCCCCATATTTACCTTGAGATAAATACTGCCGCTTAATTTCCTGCTCGGCACGGTCTAATTGAGACTTGTCAAAAATTAAGCCCTCTGCAATGCCAATTTGCTTAAGACCATCTTTCATTTTGTCGGTTGGAAATGACTTATTCCCGCTAAAATCAATTTGTGCAATGGATGAACGCTCTTGCACGGTCACCACGAGCACATCTTCTTCTGCTTCAATTCTGACATCTTTAAAAAAACCCGTGCCATAAAGTGACTTAATTGCCTCAGAGGCGAGTTCATCATTCATGGTTTCACCCACTTTTACAGGTAAGTAGGTAAATACCGTACCAGCTTCAGTGCGCTGCAAGCCCTCAACACGAATATCTTTAACCACAAACGGCTCAAGCGCCAACGCTGAACTTGCATATAGACTGGATATTGCCAGCAACATCGCTTTAAGCCTTAAACTGCTAGACTTAACATTGACCTTTGGTTGGTTGACTTCACCAGCTTGCTGAGTATGTTTTAATTTTTTTATTGCCATGCGATTAGCCTGTAATTAATCTTGTTATGTCATTATAAAATGCAATTACCATCATTAAACCCAGCAAAAAAATCCCAATCTTTTGCCCAATCATCATGGTGGCTTCTGACACGGGTTTTCCCGTAAGAATTTCAACCATATAATACATCAAATGTCCGCCATCTAACACTGGTATAGGCAAGAGATTCATGATGCCTATACTGATACTGATATAAGCCAAAATGCCTATGAACTGCTTGAGCCCACGATTAGCACTTTCGCCAACGGCATTAGCAATGGTCACGGGCCCGCTCATGTTTTTGAGAGACAATTGCCCTGTCACCAACTTACCCATTAACCTTAAACTAAGTAGAGAAGTATCCCAAGTGGTGCCGCCAGCCTTCATCAATGCGGCCAACGGGGTGTAGTGAATCTTAGACTCTTTTGCTCTAACACCAATCAACCCAATTTTATTTCCGCTAATCATTTTGGCTTCTGGAGTGACAGTTAGGTTGAGCTCTTTCGTATTTCTAAGTACGATAATTTGTAGAGGCTTAAGCGGATTATCTCTAATCATTTGCGTAAATTGATGCCAGAAAATGACTTTTTCATGATTGACTTGCAAAACAACATCACCAGCTTTAAGCCCAGCTAATTCGGCAGGGCTGCCTTTTTCCACTTCTGTAATTTGAGCTGCTATCTCTGGCTGTGCTGCCGTAAAGCCAAGTACATTGAGTACATCTAAATTGGCTTTATCGAAATCGATGGACGCAAGACTGAGCTCATGAATGAGGCGAGTGCTACTGCCACTTAAAACCTCAACAAGAACACTTTCATCCTTTAAAGATTCATTTAAAAATGCCCAGCTGGCCTCTTGCCAACTATCTACAGCTTTGCCGTTGATTTTCTGTATTGTTTCATTGGCTTTAAATCCAGCTACAGCAGCAGGGCTTTCTGCAACGACACTGCCAATCGTTGGTTTTAAGCCGGTAATTCCCGTTAATATGATTCCCCAGTAAATGAGAACAGCGAGTAGCAGATTAGCTAATGGCCCGGCAAGTACGATTGCAATACGCTTAAATACCGATTGACGGTTAAATGCGCGTTGAAGATCTGTTTCCCTGTAACCTGTTGGCGGGTTGGCTTCATCAAATTCGCGCTCATCCAGCATTTTTACATAGCCGCCCAGTGGAATGGCAGCAATAATAAATTCAGTTTGGTCGCGCCCCGCTTTCTTGCGCCACAATGGTTGACCGAAGCCGATTGAAAACTTGAGTACGCGCACATTACACCACTTGGCCACCTGAAAATGGCCATATTCGTGCACTGTTACCAGAATTCCGATGGTAAAGATGAAAGCAAGTAACGTTAACATTGAACAGTTTTTAGAGTAGCACTACGTTGATGTGTAGAGGCGATTTTTGTTGCCAGTTGCCTTGCCTGTGCATCTACCATTTCAAGCTGCTGGATTGAATTCACAGCCTCAATATTCGAGGAAGAAAGCACTTGTTCGATAATGGCTGGGATTGCCATGAAGCTGATTTTTTCATTTAAGAATGAAGCCACAGCCACTTCGTTTGCTGCATTTAAAATTGCAGGGGCTGTACCACCTGCATTCAATGCCTCATACGCGAGTTTGAGGCATGGAAAACGCGCCAGATCGGGCGCACAAAAATCAAGCCTTGCTGTTTTAATCAAATCAAGGCTACCCACGCCGCTACTTAGCCTGTCTGGAAAGCCCAATCCATAGGCAATGGGTGTACGCATGTCAGGATTGCCTAACTGTGCCAGCACGCTGCCATCAACATACTCGACCATGGAATGGATCACACTTTGTGGGTGTACTACCACCTCTATCTGCGATGCTTGCGCATTAAACAACCAACGCGCTTCAATGACTTCCAAGCCCTTATTCATCATGGTAGCCGAATCAATCGTTATTTTAGGCCCCATGACCCAGTTAGGGTGCTGAAGGGCTTGCGCAAGGGTGACGGCCTTCAGTTCATTGATGGTTGAGTTTCTAAAAGGTCCACCCGATGCTGTTAATAAAATACGCCGAACACCTAAACGGTCAAATGTAACATGAGTGCCATGGCTTTGAGATCTCGGCATCACTTGAAATATAGCGTTATGTTCACTATCAATTGGCAGTAACGTTGCGCCACCTTTCGCTACAGCTTGCATAAATAAATCACCCGCCATTACTAGCGTTTCTTTGTTGGCAAGCAGGATACGCTTTCCGGCTTTAGCAGCGGCCATGGCGGGATGCAACCCAGCTGCACCGACAATTGCTGCCATGACGACGTCAACGTCCTCATGTGAAGATACTTGATTCAATGCATCTACGCCATACAAAACTGTGGTGCTGGAACCCATGGTCTTTAATTGCAGCCTTAACTCGTCACAGGCCTTTTCTTGCAGCATCACCGCAAATTTTGGTGAATATTGCTGACACAGCGCCAATAAACCTTTAACGTTATTATTGGCAGTGATGGCAAACACCTCAAAACGCTCTGGGTGTTGCGCAATAACATCCAGGGTTTGTAAGCCGATAGTGCCCGTTGCACCGAGTATCGTGACCTGCTGACGTTGATGGGAAGTCAAGCTGCTATCCATGCAATTGTAAGTTTGGGAAAAGTGGAAAATAGATATAGAACAATACTAAAGGCAAGGTCGGTATTAAACCATCAATTCTATCGAGCACACCGCCATGGCCGGGTAGCAATTGACTACTGTCTTTCAAGTTGGCCTGTCGTTTTAACAGTGACTCGAATAAATCACCCATTACGCTTAAGATAACGATGAGCCAGAATCCTAAAATCAACCAGCGACTCAGGTGTTGGAAGTAGCACAAAAGTAAACCGTACAATGTTACGGCTAGCAATGCCCCCAAGACGCCTTCCCAAGTTTTTCCAGGACTAATTTCAGGTGCTAGCTTGTGCTTGCCAAAATTTTTACCTGCAAAATAGGCTGCGCTATCCGCAATCCAAACGGTTACCAAAATAGAAAGTAATAACAACGGGCTAATTCTGTGTAATCCAATTAAAGCAATCCATGTTGCTAACAAAAGTGAAATACCCAAAATTGACATGAAAAATTTTTGATTGATTTTTCTTCGGGTATTCAGCCAGGCTGGCGCGACAATAATCCAAAAAACAGCAGACACGGCTAAAAGTAACAATGCCAACTTATCCAAATATAACCCTAGCAGGGACTCTGATGAAAGTTTCGAGAAATAAACCAACATCAACCCTATAATTAGCGTACCAACTAGACTGATGGTCATTTGTTGCAAATTGAGCTTAATGAGCTTCATCCACTCCCAAACGCCTATCGTTGCAATCAATAAAGTAATCAATGACCAGGAAAAAGATGAAGTAAAGAATAGCGCCATCAAAAACCCGATGACTAACAAAACAGCGGTGATTATTCTTGTTTTAAGCATGAAAAGACGCAGACTTGTAGGAAATGTTGTGAGGCATCATTGGTATCAATAATTATTGAACAGATTCAGAGAGTTGTTCGCTTGTTCTGCCAAAGCGTCGCTCACGGTTTTGGTAGGACTGAATCGCCAACCTAAACGCTTCTTCATTAAAATCTGGCCACAATGTATCTGTAAAATAGAGCTCAGTATAAGCTAGTTGCCATAGTAGAAAATTGCTAATACGCTTTTCTCCGCCCGTGCGAATAAATAAATCAGGTTCCGGTGCATAATGCATGGATAAATGTGGGGTTAAATGTGCCTCATTGTAATGACCGGCCAGTTCAGGCGTGGCCGCTTGCATTTTATTGACAGCCTGCAAAATATCCCAACGACCGCCGTAATTGGCAGCAATCGTGAGTACCAGTGCCGTATTATGTTGCGTGAGCTTTTCTGCCGCTTCAATTTGCGCTGTGAGCGCCGCATCAAAGCGACTGCGGTCGCCAATCATGATGAGTTTGATATTATTTTTATGCAATTTATCAACTTCACGCTTTAAGGCTTGCATGAACAAACCCATCAAAAATGAAACCTCTTCGCTTGGTCTGCGCCAGTTTTCACTGCTGAAAGCAAACAGCGTTAAGTGTTCCACTTTGAGCGTTAGGCAATATTTAACAAGGTCGCGAACCGTTTCTACTCCGCGCTTATGCCCGGCAACTCTAGGTAAAAAACGCTTACGCGCCCAACGTCCATTACCATCCATAATCACCGCAATATGTTTAGGGATTGCTGCAACCTCAGGAATGCTTTGTGTTGCGCTTGTGAAAAATGCCATTCAGAACCCAGTAAAATAATAATAAAGTACCAATTGCGTAGGCACCGGCAACCTTAAACCGCCATCAATTCTGCTTCTTTTACCTGTAGCAACTTGTCGACTTCAGCGACAGCTTTATCCGTTGATTTTTGAATGTCATCTTGTGCACGGCGCTCGTCGTCCTCTGAGATTTCTTTATCTTTTAAGAGTTTTTTAAGCGCATCATTTGCATCACGACGAACGTTGCGAATGGATACTTTGGCACCCTCAGCTTCAGAACGAACGATTTTGGTCATTTCGCGACGACGTTCCTCTGTCAGCATCGGCATCGGCACACGAATTACATCGCCGTTTGTGGCTGGATTCAACCCTAAATCACAGTCGCGAATCGCTTTTTCCACTTTGGCAATCATGCTCTTTTCAAATGGCTGAACATGAATTGTGCGCGCATCTCCCAGATTCACATTGGCGACTTGGTTTACCGCAACCATAGAACCGTAATACTCAACCATCACATGATCAAGCAAACCTACATGCGCACGGCCTGTACGGACCTTTGCTAAATCAGCCTTGAGCACCTCAAGAGATTTTAACATTTTTTGATCGGCGGTTTTTTTAACATCACTTATCATTCACTTCTCCAACAAATATTTCCATGTGTTTCATATTTCATGCGTTTGAAATTCAGAAACCAACGCATACAATTTCACTCAATTAGCCCAACGTCTGTTAAGGCGTCACCATTGTGCCTTCATCTTCACCCATCACCACTTTTTTCAGCGCACCTTGCTTGAAAATACTGAAAACCGAAATTGGTAATTTTTGATCACGACATAACGTCAATGCAGTGGCATCCATCACTTTGAGATTTTTACTAATCGCTTCATCAAAGCTAATTGTTTTGTAGCGCATTGCATCCGGGTTGGTTTTTGGGTCTTCCGTATAAACACCATCTACTTTGGTTGCTTTAATGACGATTTCAGCATTCATTTCCATCCCGCGCAGTGCGGCAGCGGTATCGGTAGTAAAAAACGGGTTGCCAGTTCCAGCACCAAAAATGACCACACGACCTTCTTCTAGGTAGCGAATTGCTTTGCCACGAATATAAGGTTCTGCAACTTGCGCGATATTCAGTGCACTTTGCACGCGCGCATTTAATCCAATGTTTTTCATCGCATCCTGTAGCGCCATGGCATTCATGACGGTAGCGAGCATGCCCATGTAGTCAGCGGTAGCTCTGTCCATTCCTTCCGCAGCTGGCGCTACACCACGAAAAATATTGCCGCCGCCGATGACCACAGCCACTTGCACGCCTAAATCGACCACTTCTTTGACTTCAGCGACAATTCTGCTGATTGTAGCGCGGTTGATACCATAAGCATCATCGCCCATGAGCGCCTCACCTGAGAGTTTAAGTAGTATGCGTTTGTAGGCTGGTTTAGACACAAATTTTCCTCTTTATAAAGTTTGCTTATTTAAGCATAAATTCTCTTTTTTAGGCATTACTTCACTGCTTAAAAGTTGAATAAAATGACAATACGCTAGGTTTTGTTAACGGTATTTAATTAAAAAAAATGGATTAAGCAATACGCTTAATCCATTTTTAGCCTTTAGAGGCTGCCAATCTTTCGATTGGCCATACCTATTTACACTTTAGCCGCAGCTGCCACTTCAGCCGCATAGTCTACGACTACTTTTTCAATACCTTCACCTACAGTGAACATATAAAACGATGCAACAGAGGCACCCTTAGACTTAAGTAACTGCTCAATAGTTAACTTGTCGTCTTTAACAAACGGTTGACTAAGCAAAGTCACTTCTTTTAAGAATTTTTGCACAGTGCCATCAGCGATTTTTTCTAACATTGCCTCTGGCTTACCCGCTTCTTTTGCTTTTTCAATCGCAACACGACGCTCAGTTTCAATCAAGCTGGCATCTACACCTGAAGCATCCAGTGATTTTGGTTTAGCCGCGGCAATATGCATGGCGATATCTTTGGCCAATGTATCATCGCCACCAACCAAATCAACAATCACACCAATTTTGCTGCCATGTACGTAGCTTGATAATTTACCCTGCACTTGCGGACATACAAAACGACGTGGTGTAATATTTTCACCAATTTTACCCACCAACTGCGCACGAGTCTCTTCAACGGTGCTGTCACGCATTTTAAGGGCGCTAACAGCCTCAATGTTTGCCGGGTGATTGGCCGCCACAACACTTGCCAATTCATTGACAAACTTCAAGAAGTCCTCATTTTTGGCACAGAAGTCAGTTTCAGAGTTCACTTCAATCATTGCACCTGATTTACCATCTGCGCTGATGCTAATCCCCACGGTGCCTTCGGCCGCGACACGACCTGCTGCTTTGCTTGCTTTGTTGCCAAAACGTACACGTAAGATTTCTTCTGCACGTGTCATATCGCCTTCAGCTTCTGTCAAAGCTTTTTTACAATCCATCATTGGCGCATCGGTGCGCTCACGTAATTCTTTCACCATGCTTGCGGTAATTTCAGCCATTTTTAGCTCCTAAATTATCTATAAACCACATTAATTAATGCGTTTATTATTATGTTTTAATTAAATTTTTAGTAATTAAAAAAGGGGCACAAAGCCCCTTTTTCGTTATCGTTTATTAAACAGCTTCAGCTTCTGTTGCTGGGGTAACTTCTTCAGCGGCAGATTTGACGATGTCAGAAATCACTGCGCTACGACCTTCTAGTACCGCATCTGCAATACCGCGTGCATATAGACGAATAGCGCGTGATGAGTCATCGTTACCTGGGATTACAAACGCAACGCCGTCAGGTGAGTTGTTTGTATCAACAATACCAATCACTGGAATGCCTAATTTAGCAGCTTCAGTAATTGCACCACTTTCATGGCCAACGTCGATAATGAAAATGGCATCTGGCAAGCCACCCATTTCTTTAATACCGCCAATTGAGCGCTCTAATTTTTCAATTTCACGTTTATAGCCAAGCGCTTCTTTTTTACCGAATTTATCTAAACTTCCATCAAGCAACATCGCATCAAAATCATGCAAGCGTTTGATA
>ENA-UPXM01004090-UPXM01004090.1-activated-sludge-metagenome-genome-assembly--contig:-NODE-4090-length-15200-cov-15.944008_pt1 | contig 15200 bp, 12 predicted proteins | sample MGYA00238178_ERZ772708 | MGnify/ENA primary metagenome ERZ772708 (study PRJEB29002, sample SAMN05720212) | activated sludge metagenome | isolation source: anaerobic digester from wastewater... | reverse complement strand
GCGCGCATGAATTTTCCAGGAACCACGAGCGGCTGGTGGCGTTGGCGCATGAATAATGAGAGCCTTGATCCTGCGCTCGCTCGCAGAATAAGAAGGCTATCAGAGGTGTATTTTAGGGCAGAAATAAAGCAATGAAAGCCCTTAAGCGCCAGGCCGTCCACCAAGAGAAGCTGGAATCCGATGCTATTTTTGCATAATATTGGTCAGCATATTTGCATAAATTGCTATTATCAGATACAGAAACTATGCCCTAAGTCCGTAGTTTATGGCCTGAATTATTGTTCTTTTTCTTTGAGCCGCCCCAGGATTGAACTGGGGACCCACGCCTTAAAAGGGCGTTGCTCTTCCAACTGAGCTAGCGGCCCGTAAGCTTCTTGTGCACCTCGTGCGCCTTTCGCGGGTTGTAACACTAGCGAAAACCGCATGAAATGTCAAGGTTCCGCATTTGCTTGATCGCTTTTGCACAGATTTGTACTGCACCCCACAAATTGCTGAATTCTTTTTTGGTCAGAACTTGATTGCTCCCTGCAGCATAACGCCGCTGCGCTTGATTTTGCTGCCCGCTATATTCACTGGCTCGGTAAACATTGCAGCATTCAAATCCAGGAAGAGCAAATGGATACCGAATCCAGCAGAAAAACAACCTTGATTGAAGCCAATGCGCAGCGCAGAAAATTTCAATACCCCTATTTCAATACCAAAATGCATCTTTGAAGGTATTTCTTTGATATTGCTGGAAAATAGTGGAAAGATCGATACAGGATCATCGGCTTCTACAAATAGTGTAACTGGCAAAAGAGAATCTTGATCGAGGGCAAGCGAAAGACCAACAGTATAGATCGGCGAAATCGCATAGAAGTCGAGCCCTCCCATAGGAACCATATATGTTTCGGCAATCTCTTTGATGCTCGATTCCTTCATGGCGAATCTGTCTGCAAGATCCCTCACCATAAAACCGAGAGAGAAGGGTCCAATGGAGAGAGTTCCACCAGCATCTATCGCAAAGCCAAATCCTCCTATCAGTCTATCCGATTGGATAATGGAATAAAGATCGGCCTTCGATATTACGGCTTTCGAAAGAGGTCCAAAAGCCCATCCATCTAAGCTTGTCTCCATCCTATAGAAACCACGCACATTTGCCCCAATGTTTATCTCAAAGGGTCCAAGATGTGTAAGCCAACCCATTCCAAAAACCGCATTTATCTGAGTCCTCGCATTCAGGACAGAATCGTCAAGCCCGCTACCTGTTGCTATGGCATCTGTCACTGAGTCGATACCTATGCCAAAACCATCGCTGATCCAGCCAAATTGAAGGTATTCGCCGCCTCCTAATCCATTCTGTGAAACAAGTCCATCGAGAATAGATGTGATCTCTTCTTGGTTTTTCTGCTTGTTTAGGATTGCTGCGAGATTCTGAATATTCAGCGGTGTTGGCATTATGTAAGTCCATGTAGACGAATCGAAAAGAGTCAATGATTTTTTACGCGCTAATCCCGCTGGATTTCCCCATAGAGCATCACAGCCTTCGGTAAACACTAGAGATGATCCGCCCAATGCCATATAGCGCGCATTCTTGGGGAGTAGATTGGTCAAACTAGTCTGAGCAAAAACTGTAATCGAGCCAAACGCAATAAGCAAAATAGTAGCTGCTAGAGTCTTTTGACGTAGATTCAATGATCATTCCTTTGGTATAAACCTATATCTTCTTTTAGAGTATCGGAACGAAATCATTGTACCATATGCCGAATTTCAGAAAAAAAGCCATCAGCTTTTGGAAGCCGGTGGCTTTTTTGGAAGTCTTTCTCTGAAAGTCTCTTCTGACTTTTTCAGCCTAGTTTATTCCTGTCGTACTCTATCAACAATAATCAAGATCAGGAATAATGTTTATTATTAACGGCCAAATCTGATCCCAACTTGCACCGATAGACCGCTCCTTCCCTTGTCCCCAGGATATAACCCAAGTTCTTCGGTGAAGATTGCTGCATCTAGCTCCAAAAACGAAAGGTCTATACCAGCTCCTAGGCTGTACCATCCCTTGTTGAGCCCGCCCCGCACAGTGATAAAGCGCAAGAGTCGCACTTGTGCACCCGCATGTAGTGAGTTTAATGCACTTGCGACCATGTCACTGCTAGAAAAGATCTTCTGCGGATTTTCCAGCTCTGTATAGAGGCTTGGCTCGAACTTTCCATTTTCGAATAGCCTTACACCAAGCCCTGCAGCATAGTTAGGAATGAGTTTAGCTGCTTGTGTTCCCAAAAGAGGAAATGCATTTATATTACTATCTATGATATCTTGGGCATTGAATTTGCCCACCTTGAACTCTAAACCAAAATCCCTTGCACTTAGCCCCAACATAACTGGCCCTATGCTAGCAACTAATCCGAGATCGGCAGCAAAACCATAGCCACCCAATAGTTTAATGCTAGAAGCTGAAAAAGTGTCGTTCAATACATCGTTTAGTATCGTGCTGAAGGGCAACCCTGTCACAGGGTCCGACTGCACGCGATAGAAAGCTCGGCCATCCAAGCCAATTTTGAGGGTCACAGGACCAATATTAAACGGATATGCATAGCCTAAGATACCGTTCAGCTGAGTCGCACTTACCAGCTTCGATCCTAAGAGAGAATTGCCAGCTGCAACCTCATCGGAGACTAGAGTTACTCCTATGGCTATCCCTTTCTTACCAACCCAGCCTCCTCCTAGGGAAAGACCCGCACCAAAGCCATTGTTGTTGATTATCCAATCGCCAGCATATCCTAGAATGTCAGAATCAGTAGCACTTCCATCAATGATACTTTTTACGCGCTCCACATTTTGTGTTGTTGGCGCAAGGTAAGCCCAAACACTGAGATCTGTAAGCGTTAGCGAGCTGTTAGCCCCTGCAAATCCCGCTGGGTTTCCAAAGAAGCTCGAATATCCTTGGCTAAAGACGTGGAAAGCGCCACCCATGCCCATAGTTCGAGCATCTTTAGGTGTCACTTCTGTGAACTCCAGGGCAGTCTGCGCAGAAGCCATAGCCGTTGCAAGAATCAATAATATAACAATTATCGCTTTTCTTTTCATATATTTGCTCCTTTCTTTCCAGGATCTTGGCTTCAGGTAGACGAGCCTTCGCTGCCCTTCGATTCGCCAAACAGTGTATCTAGATCCATACCGGCGGCTTCGAATAGAGTTGCTAGATTCGAATCATCCTTGAGCGATTCCAAATCTGGTTCTTCTCCAAAATATTGACTCACATTCGCATTTGGATCCACTTTCAAATCCATTACAGCTTTAGCCACCGCTTCGCCAGTGGTATATCCAGCAGCAGGTTCGACAATGTCTACAAATTTGATTATGGCCGCTGTCTGAGCAATAGTTGCAATATCTAGCCCTTCTGCAGCTGTCTTATCATTTTCATCAATTATTTGCGCAAGCTTGTCGACATCACCGCCAAGCGCTGCAAGGTTGTCTACGAATTCAGCTAGTTTTGTTTCATTGCTTGATAGTTCTTCTGGGAAAATCTTGTCAATTACATCCGCAGGTTTCACACCCTCTGTTGCTAGAATATCTCCTAAAGCGGAGTTTACATTATTTGCAACAATGTCCGCATCGATACTAGACAATTCAATGTTTATAATAAGTGCTTGCGATGCTTGCTTTTCTTCTGTAGTTGCACTAGAAGAATTGACAACTTCGTCAAGTTTTTCTATAACTGCCTTTTTTGCCTGATCGTCTTTTGCTATTTTCTTGACATATTCTTGCGATGGTCCCTCCCCTGATGTAATCCCAGATTCCTCAATTATGACATCAGCATTTTTCTGTGCAATTTTCTCTGGATCGGGCTGACCTAAATTCATAGTCTTATATGCATTACTTATCAGCGCGTCGCAGCCGAAAAAGAGCAATGAAACTACTATGAATAGTGCACAATATGCAACATATTTTTTTCGCATAAATACCTCCTTTTTGCCATTCATGCGATTTTGCTTTTGCTGTACTTTATATATTCTAATACAATTAAGCAATAAATCAAGAAGGAAAAACTATAGCACCAAAATAGGCCTGCGCTTACAAGAACCCCTATGCTTCTGCAATTTTCGCTAGCACCTCTACACCCCCATCCGTCAATGCACTTTCGCTCATTCTATTCAAAACGACCTTAACCGAACCCCCTGGGCGATATGGTATTATCTTAGGTGCCACGCTTTCCGATGCCTCAACCATAGTTTTGAGATAATTTTCGGTTGTACCAATAATTAACCTAGCTTGGGAATCCTCTATTCCGCGTCTTTCATGCTCGATTACCATCTCGACGCATTTTCCAATCCAGCGATTCACATAAGCCTCTTTCCCTTGGCGAGCAAGGCCAAGGAGTCGCTTCACCCTCTCCCCTGCGATTCTTTCAGGGATTCGCGGTTTCATGCTTGCGGCACGCGTATCGGGCCTTAGGCTAAAAGGAAAAGCATGTATCCAAGCAAAATCGAGCTGTGATAACAGTTCAATGGTGTTCTCAAACTCGGACTCCGTCTCTCCTGGGAATCCGGCTATTATGTCCGCTGCGAGGAAAGGGTCGCATCGGACTGAACGCAAATTCTGTACAGCAAACCTCAAATCTTCGGCGCAGTATGGTCTTCCCATGCGCCTTAGTGTCTCGGTGCAACCCGATTGCACGGAAAGATGCAAGTGAGGGCGTACTCGCGGATGAGCAAAAATCGAAAGAAAGGCTTCATCGATGTTCTGTGGCTCATAACTCGATATGCGAAATCTGATAGCGCTCGTAGCTCTTATCATCGATGCAAGAAGACCTGGGAAATCGAGCCCGCCAGATCGATACTGTGCAAGGTTGACACCTGTAAGAACAACCTCGGCCTTGCCGGCTTTTTCTAGACAGATCACACGAGACAATGCCTCATCAATCGGCAAGGATATTGAAGGACCTCTAGCAAGGCACACACGGCAATAGGCGCAGCGATTGTTGCAGCCATCCTGAATCTTGAGCGCAGGCCGAGAATGCATGAGAAATCTATCTGGATGGAATTCAAAACGACTGAGCGATGACACTGCTTCTTTAGCCGTTTCCGTGGCTGCAGCCAAAACTTCGTCGCGCCATTCGAGTACAGCATGGAGAAGTTCACCATGGCCTTGCCAATTATCCAAAAGCCATTGAGGAAGCGAAAGAAGTGAAGCTTTCATATCTCCCGAGATAACGACGATGCGTTCATCTATCGAAGAGAGCTCATTGGAGTCCATCTGAGCATAGCAACCTGTGGCAATGACTATAGTGTTCCGAAGCTTGGTTATAACGGAGCGAATATCATGCCGCGCCTTTTGTTCGGCCTTGGATGTCACTGTACAAGTATTCACGATATAGAGATCAGCAACATCATGAAATGGGACAATCTCTGCACCCACAGCCAGAAATTTGTCTGCAATGGATTCGGTCTCAAGCTGATTGAGTTTGCAGCCTAATGTTTGAAATGCTACCCGCAAAACTGCCATTCGAGAATTTCTCCGCCCTCAATCCTCAATCTTAGCTAGCATACGCGATTTTCCATTGAGGGCTTCCGTTAGGTTGGGACTTAGATTTATAGCTTGCTCGTAGGCTTTGAGCGCCGGAATATATCGCGCTGTTTTTTCCCTGACCCACCCAAGGCGCACCCACCATCGAGCATTGCTTGGATTGTACTGTAGAGCCGTGCTGAATGCTATGTCGGCATGATTGAATTTGTCCATACGCACAAAAAGCTCACCGCATAAATAGAATGTAAGGGCGGCCTTGCTTCCTTCTGGAAATCTTGCCAGATATTCCTGCAGATTGGCTAGTGCCGCTTCGTTTTCTCCAAGGTAATATTGGGCTTCGCCTAATGCTTGGGCAAGGCGCGGATCCTTGAATCTAGCATAGCCTTGCTGTGCTATATCCTTGGCTTTTACATATTCCTTTAAGGCATTGAGACTCCATGCAAGGCCTATGTATGCATCGACATCTTGAGGATTCTTCTTAATTGACGCTGGGGCAAGAAGAGCGACATCATTATGCTTTCCTTCTTGGCTCATGCGAAGCAGATCCGAGCCTGTCATGCCAGATGGGACACTTATCGGAGAAGATGACGACTGACCAAATAGCCCAGAAATCTGCATAGAGAAAAGAAACATACCAATAAGGGCTATTCGCCTAATTTTATGAGCTGGGCATTTCATGATTTAATAACCGTCGTCCCTTTAAAAACACAATTTGGCGAAAGATAGATGTCTGGAGCAACCAAGCGTCCTTCTACATGCCCCCAATCGAGCACGGCAATAAGGGAATCAGCACTGATATCGCCATACACTTTCCCACGGATCACAACTGTTGCCGCATGAATTGTCGATCGCACTTCAGCTTGCTCGGTGATATATAGTTCGGCACTGCAGTCTATATTTCCGCTCACTTTGCCCTTTATCATGAGCGATTTCGAGGATTCGATATCTCCCTCGAATTCTATCTCGGAGCCGATTACGGTATCTACTTCTTCCTCGTCGACCACGCTAAGCTTTACTTCTTCAGCCATCTTGCCAATATGATAGAGAATTAGCCTAATCTCAGCAAGAAGCAGAGGGTGCTTATATAGATTGTAATTGTCTATATATTGCAAAAAGTTCGTCTGGTGCAAGAGCTTCCGCCCGGATAGAAGATTCAATTCCAAGCTCCTCGAGGACCCCTTGCAATTGTGTATCGATTTTCGCTTCGTCTAAAAAAGGAGAGCGTTGCTTAATCCAAAAACGCAAGGTGTTTCGAAGTGTTTTTCTTCGAGAGGAAAAAGCAGCCCGCACAAAATCGGAAAAATCCTTGCGCTCTAAGGCAGACATCGATTTTTTCTTCGGAATAAGCTGAACGGCAGAGCTTGTAACCCTTGGCCTTGGCCAAAATGCGCTCGAACCAATATCGAATAGGATGCGTACATCGCACACCGAAGTGCAGAGCACACTCAGTGAGGAATAATCCTTTGTCCCCGGACCGGCTACCATTCGGTGGGCGGCCTCTTTTTGAAGAGTAAAAACCATATGCTGCGGCAAAATTTCCATCTCAAGAATATCCGAAATGATAGCGAATGCAGAATTGTATGGTAGATTTCCAAATATGCGCGCAGGTAAGTTCTTTTGCGAACACAATGTTTTTAGCACATCCCCTTTTACGATACAAAAGTTTTCATATTCTGAAAAAAGGCCCTTGAGTACCCTCACAAATCCATAATCGATTTCGAAGGCTGTAAGTCGTACTTTTTCTTCGAGAAGAAGGATAGTCATTGCGCCGATACCAGGGCCAATCTCCCAAACCTGCATGCCCTCTTCTACCTCTAGTGCTTTTACAATGCGGCTGCGCACCGAGCGGTCTATTAGAAAGTTTTGCCCCAAGCGCTTGCTGACGGCAAGCCCATTCTGCTCAAGAAAAGCCTGAATCGAAGCTGGAGAATCGTAATTCAGTTTGTCCTGGCTCATAGACTTATGCCTACTTCAAATATTGGGCGCCTTATCTTATTGTTCTTTTTCTGGAGAATGCCAGCCTAATGAACGTGCTTTCGACATCATTTTGACGGACCCGAGCGTAATGAGCATGCTTTCGGTCTTATTCTGGCGGATCTAACCTAATAAGCATTCTCTTTATGTCAACAAAGGACGCACGTCGATAAAACTCTTCAGTTTTCTGCCTCGATTTCCTCCAGTTCGCCCATGGAATAGCATAAATCAGAGCGATAAGCGAAACAATGAGCAAAGAGGCAAGGATCCTGCCTATTGGCGCAAGACCTGCTTCGAAGATGGGAAAAGCCGCGCCCGATGCAAGAATCCAGGCAAGAACAGAATGCAAAACCTCCAATACAGGTGCGGTTATCCGCCCTATAACAGGTAAAGGAATTGCCAAAAGTGCACCAGCCAAAGCGATCCACATAAAAACAAGCATGATCGGCGCGGCAGCCGTCGCCGCAAAGATACCAGCAGGAATAAAGGTTCCAAAGGTCAAAAGCGATACCGGAGCAGTTCCGCATACAGCAGCTAAAGATGCCGAAAATGCCTTAGCTAGCAAATCTGGCATCCAATGCCTCAGAATAATCAAGAATCGGCCACTAAATGCCATAAGCCCAGCCATAGCGCTGAAGGAATAGATACTCGAAAGGGAATTTATCGAACGCGGGCTGAATAGCGCTAACAAAATCGATGCCAGCGAAAGAAGCGCAAAGCCCGATTGCGGCCTATCCAATTCCCTCGCAATCTCCGCGCAGCTCAGCATAAAGACAGATCTCAAAAGCGAGGGCCCAGGCCCAGCAAGCCACACAAAAAACCAGGCGAAAACCAAAGATATTTTTCGCACCATCTTTTCCTTTTTTATAATTCGCCTACCAATCAAACTGACTAGCGCACAGATTATCGAAAGATGCTGACCCGAAAGCGCGAGAAGATGCGCGCAGCCTGCTGCTTGAAAGAGCTCTTTGAACTCGCTGTCTAGCTCATCCTTTACTCCGAGGAGAAGAGCCTGCGCTAGCGGGCCAGCTTTCCCTGCAGCTACCGAAATGCTCTCGGCAAAACGACCTGTAACGATTGCCCGAAACTTTGCAGGGCCAGAAGCCCAGCCCTTCCATTTCAGCTTGGATGCATCGACCCATAAAAATTCTCCGGTTCTAAAAGACTCCACACGAATTAGACTACCGGCACAAAGCCGAGCACCTGCACCCGAGAACAAGACCTGGAAAAACAAAGGTCGCTTCCAATCGCTGCGAATTCGCACGGCTGGTCCGACATATTCCGCCGCCTGCACCTTGAGGGTAAGCATGCGGTTCTTTCGCGCCGTGGTCTGGGAATTCAAGGCGAGCACCCCTTCAAGCGCCTCGATTTGAAGATTGGATGGCGCTGCTGCTGAGGTTGTAGAGGCCGCTGTTGCCGGTTCCACTGGGACTATAAAACTCGTTTCCTGATCTTGAAATCGAAGCACGCCTGCGCTGAGCGCGAGGCCCATGGATAGAGCGCTCCAGAGCAAAAGCTCTCTTCTGCCATTCTTATCCGATAGCTTCAAATGACCTATCGAAATGCTTATTGCAATCGCACCAATAATAAATGCGAGGAATAGATCCCAAATTCCGCTACCACTAACACCACCCCATGCGAGGCCACACCAGAGCCCAAAAGCTGCTATGCAGGAAGGCTCCACTTTAAGGAGCAATCTCCCAAATAGCCGCCGCGCTTTATGCTTACACAGAGAGCAACATTTTCTAAGATTGCATCCGTCATAATTTCTGTGTGCTTTCCGATCTATCATCACTGAAATGACGCGTGCAAAAAGGCATCTTGCTTCAATCTCAAAAAAAGAGCACCCCATCTTCGAGGTGCCCTTTTGATTTTGCTCTCATTCAGGTATGATGAATTTAAAGTAGTCTCCATCTCCCAGGTAAAGACCATATTCTATATCAACATCAATATCTTTGGCTGAAGCGAAATCGTTGTTGGGCTCAAAGGTATCATCGTCACCAGAGCCCCGGCCATTATTGGTATTCACAGAATCATACAGATCCTGGCTTATTATTAAACCATATTCTCCCCAACTATATTCGTCATTGAAATATGGCTCGATACCAAGGACATATGACTGTCCTGACTTCACAGGAATCATGAGAGTATCCAGGTACCAATAATCATATGGCCCTACAATCAACGAACCCTCCTCAGTATAGAGCGTAAGTACGCTGTCGGCCCAACTAAAATAATCAGGATCCATAAGCTCATTCGAGAGAGTCTGGGCGTAATAAATCTTCATGTCGTAATTGATGCTTTCGGTTATATCGCCAGTAGCGGGCATTCTAAATGCTTGACTCTTCGGGACACCTCCCCAATTTGTCTTTGCAGTGTAGTCACCTGGTTTAAGAAGACTAAATGACACTGAACCATCAGTATAGTTGGATACACCAACAGCTACAAAGGAGCCATCCGCTCCATAGAGATAGACAGGCACGCCGCCTACCGCATCAGGATAATGGGTATTGCCAGAATCATATTCGCTATCGAGGTTTTGAACACTGATCACGGCTTCCCCAGAAGCATAGATTGAACCAACTAATGGTATTTCATTATTCTTTACTTTGGTTACAGCTTTCCTTACATCTACAAGCCCATAACCAGTTCCGGTGTCCCAACCTGTTGGCCCAATATCCATTGCTGTCTGTTCTAGAATGGCCTTTATTTGATCAGCTGTCAAATCTGGATTGAAAGTAAGCATGTAAGCAACAAGGCCAGTCACAAAAGGCGCGGACATCGAGGTCCCTGACATGTCTGCATAGCCTCCATCATTGAATGTAGAGTAGATATTGTAGCCTGGCGCAGAGACAGATATATGTTTGCCAGATGTAGAAAAGCCGACCTTTTCCTCGTTTGCCCTTGTGGCTCCTACCGCGATAACCCCCGCATATGCCGCAGGATATTGGGCTCTCTCCGTGCCATCGTTCCCCATAGATGCAATGATCACAATTCCATTCCTTAGAGCATAGCTGATCATTTCAAGCTCAAAAGCGCTTGCGTAATAACCGCCGAGCGACATATTGACGGGGATGGTTTGCTCAGGCGCATTGGCTTTCTTCCAATCTACCAGGTCTGCAAAACCCCCGTACACAGGCCAGTCATAACCAGAATATGGTGATACTTCAGAAAAACATTTATAAGAAATAAGTTTCACGTTTTTCCATGCGACACCGGCAACACCTATGCCATTGTTACCAAGGGCTGCAATTATGCCCGCAGTATGGGTACCGTGCCCCATATCATCCCAGTTCTCATTCGCAGGAACTTCTATAAAAGGATTCATATCATCTACATAAGTGCCATACTCATCGAACGCGCTCTTCGCATACTCGATTATGCTCTCTTCCGAACTTAGATGGAAATCCTCATGCGTTTGGTCAATCCCAGTATCGATATCGACCACATACACAGTATTGTCGCCAAATCCAAGGTCTCTGTAAGCATCTATTGCATGAGTGATTTCAAAGTGCCCATATCTTCCCCAAGTCTCGGGATCATTCAGCACAGCGGATATCTCACCTGCGCCCTTTGATGATGCAATGCTGTCTATAAACGGCCCTTGCTCATTCTTGGGGATATAGGAGCGGAGCTCATGCTCGACATAGAGCACACCTTTTAGTTTTTCGATTCTCTTGGCTTTCTTGAAGATATTCTGAGAAGCGTGCAGCCTAAAGTAGCGATTTCCTTCAACCTCAAAAGAGCCAATTACCTCAAGCTCGCATTTCGAGAATTGATCCTTATCGAAATCAATGCTCGTCTTAGCGATCAATGTGTCTGAGCTTACATGTCCAAGCTGCACAGCATTATCAAATTCCTTAAGCGTTTTTGGTTGGAACATGCTGTACTCAGGATAGAAATCCGGCGCTTTTTGCAGCTGGGAGCCCTGCTTTGGGAAAAAATTACATCCGCTCAAAATTAGGAGCAATGATACAAGCAAGGCTCCTCTCGCTATAGACCTATATATGTTCTTTTTCATTATAGTCCTCCTCACTCAGCAATAAGCTCAAACCATCCGTTGAGCGCATCCATTCCATCCTCGTAGGAATCAGAGAATGAATAGGATTCCGAGTATATTGATCTATACCGGGAATCATGTGCTGTCTCCTCTTTGAAAAAATAGGGAGGATCTACATTTTCTGAGTTTCCTGGATCGTTCCCATCTGACCACCATCCAAAGATATCCCACTCATAGGTGACTCCCGCACTGAGCACAGGCGCTCCAGCGCTATAGAGATTGGCATCTGCGATGAGTGCAGCTTGTTTCAAGGTGATTTCGCCTGTGCCTTTATTGAAAGTGAAATAGTCAGATAAAGTCTCGCTATCTGTTTTGACGATCTCTTTCCAATTCCAATCCGGCATATCCCAATAGCTCAACATATCTGATTCCATGTCATACATATACATTCCACAAAAAATTGTCTCGCCTGTTTTCTTTCGAATTGCTGGCATAAAAGCAAACCCATCACTTTTATCAGAGCTCCAGAGCGAGGTTTCCGACAGCCTGAATTTAAGTGTCGGAATGGTTCCGCGGCTCAATTTTGCGCCATCAGCAGGAGAGGTAAGCGATATTGTATAAGGAGCGAGCAATTGGATAGGCGCCGAGGATTCACTGAGATCATGTTTATTATTGGAGTCGGTAAATGCCGTTATCTTGTATTTATAGCTCTTTTCAGGCCGAAGAGCCCCATCCCAATCATAGTATGTATGTTGTCCAGACACTGGATAACCGTAATTGACTGTTGCAAGATATTTGTAGCTAGAACCTCCATTCTCCGACCGATAAACCCTAAAGCCAAGAATGGGTTGATCCAAGTTATTACTATTTTTCTGCACATAAAATGAGAGCCAAATTCGATAGCTTGCTGGGCCAGAATCTAGCGCCTGCATGGCTTCCGGCGATTTTCTAGCACCATAATACTGACGGGAAACACCGTAGGTCCTTGCTTCTACATATAGATCATAGATGTTGTAATTACTTGATAGATCAACCCCTGAAGATGGTCCAGGGGTAGAGGTAACCGAAACACTCCTTTCGACACGATTGCTGCTTCTATCATATACTACTGCGCATATTTGGTGCTCTCCATCTGCAATTTGCAATCCTGCAAGAGGTCCAAAATAGGCCTCGCCAGTAAAATATCCTGTTGTATTATCATAACTTGAATCAGCATTATTTGGATAAAGGCCAGCAAAATAGCTCGGAACCTCATCCACTCCCAGCATGATTCCTTGACCAGCCCAGGATGTGGCATCCATTTCGGATTTTGCTTTCGCAATTACTCTTACTATATTGAGACTCGAAATATTGATTTCATCTCCATCGCTGAACTCGTGCCAATTGGATTCCTTCAGACTATCCAAATCATTAATATCTGCAGATTCATCACTCGTCCAGGCCAAAGAAGTGATGCTTGGAGCTTCGGCTGGATAAGTGCTCATTTCCAGCTTCTGGCACACGAGGTAAATTGGATCGCTGGTTGCTGAATAATGATAGTTCTCTATAGATGAAGAAGCTCGTTTTTCAGCACTCGCTATTAGCTTGTAGGTAGCACTCGGGTCAAGATAAAGCGGCTGATTTTCCGCAAGACCCTTCTTGATTATGTATTGAAGATTACCATTCTTATAGACATTGTATTTTATGGTCTGAGTCAAATAGCTCCCTGCAACAGAATCCAGCGTATTTATGCTGGTATTCCCTCTCCATATAGTTATGGTATAGGTTTTTTCAGTGCCATCCTCCGCTTTGACAGTTATTCTTGCTGTATTCTCTCCTGTCAATAGAGTTAGAGGATTAGCATTGTAGGAGATCGTTGCTTTGGAATCCTCTGCAACAGCAACTATCTTTGCTGAAGACAATGAGCTTGATAAGAATGCAGTATAATCTGTCTTACCTCGCGAAAATGTCTCGTCGAGAGTTGCCCCTTCTATTCTAAGATCAGAAAGATATGCATTGCTTGATTTTGGAGCTAAAGGGCAACCAAATAATAAAAATGATCCAAAAAGCACAAGAATGCCATAGAAGATTGGTTTTTTCATCATAGCCTCCTAGTTTTTCCTTTACTTTCTTATATATTAGTGCAATTATTAATGAAAGCAATAGTTATTTTAAGTTTTTACGCAAAAATAATCGCTTTTTTATACGAGACAGATGAATAAAATGCTCTTCTATGTTAATCTTAATCAAAACATGATCGACCTTTCCCCTAAGCGAATTTCCGCCTACGGAATAATTCTTTTCGTCTATGTTACTGTCTGGGCGGATATTATCCTTGGAATACCCGAACCATCAGCCTTTTCAACTGCTTGGTTTATCCTTAGCTTTTTGAAAAATAGTATTAGAATTGGATTCATGCTCTATGTCTCTTCTCAACTATCGATTTTCGCAAACAATGAGTGGAAGAATGGGTTTTTGAAAATTCCGACGAAACAAGAGATAACCAGGGCTTTCTTAGTGACATTCTTCAGCCTTGGATTTGCTGGCATAGGAGCATTAGCAGCATGGTTTGGTAAGCTATCCAATCCTGTCTTCGAATTTTTGCCACAAAAACCAATATTATCTCTTCTTCCATTCTTGTTGCTTTCAAGCATTTCGGTAGGTTACGGAGAGGAGCTATTTTTTCGATTTTTACTTATCGATGCTCTCACAGAAGTCGGAACGACTCCAAATACAGCAGCCATTGTTTCAATGATTATCTTCGCGCTTTCTCATTATGCCCAAGGAATTTTCGGAATTGCATTCGCTGGAGTGCTGGCTGCTCTATATACAAGCCTACGATTCCGTGGTTATGGGATACACTCCCTTGCACTTGGACATGCACTATATGACGCTGCTATTCTAGTATTTGCTCTTTCTTGATTGTCCAGGTTGAGCCCATGGATTGGCTTGTCGATAATATTGATGACTAACAGGAGATTTTGCCATGAAGCCCGAAATCAAAACCATCAATGACCTCCTAGACGCGCTCAATATTCTATCGACACGCGCATGGACGCCTAAGGAACTCTCGAAAGCAATAGAACAAGCTTTATCTACTCTCCCGCGATCGGTAATCGAGATAATGATTGGACTCGCTGCAGAAGAACTTCGCTCCAATCCCTTGCGTGGGCCTCTGGTCATAGCTACTTTTAGCAGCGTACTCCTACAGCAATACGACGGAACACCTCTCACGCTCTCCGAGTGGCGAGAGCTGCGCGATCTGGTTTCCGATTGCGCCGATGAGCTCGATATGGAAATCGTTACCTACGCGATGTCGCTCGTAATGGATTATGGTGCGCTGTGAAAAGAGTGAGAGATCTGCAATTTATTCCTAAGACCATCCTGATAGCTTTGATGTTTTCTTTCATTTTTGGAACAGCAGCTACGCTCCCCCTTGGCGCTTTCGATCCAGATGTGTCCTATTCCGAGAGCTCGGAAGAGACTCTTTCCGCCAGCGAGCTAGAAGCCCCCCGGTCTACTCCGATTTTGGAACCCGAGACCGAAAAATCTCCGGAATTTATATCCCCGGAGATCTTAGAGCCTGAGCCCTTAAAAAATTCTGAGCCTATACCTTCCTTGCCTCCACCTCTTTTTCTGCCGGTATTGAGCGATCCCTCCGATCCATCGGGTTTTTTCTTTGCGGCCGAAAAAATTCGTACACAAGCTTCGGAGCAGAAAGCTACCCTCACGGAAGATCAGCAAA
>ENA-UPXM01004085-UPXM01004085.1-activated-sludge-metagenome-genome-assembly--contig:-NODE-4085-length-15213-cov-10.309935_pt1 | contig 15213 bp, 9 predicted proteins | sample MGYA00238178_ERZ772708 | MGnify/ENA primary metagenome ERZ772708 (study PRJEB29002, sample SAMN05720212) | activated sludge metagenome | isolation source: anaerobic digester from wastewater... | reverse complement strand
TAACACGATCTCGCAGGCCTTTTTTTATGTTTACTGCTGGATCATAACCACAGCTCAGAAGGAGTTAAAAAATGGAATCATCTAAAAAACAATCGGTAATCAACGAAAAACCCACTCCTATCAAAGGACTAACGACAGAGGAAGCGCTTTCTCGGCTAAAAAAATATGGTCCTAATACGTTCCCAAGAAGTAAACCACCCTCAGCTTGGTCAATCCTAATTTCTCAATTTAAAAGCCCCCTTATTTATATAATCCTGGTAGCCGCTGTGATTTCACTCATTATGGGCGAACTGACTGATTTCATTATAATTATAGCCGTCGTTATTGTTGATGTCATTCTCGGATTTTTCCAGGAATTTCAGGCTCAACGTACTTATACGGCATTGAATAAATTGCTAAAACCGACCACTACTGTTATCCGCGATGGAGAACGCCAGGAGATTGATGTAACAAAAGTAGTACCGGGAGATATCGTTATACTAAATGCAGGAGAGCGTATTCCCGGTGACGGTGAAATTATTGAGGGCGCCAGGCTCAGTGTAGACGAGGCAATCCTGACCGGCGAGAGTGAGCCGATTAAAAAGTCAGTCGAAGCCGGCTCTAACCAGGTTTTCATGGGTACAACACTCCTTACTGGTAGAGGAGTAATGCGAGTCACCCAAACCGGTGTTCGAACCGAGTTAGGTAAAATAGCCAAAAGCCTTCAGGAACATAAAGAAGAAGAGACTCCGTTACAAGTGCGACTTAAATCTTTCAGCAGGACGTTGACAATTATCGTCGTTTCGTTCACTACTATTATATTTCTCGTTGGACTTTTACTGAAGCGTGATTTTCTGGACATGCTACGGACTTCGGTTATTTTGGCTATTTCGGCAATACCGGAAGGCTTGTTGATTGCCGTTACTGTTATTTTGATATTGGGGATGCGTAAGATCCTTAAGCGCCAAGGCTTAGTTAAGAAACTGTTAGCCGTTGAAACTTTAGGTTCTGTCAATGTCATCTGTACCGATAAGACGGGTACTCTTACCGAAGGCCGAATGCGTGTGACTCGTACCGATTTTGTGGATAACGAGCGAGCCATCCAGATTATGGTTCTGTGTAATGACCTTGAGGGACCGGTTGAAATGGCTTTGTGGGAGTATGCCAAATCTCGACTGCCGAATGATCCCCAGACTTTAGTTGAAGAGAGCCAACGTCTGGACGAAGAAATGTTCACCAGTGAAACCAAATTTATGATTACCGGTCACCACTTACCTGATGGCGATTATCATTTCCTGAAGGGTGCGCCCGAAATTGTCCTGAATATGTGTCAAATCAACGATGGTGAACGTCAGCGAATTTTGGCTCGAATTGATCAATGGGCTGGTGAAGGATTGCGTCTTCTCGGTCTGGCTTACCGTGACTATGGAATCCTGGAAGATCACACCGGTTATAGATGGGTAGGCTTGATCGGTATGGAAGACCCGATTCGCGAGGGAGTACACGAGGCGGTTTTGCTCGCTAAACATGCAGGTATTCAGGTTAAAATGATAACCGGCGATTATCGCCGCACTGCCGAACGTATTGCCAGTAATATCGGTCTATTGCAAAACGGTGAGGAAACACTGGAAGGCGAAGAACTTGCTCAATTAAATGACGAGGAACTTGCTAAACGTATATACCCTACCGCCGTTTTTGCCCGGATTCGGCCACATGATAAATTACGGATAGTTAACACCCTGCAAAAAAACGGCGATATCACGGCTATGATCGGTGATGGTGTCAATGACGCACCGGCACTTAAACAGGCTAATATCGGCGTGGTTGTCGGCACTGCCAGCGATGTGGCTAAGGAGACTGCCGATTTGATTCTCCTCGATAACAATTTTCGCACCATCGTTGCCGCAATTGAGGAAGGGCGCGTGATCTTTGAGAACATCCGCAAAGTCGTAGCCTATGTCCTCTCCAATTCTTTCGCCGAGGTATTGACTATTTTTATATCTATGATTTTGGGCTGGCCGGCACCATTACTGGTTGCGCAGATACTCTGGATTCACTTGATCTGTGATGGTCCGGCTGATATCGTGCTCGGTTTTGAGCCGAAGGAGAATGGCATTATGGACGAAAAGCCAAAATCTCTTAAAGAACCAATTTTGCCTCCTTTAGGCTTGTTTTTAATTGGTGTGATTAGTATCGGCAGTGCGCTAGCGGCGCTTCTGATATTTAGGCACTACTTTAAAATTCATGGTGATCCGGTCGAAGGTCGTAGCTTAGTCTTCGCTAGCTTAGCAATAAATTCACTGATTTACATTTTCGCTTACCGAAGTATGCGCAAATCACTTTTTAAAATGAACTCGATCCTGAAAAACAAGCCGTTAATCTTTGCCGTAATTTTTGGAATGGTGCTGGTTTTTCTGCCTTTTGTAATACCCAGTTTAAGCCAAGCTTTGGGCGTCGCACCCCTGGACCTGAAACAATGGTTATTAATCTTCACGATAGCATTAATGCTTCTTATTGCGGTGGAAATTGGCAAGGCAGTCAGCAACTGGTGGCGCGATAAACAAAATACCTTAGGCAAAGGATAAAAATGTTTATCCTAATAGAAAATGCAACTAAAACTCGTTTTTGGGTTTAATCTCAGCAATATTGTTTATATTTGCTTACTTAATTTGATATTTTAAATTACTTTGTTTATTTTGGAATTAGTCAATTGATTGTTGAAAGCAACTATGGCAAAAATTGATCCTAACTCCGATTATTATTCTGAACTCTCCCAGTTTACGATCGAGAGCGATGTGGATGCTATTCTTTGGATCGATGCTGAGAGTACGATTTACCGGGTGAATCAAGCCGCTTGTCAATTACTGCAATACTCGCCAGAAGAATTGGTCGGTAAAAATTTAGATGATCTAATTGACATTCAGAATGATTGGAATAAAACCGACCCACACCGCTTTTTAGACCAGATTGATATCATAAAACAAAATGGTGTCACAGTTATCGAGCGCAATTTCCGTACGAAAGACGGTCGGATTTTGACTTTGGAAATCTCAGCGCATTTATTTGTTTTCAAAAATAATGAATATATCTGCGTGTTTGCCCGGGATATAACTGAACGGAGGAAAGCCCAGGAAGAGCTGCAAAAGACACTGAAGGAATTGGAATTTTTAAAAAATAAATTATATGAAGAAAATATTTACCTTCAGAATGAAATTAAACTAACTCACAACTTTGAAGAAATTGTCGGCAAAAGTCTGAGTCTCCGAAAAGTTCTGGAAAAAGTGGAACAGGTAGCCGCAACCGACGCTACCGTATTAATACAGGGAGAGACAGGAACCGGGAAAGAACTTATTGCCCGCACTATTCATCATATTAGTTCTCGTAGTTCCAGTCCATTAGTCAAGGTAAATTGTGCTACTTTACCAGCCGCCTTAATCGAAAGCGAATTATTCGGGCATGAGAAAGGAGCTTTTACCGGGGCACTTTATCGTAAAATGGGACGTTTTGAATTGGCTAACGGCGGTACAATTTTCCTGGATGAAATTGGTGACCTACAACTGGAAATTCAATCTAAACTTTTACGAGTAATTCAGGAAGGTGAATTTGAACGGATTGGAAGTAATAAGACTATCAAAACCGACGTACGTATAATAGCAGCCACTAATCGTAATCTTGAAGCCGCTGTCCAAAAAGGTGAGTTTCGTAAAGACCTTTATTATCGGTTGAATGTTTTTCCCATTCATGTGCCGCCTCTGCGCGAAAGGCCAGAAGATATTCCTCTCTTAATACATCATTTTGTCCAAAAATATTCGAAGAAAATCGGTCGCAAAATAGATATTATACCAGCTAAAATAATGCGTACTTTAACAAGCTATAATTGGCCAGGAAATATCCGGGAATTAGAAAATATTATCGAAAGAGCTGTTATCATTACCAGCGGACATACACTTCAAATCGGTAACTGGTTTACAAACGGTACGACAGCGATGAATAAGGAGAAAATTCAACCCTTGCGTGATGCCGAAAGGGATTACATTTTGAAAGTACTATCTTTGACAAACTGGCGAGTTAGCGGGCCTCACGGTGCGGCTCAACTCCTGGATATCAATCCCCAAACGTTAGTCTCCAAGATGAAGAAATTGGGCATTCATCGCACTAAACCAATTAATGAATAATAATAAATTTTATGAGATATCATAAAATAATCAATTGCTAAACCCAGCAAATTTTGATCGAATTATTACATTATTCTTTAATTAATAGACTGTTATCAAACAAAGTCAAGGATTTGGTATAGATTTTGTCCTTAATAAAATTGTATGAAGGTAAAAAAAGAAAATAAGAGTATTAAAAAAGAAGATCCGAAAATCATCGATATGTCAACTTTTGATGAGTTGATTCATAGCAACAAACCGGTGGTGGTCGAATTTTACGATGAAAAAATTAGCACGAGTTATATAGTTGATTCGATATTGTCCCGGCTCGCCAACTATTTTCAGAACCAGATTGAATTTTTGAGGCTTCATATAAATCAACATCGAGCAATTGCCGATAAATATCATATTTTTTCATCACCAGCCACTTTAATCTTTTTAAACGGTAAACTAATCGAGGTTATCCTCGGGACTTTTTCGCAGAACCAGATAATCGAGATTCTTAACCGTCTTCTTTAGTAAAAAAAGGAGGTTAATAATATGACGACTTTTAAGAAATATGTCAATAAAATTGCACTCGACAAATTAGTAACCTACTGTATCAAAGACCCGCAGAAGCATATTCCTAAACTCATTGATTTTGTTGATAAAAGCGCCTGGCTTCCAATTCATAGAAGCTATATACAAGGAGCAAGAAGTATAGTAAGCAATCCTAACTCAAATTGGTATCAACTAGCTATGCGAGCAATTAGGGATATTGATCCGGATATTATCCATAAAATGGTGAGAAATCTGTTTATTAATTCTGGCTTCGAGGGGCAGGGTAAGTTAGTTGAGGAGAGGGAGAGGCTCGGTTTTGGTATTCCCTGGGCGGTGCTTATGGATCCAACCAGTGCTTGTAACTTGAGATGTAAAGGTTGCTGGGCTAGTGAGTATGACAAGAGTCTCAATCTTGATACTGATCTAATGGATCGAATAATTCGGGAAGGTAAAGAACTTGGTATTTACTTCTATATCTACAGTGGTGGTGAACCGCTGATACGTAAAAACGATTTGATTAATCTAGCTGAAAAGCACTCGGATTGCGTCTTTCTATCTTTTACGAATGGCACATTAGTGGACGAACACTTTGCGGATGAATTACGAAGAGTAGGAAATTTTTCGCTGGCATTAAGCATTGAAGGTGATGAAAAAGCAACCGATTTCCGAAGAGGCAAGGGCAGTTACCAGAAGCTGATTTCTGCAATGAAAATTTTGAAATCGAGAGGAATTCCTTTTGGCTTTTCGACCTGTTATCATAGCCAAAACTGGAATATCGTGGGGGAACCGGAATATCTTGATCAGATGATTGAAGCCGGATGTTATTTTGGCTGGTACTTTACTTATATTCCACTTGGGAAACACGCTGATCTTAGTTTGCTTGCCCGTCCGGAACATCGGGAACATATGTACTACCGGGTGCGTGAGGCGCGCCAGACTAAACCAATTTTCCTGATAGATTTCTGGAATGACGGGGAATATGTCAACGGTTGTATTGCCGGTGGGCGTCGTTATTTGCATATTAACGCCAATGGCGATGTCGAACCTTGTGCCTTTATTCATTATTCGGACACCAACATTAAGAACGTATCTTTATTAGAGGCTTTACAATCTCCATTGTTTCTCCAATATCAGAAGAATCAACCGTTTAATCAAAATCACCTGAGACCCTGTCCATTGCTGGATAATCCTGACGCTTTAAAATCAATTGTACTGGAGACTGGGGCACATTCGACTCAACATATGGATCGTGAAGATGTGGTAGAATTAACTGCTAAATGTCAGGATATAGCGCAAGCCTGGAAACTTACAGCCGATAGATTATGGGAAGAGACTCTAAAAAATCGAGTCCAAAAGAAGTCCGGAGTAAAACAACATGAGCGAGAACTCGTTGATGCAGAAATCCATAATTGATATAAAGGATAAGAGACGCTCTGGTGCAAGCGATTTAGGCTTACTGCGAATAAGGCTTTTTACAGTGTACTAATCGGTGGTACTTTAGTAAATAGGTTAATTTTAATAATTGGCGGAATTGATTGTTATTTCACAACTATATACTCATAAATAGAAAGTAAGAATTTTTTCCTCCCGAGACTCAATAGTCTCTCTTCCTTCCAAAAAGCGGTCGGTTATCTCTCCGGCCGCTTTTTTTATAACGACTAATTAAGAAAAACCAGAATGAGATGGAGGATTTAATATTTTCTTCCGTCTTCATTATCTATTTTTAAAGGTATTAAACCTACTGTTATGATATTGATTATTTAACAATTTAAAAATCACAGCGAATGTCTTCTTAGAAAAAAGGTTGACATTATTCTCTATCCTCTTTATCCGATGAGTAGAAGAGAATTTAGTTTGAGTACGCCAGTAAGAATTTGAACTGAAAATACAATCAGAAATTGAGATGTAACCACGGCTAAAATTTTTATTGGTAAATTAAAAAGTGTTAAATATATTTGAAACGGTTCAATGAATAATTCAAATTTCATATTCAACGTTAACATTATGCTCGAAAAATTAGGATTATTAAAAGATTGCATAGTTAAAAATTCCTCTCTGTTAATGATAACATTATGAGAGTATTTCCGGTTATTTCTGAACGTAATCATCAGCAATATTTCCGAATATCCAATTCTAAGGAATAGGACTTATGACAGCTAATAGCCAAGCGGAAAACCTCAGCCATTTAACCTTAAAAGAAGCTTTTAAAGATGATTTCAAAATCGGGGCGGCTCTTGATTTGAATCAAATTTCCGGTCGTGATGAGCAAGGGCTTGCCATTGTCGAAAAGCATTTTAATAGCATTACGCCTGAAAATATATTAAAGTGGGAAGAAGTCCATCCGGAACCGGACCGGTATAATTTCGATGCGGCGGATCAATTCGTTGCCTATGGTGAGAAGCATAATATGCAAATCATTGGTCACTGTTTAGTTTGGTTTTTCCAGACGCCGGATTGGGTTTTTGAGGATGGGGCGGGCAAGCCATTAAGCCGTGCAGCATTATTAGCGCGTATGAAAGAACACATATTTACGGTAATGGGGCGTTATAAAGGCCGCATTCACGGCTGGGATGTGGTCAATGAAGCGCTTATGATAGATGGGACTTTGCGAAAGTGTAAATGGCTCGATATTATTGGTGAAGACTATATTCTCAAGGCATTTGAATATGCCCATGAAGCTGATCCTAATGCTGAGCTTTATTACAATGAATACGATACCGAACATAAATCCAAACGTGAGGCACTCATTCGACTAATTCAGGATTTGCAGGCGAAAGGCGCCCGCGTGGATGGAATTGGTACTCAGGGGCATTGGTTTTTGGATTATCCTTCTCGAGAGGAAATCGAGAAGGCGATCTTAGAGATCTCCACAACTAATGTCAAACAAATGATAACGGAGCTGGATGTCGGTGTACTTCCTTTTTATCCGGTTGATTCCCAGATGGTGGATATCAGTTCGTTCGACCCGGAAATGCAGAAAAAGTATAATCCTTATCCGGATGGATTACCTGATTCTGTTCAAAAAGAATTAGCACGGCGTTATGCGGAACTCTTTACCATTTTTCTTAAGCATAGTGATAAAATTGACCGGGTGACATTTTGGGCGGTTCACGACAAACAATCCTGGCGTAGTTATTTGCCGATTAGAGGAAGGGTGGAATATCCGATGTTGTTTGACCGACAATGCCGACCTAAACCGGCTCTGGAAGCAATTTTAAAAGTTGCTCAGAATCGAGCTAAATTAGTGGAGAATTAATTGTTGAAAGATAAGAGCGAAATGGAGAATCGGTTATTCTGTAATCAGGATGCGATCCGTCGCTATAACGTTTAATTATTTCAGGAAGAATTACAAATGGAAAAGAAAAAAAATCTTGAAATTGTCGCCGCCGGGCATACTTGCCTTGATTTGATCCCAGCCTTTACAATTGAGGGAGAAGTTGAAAAGATGACAGATGTCCTTGTCCCTGGCAAAATGATCAATATGGGTGAATGTGTGATTGCCGGTGGCGGGCCGGTTACTAATGCCGGGGTATCAATCCGGCGTCTGGGAGTGAAAACCGAACTAATTGGAAAAGTTGGAAATGACGATTTCGGCCGTCTTGTTTTAGATTGGTACGAGAAAAATGAAGGTCATTTTAAAGGTATTAAAATGGTTGATGGCGAATCAACTTCCTATACCATCGCGATATGCATTCCTGGCATTGACCGCTTTTATTTGCATCATTGCGGGGCTAATGATACCTTTGGTTATGACGATATGGATTTTGATTTGGTGGGACGTGCCAAATTAATGCTTTTCGGCTATCCACCGTGGATGCGTAAAATATACGAAAACACCGGCGCTGAGCTAACCAAAATCCTTAAAAAAACCAAAGAGTTGGGAACTACAACGGCTCTCGACCTTTCTCTGCCAGATGTTGACAGTTATGCCGGACAGGTTGACTGGAAAGCTATTTTAACTGACTGGGTACCGTTATCGGATATTATGGTGCCGAGTGCGGAGGAATTGTTCTATTTTCTATATAAAGATAAATTCTTGGAAAAAAGGGATAAACTTGGACATAAGGAGACCGTTCTCGATCAAATGACCGTTAAGGAAATTTCTACGATGGGCAGGGACCTGATAAGAATGGGAGCGGCGATCGCAATGATAAAGTGCGGCAGTCGCGGCCTTTATATTTACACTGCCGGCCAAGAGCGCTTGAAGAAGATGGGCGCGGCGGGATGTGCCGACCTTGAGAATTGGGCTAATCGCGAACTCTGGTTTCCGGTTTATCAGGAAGAAAAGTTCGTTGGCGCGCTGGGCTCCGGTGATTCGGCTATCGCCGGATTTCTCTCAGCCTTTGTCTGGGGGCATAGCATCGAATCTTGTTTGCGCTATGCTAATGCCGCCGGTAGTATGAATGTTACGGTGCCTGACGGTTTAAGCTGGAATAAGGGGTTTGATGATTTGACCAGACGCATCAAAGCCGGATGGAAAACCAAAGAGATGAAAATAAACGAACCGGGCTGGAAAAAAGAACGCGAGTTCTGGGTTGGCCCGGATAATCGTGGTAAATGGGAATCATAAAATAATAGGAGAATAAAATGTCGAAAGAGAGAGATGTATTTATTCAGAAAAAAATAGCCGGAATGACTTTAATGGAAAAAATCGGGCAGTTGCTGACTTTCACGCGCAGAGGAACGCTTCTGACCCCGAGTGGAATCGAGCAGATCACTCGTTTGCATTGCGGCGGTCTGTGTCTCGAACCGTATGCGGTTGAGACTTGCAAAAACCTGTATTGGGGCAATTCCCAGATAGATAAGAACTTCAAACCACCAAAAGATTATTTTACCATCGCTAATAATTATTTTGATGGAAAAACCTTCGGTATCAGCATTACGCCGGAAGATTATACCAAAGACTTAAACCGCTTGCAGAAAATTGCTATGAGCCGGCCTTCGGGTATTCCTCTCCATATGACCATTGATTTCGAAGGTGATTTTAAAAATGATTATATGTCCGGCGGTATTCGTCAGTTTCCCGGTCCGATGGGAATGGCGGCTATCGGGGATGAAAAATTGACTTATGAAATCGGAAAAACCATTGCCAGAATGTTAACAGCAATTGGCGTAACCCAGATGTACTCGCCGGTCTGTGATGTCAATACAAATCCAAGAAATCCTGAGATTGGTGTGCGCTCTTTTAGTGATGATCCTGAAGTTTGCGCCAGACATGCCGTCGCGTTAATAAAAGGATTGCAAGATTATGGTATTGCGGCAACCGCCAAACATTTTCCTGGCCGAGGTGATTCAGGTTCGGATGCTCATGATGTGCTGGAAGTGCTCAATCTCGACAAGAAAAGAATGCACGAAGTTGAGTTAGTGCCTTTCAAAGCAGCTATTGATGCCGGAGTCAAGGCGATAATGACCGGCCATTCCGTCTACCCGGCCTTTGACGACAAATATCCTACGACCTTGTCAGAAAAAATCCTGACTGGTCTCCTGCGGGAAGAGCTGGGATTCGAAGGTGTGATTGTATCCGATGCTATCGGTATGGCGGCAATTTTAAAGCAATGGCCTTTACCACAAGCCTGCGCAATGGCGATCAAAGCCGGCTGTGACACTATTCTCTTAAAAGCCGATGATGAGTCTCGCTCACAGTGTTTCTTCGGGATTAAGATGGCGGTCGAGCGAGGCGAACTGAGTGAAGAGAGAATCAATCAGTCGGTCGCGCGTCTCCTGAAAATGAAATATGATCAGGGATTGTTTGAATCCGCCGGAGAAAAAGACCCTGAGATAACTCGGGAAATTACCACCGCTAAAGAAGTAATTGATTTCTCTTGGGATGTGGCTAAAAAAGCCTTAATCGTAATGCGCGATGAGCAACACCTTTTGCCATTGGACCCCCAGCAGAGAATTTTAGTCATTGAGCAACGCATTCCGTATGAGTTTCTTGGCAAAGACCCTTATTGCCATACGCATATGTTTTGCGAAGCAATGGTCAACCACAGTCAGAATTTGATCTTGGCGGATACAGCCTTTTCGGCTTATGAAGATGAGATTAAGGAGTGCCTCGAATTAGCCAAACAGGCTGACCTGGTTGTTATGACTAATTACTATGCCCGCATTGTAAAATCCGGTAATAATCGGCTTTTAGTCAAGAAATTGAAGGAAGCCGGACATAAAGTCATTGTCGTTACTAATAATCCTTACATCGAAGGCACTACCGTAGATGCCGACGCCGTCGTTTGCAATTTCAGCGGAACGCCAGATTCGATTCGAGTTTCGACTTACCTGCTGTACGGCAAAGTCATACCCTGTCCGACTACTAAATTGCCCATAAAGCCTGATGTCGGGGAGAAAACCCCAGTTAAGGATCTCAAGGCACCTAAAAAACATCCGCTGAATCTTTCTTATTGTTAGATGAAGAGATCTGCAAGGGGATGGACTCTATGAAGTATGGCAAATTATTGGAATTTTTTATATGGTATTGAATAAGAAATTACTAATGCCACAGACAGGTAATTATTGTATCTTTTAATTATAAATCGGGAAGAATAGCATGGAAAAAATTAAGATTAGGGACGTCTTCACTATTTCCGGAAGACAAATATCTAAGATTTACAAAGATAACAAAATGACAGTACACTTTCAGGGAATGTCCAAAACTCTGCAATTTCCGCAGACCATTGCTCTGGAAGGTGCTCCGACTTGTTCAATAGGTATTTCTCCGGAAGGTTTATATAACCGCCTTAATGATGCTGGGCGATTAATTTTGCTAAATCAAAATGCCATCCAATTTGGTTCAGCCCCGTTTATTAAAATCGCGGCTGACCCAAATGCTGAAGACGAACGCGACGAATATTTCATGCTAACTACCAGAGATCCTAATATCGTAGAAGGCCCGGATGATGTACCGGCCTTGAAAAATTACTATCATCCGCCAGTTCCCGAAGCAAAAGTAACCATTTCACTGGCTACTCCCTTGGCAGAGATTATCTATGATTTAGGGAAAATAAGTGTAACTCGCCTTATTACCTCGCCTTTATTTTCTGGAAATGACCAGACCCTTATTCCTATTAGCGTAGAAGAATTTGTAGTCGAGAATACTTCCGATAAAACTCAAGAAGTGACCCTAGTAATACCGCGTCCCTCACTGGTAAATCTGCAGGAAAAAGAACTAAAGCCAACCGATCAAGATACGGTATATATTTGCTCGGCTTCAGTCAAAGGGCAGGTGCATGAAGCCTTTAATTCAGCCGGAATCAAAGGTGTCGTCATGGGCAATCAAGAGTGCCAGGAAAAAATGGCGATCGCTGTTCCTGAAATAGAGGGCGTTGATATTGATACTCACCCGCATTTCTGCCTTAATCATTTGAAACAGGATCTGTTACTTAACGACGATGGCAGTTTTTATGAAAAACGTAATGTAATTCCACATCAGGATTACGGCGCGGCGATTAGTTTACATTTTACTCTGGGACCTAAAGCCAGTCTAAAAATTCCCTTTGCAATTGCTCTGGATTTTCCCCAACAGCGTTTTATCGATGGGGTAGAATTTGAGCGGAAGTATGTCAAATTATTCAAGAATCAAGCCAGTCGGACAATAGAGATGATAAAAGTTGCTCTGGAAAACTACCCTGAGTGGCTGAATCGAACATTGACCATCCAAAACCGGATTTACGAGCTAATTCGAAAAAATCCAGCCTATAGAGATGACGAAGAAGGTGCTTTGCGATTAGCCCGCCTGATTTTTAATGAATTTAGTTGCCCGATATCGAATGCCTGTGTTTGGGTTAAAGATAATGAAGGCAAAGAGAGAGCTCGATTCCTCGAATGCTTTGATTATGCTTATATCAATCCTTCGGACGTAGACTGGTATTCGATGGTGTTGCTATTTCTCTTCCCTAAGATTGAAGAAGAAATTTGTCAAGGCTTCATCAACTCAATCCTGGCGGAAGATCCGACCCCGCGATTTTACCATTTGCATGCTTCTTTTGTTGAAGCACGTCAGCATTTTGAAAAATATCCAGAAGAGTACGAAGATATTTCACTAACTCAGATTTGGGACGCTACCAAAGTAAAAGGTAGTGTAGCGCACGATCTGGGTGCTTTGCCGAAAGGGCACGCGCTCCGCAATGTCAGCGATTACACCTGGTATAATAATAATTACTGGATAGATCTTTTCCCTAAACTGGCAACGCGCGTCCTGCGCAATGTCAAATTCACCGGCAATACTGCTTTTGTAAAGGAGAATTGGGAAACTCTTAAATTCGGTTTTGATCATTTGCAAGAGCTTGATTTCGATGGAGACGGTATCCCGGAAGGGTATCCCGGCGAAGTCAAAAATACTTTTGATAATTTGACGTTATTTGGTGTAGATGCCTACGATGCGACCATTTTTATGGCAGGTTGTTATGCAATGATCAAAATGGCTGAGATTGTAAAAGATACCGCGGCAAAAAAGCAGTATGAAGAGATTTTTGATAAAGTTTCTAAAGAATTTGAAAAATTATGGAGAGACACGAAAAACAGCCAAGGCAAAAGACTTCAATACTATGTCACCTGTTTTGATCCCAAGACGGGAGAAACCAATACTGATGTCTGGATGAATCAATTGGATGCCATCTGGGCATTGATTGCTATGGGGGAAGAGTCTTTTATACCCGAAGAGCGCATTAAGCAAATTCTTAAAACAGTCTACGATAATAATCGTGCCTATATGGGCTGGGCAATGTGTCGAACAGAAGACGGCGGAAAAGTTGAATCGGAACAGGGACAGGATGTCTATACTACTTCCAATTATGTATTTGCACAACTGCTAGATTATTATGGTATGACGGAGGAAAGTAAGGAAGTATATAAGGCGATGGACAAGGTGATCTTTGGACATGGAAACACCCTAATATCACCTGATAATTTGCGCGCAGAGCTGGAGCAAGAAGCAGGCGAATCAGCACCTGGTCCGCATTATATCGTTGCCGCTTATCCGCGTCCTGGGGCAATTCTGACTCAAATAGTGCTGCAGTACATTAAAGAGACGCAGAAACAAACGAAAAATATGCTTGTGGATTCTGATAAATTAAAGAGTTTTGCGATTTCCTTAATGAAATAAAAGCTTTGATTAAAGCGGAAAAATCACGAACGTTATTAAAATTCTAAAAACTGAGGGTGCATTATGAAAGAAAAAACCGGAGTGCTTTCACTGAAAGAAAAAATCGGCTACAGTTTAGGTGATACGGCATCAAATCTTTTTTTCCAGACTTTTATCTTCTTTTTGCTTTACTTTTATACTGATGTATTTGGTATTCCTGCCTCATCCGTTGCGACAATCTTTTTAATTGGTCGAATTTGGGATGCGGTCAATGATCCATTAATGGGGGCGATTGCTGATCGAACTAATACCAAAATGGGTAAATTCCGACCGTATTTACTTTATACCGCCTTACCCTTTGGTATTTTTGGCTTTATTATGTTCATTACCCCGAATTTAAGCGTTCAGGGGAAGGTGATTTACGCTTTTATTACCTATAATTTGATGATGATGGTCTATACAGTAATCAATGTACCTTATTCGGCTCTAATGGGTGTAATATCACCCCATTCAGAGGAACGGACCGTCGTCTCGACTTTCCGTTTTGTCGCCGCCTTTGTAGGCCAGTTCATCGTCCAGTTTGCCGTCCTAAGATTAGTGTCTGTTTTTGGAAAAGGAAATGAACAAATCGGTTGGCAATGGACTATGGCGGTGATGGCGGGCTTGTCGGTTGTTCTCTGGTTAGTGACCTTCGCCACGACCAAAGAGCGTGTCAAACCGGTCAAGGGGCAAAAGAACCCGCTGAAGCAGGATTTGGCTGACCTTTTGAGAAACGTGCCCTGGCTACTGATTGGTTCAGCGACTATTTTTCAACTACTGTTCAACGTGATTCGCGGCGGCAGTATTATGTATTATTTCAAGTACTTCGTCCAGGATCAGCAGTTATTTTTATTTGGTAAACCACATGATTACTCCTACCAGACTTTGACCTCAACTTTTATGCTTACTGGTACCTTAGTTACAATCGTTGGGTCCTTATTGACCAGTTTTTTCAGTAAAAGGATTGGAAAATCGAGAAGTTATTGGGGCTTTCTTGGAATTTCGGCTATCTGCTCAGCTCTTTTCTTTTTCCTTAAGCCGCAGGATGTGGTCTGGATGTTTTTATTGCAAATAATTGCTTCATTTTGTATGGGTCCGGTTTCGGTTCTGCAGTGGGCGATTTATACCGATACGGCAGATTATTCGGAATGGAGAACGGGGCGTCGCGCTACGGCACTTATTATGGCTGTTTCGCTCTTTGCCCTGAAACTTGGCATAGCCCTCGGTGGCTCCATTTTAGCCTGGATTCTGGATATTTATGGGTTTGAAGCTAATGTGGCTCAGACAGCCAGAAGTTTAACCGGAATCCGTATGGTGATGAGCATTTACCCTGCTATTGCGGGGATGATTGGCGTCATTCTGATGGCTTTCTATCCACTCAATAATAAAATGATGTTGAAAATTGAGGAAGATTTAAGTGCCAGA
>ENA-UPXM01004074-UPXM01004074.1-activated-sludge-metagenome-genome-assembly--contig:-NODE-4074-length-15230-cov-12.332455_pt1 | contig 15230 bp, 15 predicted proteins | sample MGYA00238178_ERZ772708 | MGnify/ENA primary metagenome ERZ772708 (study PRJEB29002, sample SAMN05720212) | activated sludge metagenome | isolation source: anaerobic digester from wastewater... | reverse complement strand
TTTACAGTTGGATCAACACAAGAATCAATTAATACAGAGATTTGTTCTGCTTGTCACCCATTCTATACCGGCAAAGAAAAAATTGTTGACTCTATGGGACGAGTAGAAAGATTTAAGAAGAAGCTTGAAAAGAAAGCTAACTTAAGTCAAAAGAAATCCTAATGAATTTTGATATAGAACCTCTGAAAAAAGAATATGAGAAAATACTACAAGAAATCAGCAACCCTGATGTAATTTCTGATTGGGAACATTTTGAAATCATATCTAAAAGAAAGAAAAGATTAGAAATAATATTTGAAAAGAACGAAGAATTGAATAGATTAGAAAGACAAGAAAAAGAAAACACAAATATATTATCTTCGGAAGAAGAAGATACTGAACTAATACAATTAGCCGAAAGTGAGCTAGCTATAGTTTCGGCTGAAAAAGAAAAACTAAGAAAACACATCAAAAGCTTAATTGAAAATATTGATAAAGAAGAACCAATCATCAAAGAAGGCCCGGTAATTGTAGAAATAAGAGCTGGTACAGGAGGAGAAGAGGCGGCTCTTTTCGCTGAGAATCTTTTTAGAATGTATTCTCGCTATGCTCAAACTAAAGGATGGGAATTAAACATACTAAACTCTAATAGAACCGAATTAGGTGGATTAAAAGAAATTATCTTTGAGCTTAAAAATGGAGATGTTTATTCTTTTATGAAATATGAAGGAGGGGTTCACCGAGTACAAAGAATTCCCGAAACTGAAAAAGGAGGAAGAATACACACATCTACCGCATCGGTAATTGTAATGCTTAAACCAAAAAAGGGTAAAATTAAAATTGTTCCAGCTGAACTAAAAATTGACACTTATAAAGCATCTGGTCCAGGAGGTCAAAATGTTAATAAAAGGGAAAGTGCTATTAGAATTACCCACCTACCAACAAATACTGTTGTTACTTCTCAAACTGAACGAAACCTGGCCCAAAACAAAGAAAATGCTATGGCGATTTTAGAAGCTAAGATATTAGAAAGTATAGAAAAGGAACAAGAAGAAAAAACTAAAAAAGAAAGAAAAGAACAAGTCTCTAGTAGTAACCGACCAGAGAAGATAAGAACATATAATTTTCCTCAAGATAGAATAACTGATCATAGAATATCAAAAAACTGGAGTAATATTGAAAAAATAATGGACGGGAATCTTGATCCCGTCATAGAAGAGCTACAAAAAAAACTAAATTAAAGTTAATACTTTAACATTTTATCAATATCTTTTTGAATTGCATCGGCCCGAGCCAAAACCTGATCTGCATAAAAATAGTATGCAGAATTTGTCGTACTTCCTGAAAAATAAATCATAGCCGCTTTCCATTCTCCCGCTATTGTTTTTGCTTTTGCTCCAGAATCAGCTAACAAAATACCCGATGCTAAGAAAGAATCATTAATCATCCAGGGATTTGCTGGTCTTCCCAATAAAGTTTGCAGTCTGCCACGATACAATTCCCATGTTGATGGAATAAACTGGGCAGGACCTATTGCTCCACCATAACCAAAACTCATAGGGCAAGAAACTGGTGTTTTGTAAGGGTCAAGATTCAATTCGTTAGCAATAGCTAGTAATTTTGGAAGATCTCTAGTTGGGTGAATTCCATTTGAATATCTTTGTCCTGTAGTAACGTGAACTGAAGCACCCGAGGTGGCATCTGCGATATAGCACTGACCAACATTTTTACCAATATTAGATTCTTGTTGTAAAATTGCCAAAAGAAAAGCTGGCCTTACTCCGGTAAGACCCTCTACCCAGAGAGCAATTTCATAAGCTTCTTCAAAAGTAGGAGCTTCTGATGTTGGTGTTCCGGCAAGTTCAAAAATCCTAGCTCTAATTTCTGCCGCCTGACGTTTTAGTGTTTCTAATTCTTGTTTCTGATTTGCCTCCTTATTTTGAGCGTCTCTTAATAACGCCTCTTGAGTTGCTTGAATTCTTCTAGTTTCTTCAGCTTGTAGGGCCTGTATTCTAGCCATTTTCTCAGTCTCGGTTCTTTTACCATCAAGATTATCTTTTTCTATTTCAAGATTAACTTTTAGTGTTGTAATCTCCCCTAATATATCTCTAGTTTCACTAGATAATATTTCTAAACCAAAAACACTGTTAAAAAAATCACTAATATTGTCTTCCGACAAAAATATCTCTATTGTTGATTTCTTATCTTCCTCGTAAATAGACCTTAAATTGCCACTAAGCCTCCGTCTTAAATCTTCTATCTTAGCAATAGTAGTATTTATTGAACTTTGGGTTTGCTGTATTTGTCCAGTAAGCGTCTTAACTGTGGCTTCGGCTTGCCTAATTTGAGCATTAAGCTGATCTATTCTTTTTTTAATATTACTAACTTCATATTGTAATCTTTCTCTTTCTGCTTGAGTAATAGTAACATCTCTTTCTTGAGCAATAATCTTAGACTCTAATTCAGCTAACTGCTGTTCTAGTTTTGACTTTTCTTGCTCTGCGTTTGTTTGAGCAAAAACAGAAGATAATCCAGTTAAAAGCATACCGACTATTACAAAAACAACTACTATAATTTTGATCTTTTTTTTATCCATTAAATTATTCTTGTTCAGCTTCTTCTTCAACTTCTTCTTTAACTTTCTTTTCTATTTTAGAAACTGCCTCAACGTTTTCTTCCACCGAAACCAACTCTTCTTCTTTCTCTGCTTCAGTTACTAAAGCAATAATTTCTTCAGGATCCTTTAGAATCTCTACGCCCTCAGGAACAATTAAATCTTTAATTGTAACAACATCATCAAAAGTGTTCAATCCTGCTACACTCACTTCTATACTATGAGGTAACTTTTGAGGCAATGCTTTAACATCTACTTCTAGAAAGTTTTTAACTAAAGTACCTCCAAGCTCTTTAACTGCTGGGGCAATTCCAGTAAATGTTATTGGAACAGAAACTTCTACTTTCTTTTCAAGGTTTGGTTGATAAAAATCAACATGAATAAATTCTCCGCTTAAAGGATCTTTTTGAACATCGTGAATCAATGCAAAATAATTAGCACCGTCTTTGGATTCTAAAGAAATCAAAGTACTTTCTCCTGCCTCTGAAAATAATTGACTAAATTCTTTTAAATTAATACTAATATTATTATTCTCAATACCAGGCCCATAAATTACAGCAGGAATATAATCTGGGTTTTTCTCTTCTAATCGTTTTATAAAAGACAATTTCATATTTTTTAATTATTTTCCAATATTGATATACACTGAACTGGACAAGAATCAACAGCATCTTGCATACAACCAAGTTCTTCTAATTCTAGGGCAGAACTATTTAATGTAGCTTTTCCATCTTCAGACATTGTCCAATATTCAGGACAAACTGAAGCACAAAGACCACAACCGACACATGCATCTCTATCATGAATTATTTTTTTCATATATTTATTAATCTATGGCTAGATTAACAAATATTACCAAAAAATCAAGAGCTTCTCCTTTACCCGACTTTCTACATTACTCCTAGACTTATTAAGTAATGAATACGGCGCATATTCACTAGATTTAAGAGATTGTTTTAATCCATCACGCCAAGCCATTCTCAATTCAGTATTAACATTAATCTTGGTTATTCCTAATTTAATAGCTTTTTTAATATCATCATCTTTTACACCTGAACCACCATGTAAAACAAGAAATGGTTTAATTCTAGATACATCTTTCAAAAATTTAAATTTAATCTTTGGAGCTTGAGAATATATTCCATGAACACTACCAAATGGTAATGCAATTAAATCAACATTGGTATTTTTTACAAAACAAACAACGTCTTCTATTGCTACCACATCAACATCTGGCAAATCACACTTATTCATTGCCGATTGCCCAGGAACATAACCCACTTCCCCTTCAACTAAAATTCCTTTTTTATGAGCATAACTAACTACCCGCTTAGTATCTTTAATATTAGCTTCAAAATCCATCTTGGAACCATCAAAATGAACCATATTGTATCCCACGTCGATTGCCTTTTTGACAGTTTCAATATCGCGGCCATGATCTAAATTTAAATAAATCTTAGCTCCTTTTTTTTGATAATAACCAACAAGTGTTGCCGCCTCAGCCATACCAAAAAATGTTGCCTCTTTTACAGAAGTTCCCACTATTACTGGAATATTTAAACTAACCGAAGATGAAAGAATCGCCTGCAATTGATCTAGTGTAGAGAAATTAAATTGACCAATAGCTTTTTTATCTTTTCTTGCTTTTTGTAAGTGCCTTTTTAAACTCATAGCATTTGAATCTTTATTTTTCTATACTCATCATTTCTATTAATAATTCCGTTCTTAGCTCCCCATTTTGTTAAACATGAAGTTGCGTTTGCCGAACCAAACTGAATAGCTTTTAAAATATCACCTGAAATTATATACTCAGAAACAAAGCCAGCTGCAAAAGAATCGCCTGCTCCGGTTCTATCAACTACTTTTGATTTTAATATACCACATTCATATTTTCGCTTGCCATCAAAAGCCAACAACCCTTTAGATCCTTTAGTCATAACAAATATTCCAGAATAAAAATTAGATATATAATTAAATATTTCTTCTTCTTTCTCATAAGGAATACCAGACAACAAAGAAGACTCTTCTTTATTTAATATTAAAATATTAGTTTTGGACAATATCTTTTCTAGCTTCTTTTTGGGTAAATTAAGTTGACTTTGGCCCATATTAACAGCCACCTTTATTCCTCTTTTCCAGGCATAATTAACTAAATATTCAAATGATTTTGACAGAGGAGAGAGATAAAAATATTTTGCAGAGAGATTAATATTTTTAAAACTCACTAAATTTGAAGCTCCTTTATATGAAAAAATAGTTCTGTCTTGATTGGGGATACTTAAAATCAAAGAATGATTAGTTGGTTTTTTTGATACTTTTTGAATTAACGAAGTATTAACACCAACCCTTTTTAAATCTTTAATAATACTTTCACCAGCTAAATCATTACCCACAGCACCACAATAAGCTGTTTTTAGTCCTTGTTTTGCAAAAGTAGTAGCAGTATTAGTTCCTCCCCCACCACTAAAAAAGCGAATTTCGTCAACATCTATTTTAGAACCTAAAGGAAAACAAACCTCTTTGCCGGTTTTGCCACCAATTACAAAAGACAAATCATTATCTCTTATAAAAATATCCCAAGTAGCTGATCCAAATGTTATAACATCAAACATTTTTTGACAAATTCATAATTGTTTTAATAACTGTATCTGGGTTTAAAGATATACTATCAATCCCCTCTAACATTAAAAATTCAGCAAAATCAGGGAAATCACTAGGTGCTTGGCCACATATTCCACAATATTTCTTTCTTTTTTTACAAGCCCTAATAGCATCTTTAATTAACTGTTTTACTGCTTCGTTTCTCTCATCACTAATATGCGCTAGATGTCCTCCATCTCGATCAATACCCAAAGTTAATTGAGTTAAATCATTGCTACCAATAGACATACCATCAAAAATATCTAAAAATTTATCAGCTAAAATTACGTTAGATGGAATTTCACACATAACATATATCTTAACATCCTTATTAAGACCAAATTTCTTAATGAGTGCGACCACTCCCTTTCCTTCTTCAACTGTTCTACAAAATGGAACCATAACTGCAATATTCTTTAAACCAAACTCATCTCTAGCTCTTTTAATTGCTTGACACTCCATTTCAAAAGCTGGTTGAAAATTCTTGTCTAAATATCTACAGGCTCCACGAAAACCAATCATCGGATTAGATTCTTCCATTTCATATAAGCTTCCACCAACTAAATTTTTGTATTCATTAGTTTTAAAATCTGAAAATCGTACAATAACCTCATTAGGATAAAACCCAGCAGCAATTTGTGCAACCCCTTCGGCCAACTCTTTTACAAAATGATCTTTTTTATCTTTATGTTCTACGGTAATTTCTTTAATTTCTTTAACAATATTCTTAATTTCTGGAGATTTTTGTTTCTCTAACTCTTTAAAATGATAAAGCGCTAAAGGATGAACCTTTATCTTCTCGGCAATGATAAATTCTTCACGAGCCAAGCCAACTCCATTGTTTGGTATAAAAGAGTTTTTAAAAGCAGAATCAGGTGTTCCTATGTTAAGAGTAATTTTTGTTTTTAGTTTAGGAATTTCATCTAAATTATATCTCTTAGTTTTATAAGAAACAATGCCAGAGAAAACTCTTCCTCGAAAGCCCTGTGTGCAATCAACCGTAACGGTCTCCCCCGTTTTAAGATCTTTAGTTCCACTTACGGAGCCAACAATTACAGGAATACCCAACTCTCGACCAATAATAGCTGCATGGCAAACTTTACCGCCCTCATCGGTTATAATAGCTGAAGCCATTCTCATAATACTAACCCAATCAGGATCAGTCATTTTAGTTACTAAAACTTCTCCTCTTTTAAATTGACCAATACCAGAAACATCATTAATAACACGAACCTTACCACTACCAATTTTGTTCCCAACTGCAATACCTTCTAAAATTGGTTGATGCCCTTTTTCAATTATATATTCTTCGTAATAATTACCTTTTTTGTCTGAATGAATTGTTTCAGGACGAGCTTGAACAATATATAATTGACCAGTTTTGCCATCTTTAGCCCATTCAATATCCTGAGGACAACCATAATGTTCTTCAATAATTACTGCCCACTTAGCCAGTGTCATAATATCGTCATCAGACAAGGAAAATCTCAAATTGTCTTTTTTATTAACACCAACCTCTTTTATTCCTCCTTTTTTTGATAATATGTATTTCTTGTTTTTATTCCCTAAATTCTTAAGGATTATAGAATTGTAGCCCTGTTTCATTGTTGGTTTAAAGACATAAAATTCGTCAGGAGTAATTTTACCCTGAACTATCATTTCGCCAATACCCCATATTGAATTAATTAAAACCGTATTTCTAAACCCACTTTCAGTATCAACAGTAAACATAACTCCCGATGATCCAATATCAGATCTCACCATCTTTTGAACTCCAACAGATAATGCAACCTTAAAATGATCAAATCCTTGACTTTGTCGATACGAAATTGCCCTATCTTTAAACAAAGAAATAATACACTTTTTAACCGATTCCAATAGTTCTTTTTCTCCTTTAACGTTTAAATATGTCTCGTGAAGGCCTGCGAAAGACGCATTAGGAAGATCTTCAGCAGTAGCTGAACTTCTTACTGCAACATCGGGGCTACCCATTTGATGATATGCCTTAATTATTTCGTCTTCAAATTCTTTAGAAAAACTGGCACCACTTAATAATTTTCTAGCATTTCTACCAACCCTTTGTAAATTAGAAATATCTTCTATGTCTAGATCTTTAAATATTTCTCTTAATTCAGATTCTAAATTATTATCTTTTAAAAACTTAAAATATGCATAGCTTGTTGTTGCGAAACCACTAGGAATAAAAACACCTTTCTTAGAAAGATCTTGAATCATTTCTCCTAATGAAGCATTCTTACCACCAACCATGGCTAGGTCCTTTTTAGTTACTTCCTCAAATTTTAAAACTAATTTATTGTTTTTTTTCATATTAATATTATTTTAAATTCCACATTTAGGACACACAAAAGAAATTTTGAAATAGTTTTTTCCTTTATCCGAATCTTTTAATAAAACCATTTCCATTTTAGTAGAACATTTACTACAAGTTAAAGATTGATAACCTAAATCTTTAGCTATTTCTTCTATTGTAGAACTAGTGATTGGAACACGATAACTCTTCTCCCCTTCTAGATGAATTTTTATCTTGTTAAAAACTGTCCATGGAGAATTATATTCTCCAACAAAGAAATCTTTTACTTCAAAGGCAAAAGCTTTTTTACGATAACTTTCGTCTTCAAAACGACTAAACAAAATTATTGGTATTTTCTTAGTAGCTTCACTTTCTCTTAGTGATTTTAATATATTAAAATCATTTTCTCTGGCGTAAATAATATCTAAAAGAATAATGTTTGGATTTTCTTTTACTACTACTGGCAAAACATCATCCGTACTTAATAAAACTGAAAAGCCAGCGCTTCTAAAGAAATCCTCATAAATACTTCTTAGAAACTGATCGCTTATTGCTATTAAAATTTTTGGTTTCATATTTTAAATTGATTTAAATATATATGGAACTAATTGTTTTTTTCTAGATGTAATACCCTTTAATACTACCACATTTTTACCAGAAACACCAAAAGCTTTTTTGCAAATACCATCTTCCTTATCAGATAAAAGATAAAAGAAAGTTTCTTTCTTCAAAATATCAATTAAACCAAAGAAAACAAAATCTGCTTTGCTTTCTTTTTTAATATCGCCCAAAACTTTTAAAATCTTTTCATCTTTTTCCTTAAACGGAGTTGTAGAAACTGTTTCAAAAACTCCAATTCCAATTTTTTTCCCTAAATGTTTGTATTCTTTGTAATCACTCAACACAATCTCCCTTATGCTCATGCCCGATATATCAGACTTTGCCTCAAACATTTTTTGAGCCAATTCTTTAGTATTAATTCCGGAAATAATGGCCAATTCTTTAGCAATCTTTTTATCTTCTGTGGTAGTTGTTTTAGATGTTAAATTAAGAGTATCGGATATAATGCCTGAGAGTAATAATCCTGCGCTTTTTTTATCTATCTTCCGCCCTTTTTCTTTAAACATTTTTGCCAAAAGAGTAGAAGTACTTCCCAAAACCTCAGTGCGATAAAAAAGTGGTTCAACTGTAGTTAAGCCAAACATCTGATGATGATCAACAACTCCTAATATATCTTCAGGATTAATTCCAGGGATAGATTGTTCTAATCCACCATGATCAACTAAATAAAATTGAGAGTTGACGGGGGCTTTTTTCAATATTCTTGGCTTTTCTTCCTTTAGAAAATCTAAAACAAATCTTGTCTCACGATTTAGCCCTCCAGCGATAGCAGGAATTGAACCGTTTTTTAAATATTTTGAAAATACTATTGCCGATACAACAGAATCGGTATCGGGGTTTTTATGTCCAATTACAAATTTTTTTGTCATATTATTTTTTTAAAAGTGATTTTAATGGTTTAATAACTCTTTTTGGATCAGTATAATTAGGAATATTGTGCTCCTCTAAATATTTAATTGACTCAGGAACATTACCCATAAAAACTGTAATAATTGACTTTGAATATTTCTTTGATATTTCAACGATAGCTTTAGCATTGTCCAAAGATGTTGTTGTCATTTGAGGCGTTTGAATTATTATTAAAGCCGATATATCCCTTTGAGAAATTACACTCTCACAAGCTTTAATATAGTCTAGAGTCGTGGCATCTCCCATAATATCTAGTGGGTTATTAATCTTATAACGAACATTATCTATAGCATTAATCTTCGGAAGCTCAAATCCATTTTCGTATAAATAATCAGCTATTAGTACCCCCGCCCCACCACCATTGGTCACTACCCCAATCTTGTTCTTACAACGACCCTGCCAAGCCAACGCTTTGGCGATATCAAACATTTCTTCCATTGATTCTGCTTCTGAAACTCCAGCTTGTTTAAGGGCTGAGGAAAACACCCGATACTCCCCAGCCAAAGATCCAGTATGAGATGAAATTGCTTTCTGCAATTGAGGTATTTTACCCGCCTTAATGGCTACTACTGGTTTCTTAATTGATTTTAGCACATTAAAAAACTTTCTTCCATCTTTTACTCCTTCTATATACAGAGCAATAACTTTTGTTTCTTTGTCTTGATCAGCAAAAGCAATATATTCTTCTAGTGTAATTCCAGCTGCATTACCAACCGAGACAATTAAAGAAAACCCATAACTATTTATTACTGAGTCAATAAAGCCACCAGACTGAGATATTAAAGCAATATCTCCTTTCTTAGGAGTACTAGGAGCAAAAGAAGCGTTTAGATTAACGCTAGGATTTGCAATACCTAAACAGTTTGGTCCAATGAGATATATCCCAGATTCTTTTAATTTTGACGCAATTCTTTCTTGTAGCTCTCTGCCAGAATCGTCATATTCACTAAACCCACTAGATATTATTAAGATTCCTTTCACTTTTTTAACAATACAATCATCAACTACAGCTTCAACGAATTGTCTAGGAATAGCAATTACTGCCAAGTCAACAGATTCTTCAATATCTTGAATTTTAGCATATACTTTTCTACCAAATAAAGTGGTGTAAGTTGGATTAACAAAAAATACATCTCTTTTTTTATTATCTAAATTATTAACAAGGCATAAACCAACCGAATTTTTTCTATCGGTAGCTCCAATTATTGCCACACTTTTTGGATTAAAAATTTGATTCATTGTATAATTTTAACATCGCAAATAAAAAGGCCTTTTTCGTTTGCAATTACCGGATTAAAATCAATTTCTTTAAAGTTTTCTTTACTTGCCAATAGCGAAGTGTTAACCAACAAATCAACAACTGCTTCTTTTTTAATATTTGGTCCACCACGAAAACCATCTAATAATTTCTTGCTTCTTAGCTCATCAATCATAGATAAAGCAACCCTCCTATTAAAAGGAGCTAATCTAAAAGAAACATCGTTAAATAATTCTACCAAAACTCCACCAGCTCCAAACATTACTACTGGTCCAAAAACACTATCTTGCTTAGCACCAACAATAAATTCTAGACCATCAATTTGTTTCTGAACAATTATTCCGTCTATTCCTTTAATAGAGTTTAATTTATCAAAAGCTTCTTTGGCTTTTTTAGAATTATCAATTTTAGTAATAACACCACCAATATCAGTGCGGTGTAGGCAATTTTGAGAAAATATCTTAAAAACTACTGGATAACCTATTTTATTAGCTGCTTGTAGAGCATCTTTTTTGTTTTTAATAAAAAAAGATAGCGCAGTTTTAAGGTTATACTTTTTTAGTAATTGTTCTTGTTTTGTATATTCTAAAATCATATTTTACCGACATATTCAGCAAAATCAGCTAAACGACAAGAATATCCCCACTCATTATCATACCAAGCAACAATCTTTACCACTTTACCATTAGCCATTGTAAGTTGGGAGTCAATAATAGCTGAAAAATTACTGCCAATATAGTCAGAAGAAACTAAAGGGCTGTCTTCTACATGAATGATTTTACCAGCTCTAGATTTAAAAATTTGATTAAGCTCTTCTTTAGTTGTCTCTCTTTTGAGATTGCATGTTAAATCAACAACAGAAACAGTTGGTGTCGGAACTCTAAGCGCAAAACCATCAATCTTTCCTTTTAAAGATGGTATTACCTTGCCAACAGCTTTGGCGGCTCCAGTAGTGGTTGGAATAATATTTATTGCTGCAGCTCGAGCTCGACGCAAATCTTTGTGACCCACATCTAATATATTTTGATCATTAGTATAACTATGGATTGTTGTCATAAAACCATTTTCAACTCCAAAATCCTCCTCTAAAACACTAAGTATTGGGGCTAAACAATTTGTTGTACAAGAACCCATATCCATAATTATGTCTTCCGGACTAAGATCTTTTTCGTTAACCCCTAAAATATATGACGGTATTTTATCACCATCTTTGGATGGTGCTGAGATAACTACCTTTTTAGCTCCAGATTTGATATGACCCATAGCTCCGTCATAATCTCTGAAAAAACCAGTACATTCTAGAACTATATCAATATTGCCCCAACCAATATCAGCTGGGTTTTTTTCTGAAAATGTCTTAATTTTTTTACTACCCACTAAAAGACAATCACCATCAACTTCTACACTATACTTGCCATACAAAGAATCATACTTCATTAAGTGAGCTAAGGTTTTTGGATCTCCTAAATCGTTAATTGCAACCAAATCTAATTCAGGATGATGATCTAATATTATCTTTGCTGTAGCTCGACCTATTCGGCCAAAACCATTTATGGCAACTTTTATCATAAACCTAGCGCTTGAATTATTTTATCACGGTCAAAACCAACAATTACTTCTTCACCAATTTCAACAACAGGAACTCCCATTTGACCTGTCTTCATAATCATTTCTCTGGCAGCCTCTTCGTTTAGTGAAACATCTACATCTTCAAACTCAACTCCCTTTTCTTTAAAAAACTCTTTAAGAGTAACACAATAAACACAAGTTGGTGTAGAATATACTTTTACTTTTTTTCCCATAGTTTTATATTATTCCATTTGTTAAATTTTCTAAACCATCACACACTTCGGATGGTTGATTGTCAGTAACCTTACAAATATGTGCTGAAATAATATCAACATCTTGACTATTTTTTTCTTCTGTTCCATCAGTATTAGCCCCAATTCTAAAATAGTTACAACCAACAACTAACATCGGAACACTACCATCGCCATACTCAAGTAAAATATCAATATCTTCTTCTGAATCAACACGATCTTTAAATATTATTGAATCGCCAAACTTTGCAACAATATCATCTAAGACAGCATGTTGCAACTCACAATAAGGACAAGTAGAGCTAGTAAAGGAGTATACAACTGGCTTACCATCTTCTAGACAAACTTCGTTCTCAATTTTACGAAAACCACCCATAGTTTGTTCGTATTGTTGAGTGTTACCTATACTTTCAGCGACAACTAATCCTTCTGGAAAAAACAACTTACCATCTTTTGAAATATATGAGCTAAAAACATCACCCTCTATTGACAAATCAATTTTATAAACCCCGCTTTCTTCTGATGTATCAGCTATTTCAACGTCTACCATCCCTTGAGTAAAATTATCTTCAATATACTTTAGAGCCAGCTCAGAAGCATTTATTGCTGATAATTCTTTTTCTTTAGAAAACATATTCTCTCCGCCCAAGAAAACAAAAGCTAAAATCAAAACCACTACACCGCCAACTAACATAAAAATTTCTTTTTTCATATTTTTATTATTTTTAAATTACATTTGTATTATAACAATATTTTGAAATAAAGTCAAAAAAATAACTCTGTCGGAACAAAACCTTTAGTTCTTATATTATTATAATAATATTTTTAATCAAAGTTTGCCAATCAACTCCACTTGTCTTATCTCTCCAATCTTACCATTGATACATTCTTTTTCAGAAAAAGAACTAACATCGTCTACTCCTAATTTAGAATTATAAACCAAAACAGGTATCGGCAGTGAGCAATGGCTTTTTTTAATTGAACATGTTGAGTGATCTCCAGTAACTACAACTAAAATATCTTTATCTATTAATTTACCAATTTCAATATCAGCTCGCTCAATAAATTCCTTTTTTCGGATATAGTCACCATCTTCGGCTAAACTATCAGTGGCTTTTAGATGAACAAAAACAAAATCATAATTATCTAAAGAATTAATTGCTTTTTCAATCTTTGCTTTAATATTCGTTTCAAAAGTTCCATCAGCTCCCAAGACATTTAAAACATCCATACCAATAGAACTAGCAATTCCTTTGTATAATTCTTTACCAGCAATACAACAACTTTTTTCTTTAAATTTGGGCAACTCTACAAACTCCGATGCTCCACGCAATAGAATATAGTTAGCTTTAGAGTTTTTTAATACTTCATGCGATTTCTCCAAAAATTCATTTACTTTTAGAGCAGTATACTCCCCACGACCACTCAGTGCTTTAATTTTCATAGTACCGCCGTAATGTGGATCTCCATCACTAACATCGGATGATAAATTATCACCCCTAAAAACTACTGCTAGACGATAATCTCCAGCACTTTTTATAATCAACTCAACCCCCTCTATTTTAATACTTCTTAATAGCTCTATTAAATCTTCTGTATCTTTAATTCTCCCCGCCCTTCTGTCTAATATATTTAAATCATTATCAACAATGGCAAAATTACCTCTAAAAGCAATATCTCCTGGAAGTAGATCAATATTGGCAGATACTGCTGTCACAAAACCTCTTTTAATTTTGTATTTGGAAATATCATAACCAAAAAGAGAATAATGACCCTCCTCTGATGTAGGCATAACCCCTAAAAAGTCTGGTTTCAATAACCCACAAACACCTTTTTGAGCTAACAAATCAAGGTTTGGTGTATTGGCATACTCTAGTGGAGTTTTGTTACCAAATTCAAGTATTGGTTCATCACCTAGACCATCAAATACTAGAAATATTGTTTTCTTCATATAATCCGAATCATTAAGATAATGATTCTTTATTTAAATTATCGGTACGCTCTTTCTGTTTCTCTTTAATTTTCTTACCCATTCTGATTCTATTTTTAGCAAACGATTATATTTACAAACTCTCTCTCCCCTAGCTGGAGCTCCAGATTTAATATAATCTGCACCTATTCCAACAGCAAAATCAGAAATGAAATCATCGGTTGTTTCTCCTGAACGATGAGAAACAATTATCTTCCAGCCAAAACCTCTAGCTATTTTAACAGATTCTAGTGTCTCGGTTAATGTTCCTACTTGGTTTAATTTAACAATCATAGCATTGCACAAGCCCTCTTTACCAGCCATCTTAATTCTTTCAGGGTTAGTTGCCAACAAATCATCTCCAATAATTAAAATTTTATTATTAACCAATTTAGTTAACATCTGCCAAGCTTGAATATCATCTTCGGCAAAAGGATCTTCTATTCCCCTAATTGGATATTTTTTAATAATTTTTAAGTAGTATTCACATAATTCTTTACTATTAAAAACCTTAAAACCAGCATCATATTTCTTGCCGTTAAAAAACTCTCCCGCAGCGACATCTATTATGATATCCAAATTACCAAGCTTAGACAACAGCTTAAGTGCTTCTTCAGGATCTTTAAAATTGGGAGCAAAACCACCTTCATCACCAATATTCACCGAATGGTTTTTGGCAATAATTTTTTTAAGGTTATGATAACTCTCAACGCCCTTTCTAAGCTTTCCTTCAAAATCAACTCCAAAAGGAGCTATCATAAATTCTTGAAACTCTAATTCATTAGCAGCATGTTTTCCTCCATTAATAACATTTAGGGATGGTTTCGGCATCGCCATCTTAAAAGAACAAAGACTATTAATATAGCTATATAGTGAAAGATTTTTACTAAAGGCACCTGCACGACATATTGCCATAGAAACTCCCAGTATTGCATTGCCCCCCAACTTCTTTTTATTCTGTGTCCCATCCAATTCAATCATTATATTGTCAAGTTCTTCTTGATTCAGACAATCACCACCCTTTAATTTTTTAGAGATAATATCATTAATGTTTTTAACAGCTTTTAGAACTCCCTTACCATGATATCTTTTACCCAAATCACGCAATT
>ENA-UPXM01004068-UPXM01004068.1-activated-sludge-metagenome-genome-assembly--contig:-NODE-4068-length-15245-cov-5.064055_pt1 | contig 15245 bp, 18 predicted proteins | sample MGYA00238178_ERZ772708 | MGnify/ENA primary metagenome ERZ772708 (study PRJEB29002, sample SAMN05720212) | activated sludge metagenome | isolation source: anaerobic digester from wastewater... | reverse complement strand
ACCCAAGCTGCAGGCTTCTACAATACGCTACTAGAGGGCGAAGATCCCGCTCTGGTTATTGAACCATTAAATGGCTACCGTTTAAAGGAGAAGAGGCCAGAAAACATTGGCGACTTTAGAATTCCACTGGGCGTTCCAGAGGTACTAACACAGGGAACCGATGTTACCCTTGTAACCTACGGAAGCTGCGTTAGGATTGCACAGGAGGCAGTTGAGCAGCTAGCAGAGTTTGGCATTTCGGTTGAGCTAATTGATGTTCAAACCCTACTCCCATTCGACTTACCCAACACCATACTGGAATCGGTTAAAAAAACCAACCGCGTAGTGTTCTTTGACGAGGATGTTCCAGGAGGAGCCACCGCATTTATGATGCAAAAAGTGGTTGAGGAGCGTGGTGCATTCTACTATCTCGACTCTCAACCTCGCACCATAACAGCACAGGAGCACCGCCCAGCATACACAACCGATGGAGATTACTTCTCTAACCCAAATGCTGAAAATGTATTTGAAACTATCTACGATATGATGCACGAGGCTAAACCAAAGCGCTACCCTAAACTTTACTAGAAACAATATATGGAAGGTGTAGCACTAACAAGTTGTGTCAATTGGCAACACCTAAGTGCAAAACAAAAAGCAATAACACAGCTATGATTACAAAGGACATAACCATAGAGGAACTAGTAGATAAGATCCCCGAATCGGTTCAACTACTTAGTAAACGTGGAATAATATGCATTTTATGCGGCGAACCTGTTTGGGGAACACTAGACGAACTAGCCAAAAGCAAACAGTTCACAAATGAACAGATTAACGAAATTGTATTGGAAATAAACAAGTTAGCCAAATAGAACTGTACCAATGTACTAAAGAGAGCGGCAGTTGCCGCTCTCTTTAGTGTTTCATATCAAATACATCAGCGTAATTGCATCACACAGGATAACAAAAAGTTAAGTCATTTCAATAATAAAAAATGCTCAGAAGTGAGAACTAATATGAATTACAACTTACCTATATCTTCCTCTGTAAGTCCAGTTATTTCAATTATTGTTTTTATATCAATATTTTTCTGTTTCATCCCTTTGGCTATTTGCTTTTTTTCATTTTTTCGTTCCTCCTTTCTAATCCTATCCTCCTCGTCAACCTTAAGAGTCCAAGCCATACTCGCACTATACCTTAAATCCTCTTGGTACTTTTTATAGCTTGCTAAATCCTCCTCCGATAGGTTATCTACTCGCAGTAATTCTTTTACTTTATCAATACCTTTCGCCGTAAATTCGTCCCGAACCTCATTGTTCTTCAAATAGTAAATCCATTCATCAAGCGTCGAGATTGCATTATCATTGAATTGGTTAACTTTAATTACATAGTACTCTGGAAAAATCTCAAACGGCTCACTTTTTCCAAGAATCTCTACTTGTTTATCGGATAGTCTTAATTTATCCTTCTTGTGAATACCAACAAAATCAGTTTTTCCATAATAAATATAGTCGTCACCTTGCCCTAAATCAAAGTACACGATATTAACTGAATATACTTTCTTTACATTCTTATAAGGCTCTCCAACCGAAATGTATTCTGTAATAACTTTTGATGTACCATATGCCATCCTATGGAAATAGTCATATTCATTCTGATTTTGAACCTCAACTATTACCAATTCATCCTTTGAGTTTTTAACAAGAATATCAACACGATTGTATTTATCGTTTTCAAATTTCTGATTACCCTCACTCTCAAGAATAGTTACTATGCTAACCATTTCCCTTAGCAACTCACTAAGAAATCCCTCAAGAATTGTGAAGTTGGCTTTATTTCGTAGCAATCGCTTAATTGCCCAATCAAAACGTATTAAACTCCTGCTATTCATATAAATAGTTTTAGCCAAAGTTAATTAATTTCAGGTTATAAGCTTAGCGTCGCCTAGCAATTTCAGCTTCACCCCTTACCTACATCTACCCATTACGAGCTATAACCTGAAGTTTACCTGCATCAAGTAGCTCCACATTTTTCCCATCAATATCAATAAGCGAATCGCGCTTAAATAGCGAAAGTGAGTTTATAACGCTCTCCTTTGAGCACCCAACCACTTCGGCTATCTCCACGCGCGACAGAGGAAGTTCAAACCTGTTGTGACCAAATATTTTGGCCATTTCCAAAAGGAATAGCGCAATTGCTCCATCCACGTTCTTCCGGGAAAGACGGGTTAGCTCATGCACCATATCATTGGTCATTAAGCTCATAAGTTTAATAAGCAGCAAGGAGAACTGGCTATTGGACTGTATCACCTCTTCAAAACGCAACTTATCGAACTGTCTAACGGTAGAGTCAACAAGTGCTACCGCCGAAAAGTCCACCGTTTTATTGGCAAATGCGCACATTATTCCAATAAAGGAATTTGATGCAACCAGCTTAATGGTACTTGTTTGCCCATCGGAATCAACGTTCAGTTTTACCAAGCCTCCCTCAAGAAACAGCACGTTAGAAGCAAGCATACCCTGCTTAATAATCGTTTCGCCCTTCCTGTACGTAAGAACAGTTGAACTCTCTGCAAGCATTGCAGACTCCTCCTTCGACAAAGCGTCAAAGCACTGCTCCACGGTTACATCATCGCCTATCATACTAATACTATTTATACAAATATGCTTTTCAGCACTTTAATTAATGCAAAAATAATCATCTACCCCATTAAAACTACTGATATAACAACGTAAAGCCCCATTTGTTATTTAAGCAAACACACCTTTATTACCACTATGTTTGTAGTGTTAACAAAAAAACACTATAACCATGGCCGATTTAAAGTTCAGAGTTAAAGCACATAGCGAAAACGCCACTAAAACAGTGGTTAAAGCACGTCATTTTGAGATTATTATTGATGAACCAGCCGATCTTGGCGGAGCCGATGCTGGGCCAAATCCTGTTGAATACGTACTGGCTGCATTTGCTGGTTGCCTAAACGTTATGAGCCATCTAGTTGCTAACGAGATGGGTTTTAAACTAAACGGTGTACGCATAGACCTTGCCGGAACGCTAAATCCTGCTAAGCTATTTGGACAAAGCGATGAGGACAGAGCAGGCTACAAGGAGATAACTGTAAAGCTTACTCCCGATACCGATGCCGATGCCGAAACGCTAAAAAAATGGCTTGAAGCAGTAACATCTCGCTGCCCTGTTAGCGATAACCTTAAGAATATCACTCCCGTAAAGGTTGAGCTGGGTAAATGCTAATAAACAAGAACTAAAAAAGCAGAGGTTTCTAACACACCTCTGCTTTTTTAGTTTAACCAACTACAATATCTTGCAAACTCCTTTTAGGAAGATGATGAACATGGCAATCGTCTCGCCAATACTTAATATCACCATCAGCTCCTACAGGTTCTACAACAACCTCCTCCACGGGTTCACCCATTGCCAGTACTAGGGCTATCTTCAAATTCTCTGGCAACCCCAGCACTTTAGCAAGGGCTTCCTTCTTTACCGAAGCAATTATACAGCCACCCAGCCCCTTTTCTACTGCACCTAAAAGAATGCTCTGCGCGGCAATCCCTTGGTCATGAATCATTCCCTGAGCAACCAAAGTATCCTCAAGCATCACCACGTAAGCTGCAGGACGCTCGCCATCTACAGGTCCATCCCACTCTTTTAGGTAACCAGCCCATGCAAGGTGTGGAAATATTTGCTCATTCAGCTCGGCATCGGTGGAGAGGTAGTACTTAAGCGACTGGATATTACGTCCCGAAGGCGACATACGCGCTAAGTCAACAAGTTCAAGCAATAGCTCTCGGCTAATGCGCTTATTCTGGCGAAAACGCCTATAGCTCCTATTTCTATATACAAGTTCTTTAATCATAAAAAGCGGTAGAATTTAAAGGTTAAGAAAAGCGATACCTGTGTGGCAAATGGCAATCCAGTCTATAACAATAGGTGAACCCAATGAGAGTAAATCCCACCAGCGGTTCACCTATTATGACGTTAGATCAAGAAAAAAGTTTACTTGCCAAAGCGCTCCTCAACCACGCTCCAATCAACAATTCGCCAGAACTCTTGAATGTAATCGGGACGCTTATTCTGATAGTCTAAATAGTAAGCATGCTCCCAAACATCGCAGGTTAATAGGGGCGTTAAGCCTGAACGTAGCGGATTGCCCGCATTTGACTCCTGCACTATCTCCAAATGGCCATAGGCATCCTTAACAAGCCAAGCCCAACCAGAACCAAAAAGAGTAGCAGCAGCTTTAGCAAAAGCCTCCTTAAGCTGCTCAAACGAGCCAAAGTCTGCTACAATAGCCTCGGCAAGTTTTCCTGTTGGAGCGGCTTTGGGTTTTGGAGAAAAGGTTGTAAAGTAGAAAGTATGATTCCACACCTGCGCCCCATTATTGAAAATACCACCATCGGCTTCGCGAACAATGGTTTCTAAGTCGGCATTTTCGAACTTGGTACCAACAATAAGGTTATTTAAGTTATTCACATACGCCTGATGGTGTTTACCATAGTGAAACTCCAATGTTTTTGAGGAAATCACAGGCGCCAAATCCTCTAGAGCGTAGGGTAATTTTGGAAGTTCGTGCTTCATAACCATTTGTGTTTAGTTTATTATCGGTTGTAACTAAACAAAGGTAACAATGTTTCGCCAGCAAAACCAAAAGAGTTTTACCAATAACATAATAAACAAGAAGCACACGCTATATTCTAGACTTTTATTCCCACAACAAACACATCGTCGGTTTGTGGGTATTCTGCTTTATGTCTATCGAAAGCGGCAAAAAGAACGCGCTGCTGCTCATCAAGTGGAAGGTCAACAACACCCGATAGCAGCTCACGAAAGGCTACGTGGCCAAACTTCTTGTTTAAAGGGCCACCAAACTGATCGGGGAAGCCATCACTAAACAAATAAAGCATATCGCCAGGAGCAAGAGTTATGGCAACTTCGGTAAACGGATTGAGCACAGGATAATACCCCACAGGCATCCGGTCGGGTTTAAGTTCACTTATTATGCCATGCCGAATCACTTTTGCAGAGGCCACTGGTGTTCTGTTACACGCAACGTACAAAGGGGAATTGGCACCAGCAAAGGTTAGCTTATAGGTTTTAGGATCGAACACACAAAGGGCAATATCCATACCATCGTAGCTATCGTCGTCCTTACCTGTTTGGTTAAGAGCTTTAATAATGATTGAGCGCAACTCCCCTAGCATCTGTGCGGGGCTGCCTAACTTTTCCTGAGCCACTATTTGGTTTAAGTAGGCTAAGCCCAACATGCTCATAAAACCACCCGGAATGCCATGACCAGTACAATCGGCTACCGCAAAGTAGAGCTTTGAATCAACATAAGTTGCCCAAAAAAAGTCGCCACCAACCGACTCTCTAGGTAAGGATAGGATAAAGGACTCACTAAAATGCTCCTCAACAAACTTGTGCGTGGGCATAATTGCCTGCTGAATACGTTTTGCATAGTCTATAGATTCACCTAGCTCCGTCAATAGATTAATAATCCTATCGCGCTGCTGTACAACTAGATTACGATGACTCTCTATGTCGTTTCGTTGTTCAATTATCTCCCTATTTTGCTGCTCAATTGCCAATTTCTGCCTTTCCAAATCCACATTATGCTTTCGTTTTTGCAATAGGTTAAGATAGGTAAGAACAGACACAACAATCATAGACAAGAATGCAAACATAAAGAAGTTGGCTATGTAACGTTGCCGCTTGGACTCCAGTTCGGCCGTTTTTGTTCTTGCCTGCTGTACTAAACGCTGACGTTGAAGCTCCTTTTCCAAATTAACCTGGACTAGCTGCAAGGGAAGCTGCCTTGCACCAAGACTATCCCTAAATGCAACGTGCCTTTTAAAGTGATAGTAAGATTTTGTACAATCCCCCTCTCGGCTAAATATTTCGGAGAGCAGCTCATGTGCATCGCGTTGCAAACTTGTTGCCCTTATTGATTGGGCTTTAGATAACGCATCAAGAGATAGGCGCTTAGCCAAAGCATAATCACCTAATGCCATGTAGGTAGAGCTTAGCTCAATTAAGGTCCAAGCAGCACCTCTTGGCTCGCCCAGCTTATTGTATGCCGTTTGTGCCTCATGCAAAAGCTGAAGGGACTCATCAAACTGTCCCTTAATTCTTAGCACAATGCCCTTTAAAACCGTAGCCTCGGCTAGTCCCGAAGGCTCATCAACTTGTTGGTACAGAGATATGGCCTCATCGTAGCAAATTAGCGCACTATCATACCGCGCTTGAGCCTGATAAGCAGGCCCCATATATGTTAGGGTAAGGGCTATTCCCCTGTCATCATCCAAATCGCGAAGCAGTGAAAGCGCGTGGGTTAAATATGATAAGGCCAAATTGTAGTCGCCACTAGCCGTTATAACTTTTCCTATATTCCTATTTAGGTAGGCTATACCAACAGGATCGGGAAACTTTTCCCTAATGGCAAGCGCCTCCATAAAAAAGCTCAGTGATTTGGGATAATCCCCCTGATTGAGGTAAACACTACCTATATTGCCCAACGACCTGGAATAGGATAACGAGTCTCCCAGCCTTTTCTTTATTTCCAATGACCGATAGAAATAGGAAAGTGCGCTGGCATAATCGCCGCGAGCATCATAAATCATCCCTATGTTATTAAGGGAGTGAGATATAGCAAGTGAGTCGTTAATTGTGGCTCGAGCACCAAGTGAACGGTTGTAAAAAATTATGGCGCTATCGTAATCGCCAGCCCTATAGTGCAAGGTTCCCAGCTGATTATACGCATCGGCAACACCCTTATAATCAGAAAGCTGATTGTATAGCCTAAACGATTCGTGAAGATAGAACGAAGAGCTGTCGGTATTTCCTAAGGCTAAAAATATTTGCCCCAACATGTAACGCGAATCGGCTTCATCGGGTAAATTTCTAGACTCAAGCGAAATGGAAAGAGCCTTTTTTGCAAACCACATCGACTCCTCAAACTTCCCTAAACTACTGGATTTTTGAGCTTTATCGAGCAAAGAGGTTACATCATTCGGCTCATTAGTAATAAATCCTCGTGCCGAAAAAGCAGCAAGGCAAGTAAACACCAACAGAAAACATAGCCTTTGTACTATTCTTAGCATTAGCCCCAAATTGATTCTCGTAATTTTACGAAAAACAAACTAGATTAAGAAACTCCAACAAAAAAAAGTGGCTGGGAACCCCTCCCCAGCCACTAACAGTAAACCCCAAAACTTAAACCAAACTTAAACCAAACCGAGCATTAGGAAATTGATTATCCTAACGCACCATTTAGATTTTTCTCAACCTGAGCCCAATTAATAACACTAAAGAAGTTAGATATGTACTCTGGTCGCTTATTCTGATACTTAAGATAATATGCATGTTCCCAAACGTCTAGAGCAAGGATTGGTGTTCCCTTTAGCTCCGAAAGATCCATTAATGGGTTGTCCTGATTAGGAGTTGAACCAATAGCTAGTTTGCCATCATTAACAACCAACCAAGCCCAGCCTGAACCAAACCTAGAAGCTGCAGTAGAAGAAAATTTCTCCTTAAACTCAGCAAATGAGCCAAAAGATTTCTCAATAAGCTTCTTAACCTCTCCTTGAGGTTCACCTCCTGCATTTGGCGCCATAATGGTCCAAAATAGATTGTGATTAAAATAACCACCCCCATTATTTCTTACAGCAGGCGAATGCTTAGAGATATCCTTTAGGATTGCCTCAATAGGCATAGAATCCAGGGATGAGCCCTGAATAGCATTATTTAGATTATTTGTATAGCCAGCATGATGCTTACCGTGGTGAATTTCCATAGTAGCCGCATCGATGTATGGTTCTAAAGCATTAAATGCATAAGGTAATTTAGGTAATTCGAATGTCATATCTGTATTGTTTTTATTTAGACTTATTACAGATATAAACACAGGGTAAAAAAAAAGGTTCACTTTTAAGAACCATTTTTACACATTTAAGTGAAAGGAAACATTTTGAAAGAGTGACTCTCTACAAACTCTTCTTGCTTCGGCCACTACTACCCGATTCCGAACGCTTTGAAACCTGATAAACCTTCTCTTTTTTAGCGGAGTAAAGTTCGAACCCTAAAAAGAAGAACTTCACCTCAAAAAATTCTACATACCATTTACCATCAAGAGAATCAATTCGTTCAAGGAATCGATTAGTCTTGCCAAACAAAGGAGTCTTCTCCTGCTGAATATTTTGTGTCAAAGTTTCTACTTTCATGGTTATTCATTACTAATATAACAATAATAAATGTCCGTTTCCCACATTAAACATACAATTTGTGTATATATAAAACATTAAACACAAAAAAGAGTTCACCCTTAGCACCCCACTCAAAAACATAACATACAGACGAAAAGACTATTACAACAAGCACACGCATGGATACTAAACAAAAACAGGTGTGACCAACTGGTCGAAAAATTTGAGGGAACGCCCTTTTTCAAGGAGAAAATTGATGGCAGAACGACCAGAATCACCTAAATCTGCAGAATAGCTATTTACATAAAGCTGTATATGCTTACGCATAATTTCCACATCCATCTCCTGAGCATATGTGCGAACGTAATTAGTTGAAATATCAGGATTTGCAAAAGCAAAATTAACGCTCTGTGCTATCAACTGTTGAACCAATACTTTCACATTCTGCGATAAATCTCGCCTTATTGCAATTCCTCCTAACGGGATTGGCAAGCCTGTCTCGGTTTCCCAAAAATCGCCCAAATCATTCAGTTTTATTAACCCTCGTTTCTGGTAGGTGAACCTTGTCTCATGAATAACAACTCCAACGTCCACTTCGTTGGAAAGCACCACATCTTCTATGTCAGAAAAAAGGTAAACCTTTTTATCATTGGCATCGGGGTAAGCTAGCGAGAATAGTAAGTTTGCAGTGGTTTGTACTCCTGGAATGGCGATTTTTGCGTAACGTACTTCGTCTGGATAAATCTTGCGCTTGCTAACAACCAAAGGGCCAACACCTCTTCCAAGTGCACTTCCAGAAGAGAGTAACTGGTAATTTTCAGATACTGCCCCATAGGCATTAATGCTAATCTTGGTTATATCTGGAATAGCACGTAATGCATTTTTGTTTAGCTCCTCAATATCAGCAAGTGCAACATCAAATTTAAGCCCCTGCAAATCGATACGCTTATTAACCAAAGCATCGAACATAAAGGTATCGTTTGGGCAGGTCGAAAAACAAAGGGAAAGGTTCATCGAGCTAATCTCCTAATGAATTATCAATAATATTAACTACACGTTGAACCTCATTGCAAAGGTTCTTTACTGCTAACGGAATTTGCCACCTGCTTCTATCTCGGGGTTCCACCCTGTTGGAAATGGCACGGACTGACAGAAAAGGCAATCCCTCCATAAGACAACAATAGAACAGCGCAGCCCCCTCCATTGTTTCAATATCAGCAGAGTAGAGTTCACTTAATAGCCCTATTCGCTCATGCGATCCCGTTGCCGAAGCCACAGTTATACCTGTCACCACGGGCAATCCTATGGCTGACGAGGCACACAATGGAGAAGAGCAAACCATTACCCCATCGGTATAGGGCATTACACTAGGATTGAGAAGGCCTATTTGGAATAGCGATAGGAACTTTCCTTTATCGTCGATACCATAATCCGCAAATGTTTCGGTTAAAACAACAACCACACTACCCAATTTCAAGTGTGGATTATAGGTACCTGCAATACCTACACCTACAACAAAATCGAATTGTTTCTGAGCAAGGGCTCTGCCTAAGCTATAAGAATAGGGAGCCGCACCAACACCTGCAATAAGGCACCATAACTCAACGTTACGTTCTTGAGCGATAATAAAGCAGTCCAGCCCAATGCCTGCCGCAACATTACTTAAAAGAGGTGAAACCTCTGCTGCTGTTGCCGATACAATTAAAATTCTGCGCACAATACCTATGTGTAATTTTGTAGTGCAATTTGCAAAAAAGGAGCAAAGTAAAAAAGGAGCACTCACTAAATAAGGGTTACACGCATTAAGTTACCTGACACATTTTGTAAGATTAACACTTTAAAGCACAAGATGGAGTGAGTAGTTACTCAAAAAAACTATCTTTGAAATAGAACAAAAAAACATAACAATATGCCCAAAACCTATTTAACCAGAAGAGAGCGGTTCTCTGCGGCACACAGGCTCTTCCAGCATGAGCTTAACGACATGGAAAACTCGCAGATATACGGACAGTGCTCTCATCCAAATTGGCATGGACATAACTACGAACTTTTTGTTACAGTAAAAGGCGATGTGAATCCTGAAATAGGCTTTACGCTTAATCTAAAAACGCTCAGCAACATTATAAAATCCCAGATTATTGATAAGGTAGATCACAGGAATTTAAACCTTGACGTACCATTTCTTAAAGGCAAAATTCCAACTACCGAAAACTTAGCCATTGCCATTTGGGACGAGCTAGAGCCATATGTTAAAGAACTTGGTGCAGAGCTCTACAAAGTTAAAGTACAGGAAACAGAGAACAATTTTATTGAGTATTTTGGCGAACTTTAATATAGCAAATGCATTTTGCGAAAAACTATTAAAATGGAAGTAATAAACGGAGGCGGAGCCATTAATGAATTCGATGGGTACGCAAAAATTGAGAGATGGAACCCAGAAACAACAGAAAAACTAGCGGTTCATTACAAAGCAATTCTTGAGCTAATTGGTGAAGATGTTAACAGAGAGGGATTAGAGAAAACACCGTTAAGAGTTGCAAAAGCCATACAATTCCTAACCCAAGGTTATAACATCAACCCACAGGAAATATTAGGTGCAGCTACCTTTAACGAGGATTACAGACAAATGGTAATTGTTAAAGACATAGAGCTATACTCCATGTGTGAGCACCATATGATTCCGTTCTATGGAAAAGCCCATGTTGCCTACATTCCAAATGGGAAAATTACTGGGCTAAGCAAAATTGCCAGAGTGGTTGAAGCTTTTGCACGGAGGTTACAGGTTCAGGAACGACTAACAATGCAAATACGCGACTGCATTCAGGAAACCCTAAATCCCCTTGGTGTTGCTGTTGTTATTGAGGCTGCACACATGTGCATGCAGATGCGGGGCGTACAAAAGCAAAATTCCGTTACCACAACATCGGCATTTACGGGCGCCTTTTTGAGCCAGAACAAAACAAGAGAAGAGTTTATACACCTTATAAGCAACAAGTTACACTAAATCCAAACACCTCATTAAAGCAACAGCCGGGCAGAATCTACCCGGCTGTTGCTTTAGGCTACAGTCACAAAAAAGGAGCGGACTAATTGGCAATCCAACTACTCCGCTCCTTCCTATGCATCCCCCAATTGAAACCCTAAAACTACTCACTTGGAGCCTCTTCGTTCTTCTTGTTTTTCATGCGGAAGAAGAGATCTACAAGATCGTATTTAAATGTTAACGAAAACCCGAAGTTGCTACTACGGTTATTGTTATCCAAGGCCCCTTTAGTTACTTTTGATACGCCTTGCTCATACCTTAATCCCAGGCCTAACTTGCCGTACTTTATGTCGTACTCCGCACCAGCACCAAGCACAAGCCCCCATTCGGTGCGTTTCCATTCGTCGGAGGTTAACGGACGAGGATCTTCAGAATGGCCAGCCGACTCAAACTCATAAGTCGCAGAACCACCTGTTCTAACATTAGCATATGCTCCACCTAAAGCATAAACCTTTGATAATCCAATAAAATCAAAAGAAAGCTTGGCTAACAAAGGAATACCTAGGTAGTTTACCTTTATTTTATCTTTTGCAACGCCCAGATCATCTATAACCCCTTTGCTATTATAAAGGAGTTCTCCCTCAAGAGAGAGCATTGAGGTAAGCCCAATCTCGCCCACAACACCAAGATGATACCCTACTTTTCTTTCGGGGCTTGTACCATAATTCGATATACTAGCAAAATTCATCCCAGCCTTTGGTCCAACATACACAAAACCAACATCGTGACCAGCAATTTTAAAAAGTTGAGCATAACTGGGACTCAACATAATGGCAAAAAGAGAAACCAATAAAAACTTTTTCATAGTAAAGGGTTATTTTCTTAATGATTTGTTAACCAAAGTTAAGGCAAACCATTAACACAATGCAACTCATTAATCTACCTTTTAAACTACTTAATCAAAATAAGAATAACATTTACACATAATGTTTATTTTTACACTACAACCAATCAACCCAACTATGAATAACATAAACTCTATTCTCGATTTTTTAAAACTGGTTGTTGTAACCACAGCCAGCCAGCTAATGTGGCTACTAGGACTGCTCTTTGTGTTTGGACTTATACTGTATGTTTTTGCAAGGTTTACACGTACAACCTATGTTAAGTCCATTGGACCCAAATTCGACATCATATTTACAGGTTGGATTGGGACTCCTGTCCATGAGTTAGGCCATGCTATTTTCTGTGTGCTTTTCCGCCATAGAATTGTTGAAATGAAGCTGTACAACCCTAATCCCGACGATGGAACCCTAGGGTATGTAAACCATGCATACAATCCCAATAGTACCTACCAGAAAATTGGCAACTTCTTTATTGGAGTGGGGCCAATAATTTTTGGAGCACTTGTTCTGTACGCTGCGCTTTACTACTTAGTACCAAACGTGAATGATGTTTTTGCGAATATCGAGTTACAAAGCAAATCGTTAATAAAAGGTGTTAAGGGAGATTTTAGCGGCATTCTTGGTTCGCTGTGGGGAACAACCCTTTTAACGCTTAAATCCCTATTTAGGCCAGAGAATTTTAGCGATTTTAAGTTCTACATTTTTCTATACCTATCGCTATGTGTAGCATCGCACATGGAGCTAAGCCCTCCCGATATAAGCGGAGCATGGAGAGGACTACTCTCTCTAGTGATATTCTTTTTGGTGCTAAACCTTATAATCCTTGGACTTGAGGCTCTTGGCCTAAGCAGCCACTTTGGCAAATGGTGGAGCTATGTAAAGATTGAGAGCTATGCTACCGGTATAAATAAATGGGTAGGAACCTTTGGGGCGCTATTTGTTTTTGCATCTATCATTTCCGGAATAAACTTTATAGTATCGTACCTAGCACTAAGTATATACAATATGGTACGGGGTAAAGGGCTTATTAATCCAGCATGGTAACATTTCAGAATATTGAACAACAGCTAAGGGAGCTAAAAGGCTCCCTTATTGCTAATCCAGCTAGCAAAGGTGAACTAACAATTGTAAAAGAAGCACTTGCTGAGTTTGGTATTGAATACATCCCTGATGAGCTTACAGATTTTCACTATCACATGGATGGCTTTGTTTGGAATGGCATAGAGATATACCCTTTTAACCCAAGCAACTTTAACCATGAGTATTCTCCAAAAGAATTTGTAAAAGCCGTTAGAAATATTGTGGAACGGAAGAATTGCAAGTGGATTTGCTTTGGTGCGTGGGACGAGGAGTACTTTATCTACAGGGTTGAAACAAAAGAGTACGTTATTGCAGACCGAATGGATTTTATGGTTTTTGATACATTCTCCAGTCTTTCCCAATTACTGGAATACGTTATTGCTGTTAGATCATAAAAAGAGCAGTCTGTCCCATCGCTTCACTAACCAACCAACCTATTAACCCGCAAACCAAAAGCCAATGGAACAGACCGCTCAATATCCCCCATTTAAACCTAACTAAAAAAACCTAATGCGTTTAAAGACCCTAAAAACCAAAATAACCTTGCAGTTGTTACTTACAAAGTTAAACGCATATTACACTGATTTGTTTACACTTATATATGATACGCATCACCTTTTTGAGTAAGGTGCATCAGCTAGCCGCTCAAATGATTACCACATAAGCAACTCCGATGTGCATGGGTAAATAAAAAAACGTAATTTTACCACCCGAAAACCAATTAGCTTATTTATGAAAGCATACGTTTTTCCGGGTCAAGGTGCCCAATTTGTTGGAATGGGAAAAGATTTGTACGACAAATCGCCCATAGCCAAAGAACTATTTGAAAAGGCAAACGATATTCTGGGTTTTAGAATCACAGACTTAATGTTCTCTGGAACCGACGAGGATCTTAAGCAAACAAAGGTTACCCAACCTGCCATATTCCTTCACTCCGTAATTCTAGCCAAGGTGCTTAGCAACGATTTTAAACCAGAAATGGTTGCTGGGCACTCCCTTGGTGAGTTCTCTGCTCTTGTTGCAAACGGAGCCCTTTCCTTTGAAGATGGCTTAGTGCTTGTATCGAAACGAGCCATGGCAATGCAAAAAGCTTGCGAGGTTGAACCATCTACCATGGCTGCCGTGCTTGGTCTAGACGACGAGAAGGTTGAGGAAATTTGCGCCTCTATTGACGAGGTAGTGGTTGCTGCAAACTACAACTGCCCAGGCCAACTTGTTATTTCTGGATCTATTAAAGGTATTGAAACCGCTTGTCAAAAGCTAACCGAGGCTGGGGCAAAACGTGCACTTAAGCTAGCCGTTGGTGGTGCATTCCACTCTCCGCTTATGGAGCCAGCACGCCAAGAACTTGAAGCGGCAATTGCTGCAACAAAGTTCAGCACCCCAATTTGTCCCGTTTACCAAAATGTAAACGCCATGCCTACTAGCAATCCTGAGGAGATTAAGAAAAATCTTATATCTCAGCTTACGGCTCCAGTACGCTGGACACAAACCGTAAAGAACATGATTGAAGGTGGCGCAACCAGCTTTACAGAACTAGGACCAGGCAATGTACTTCAGGGCCTAATTAAAAAGGTTGATAGAGCAATGGAAGCAAAATCGATGCAAACCATTGAGTAATTTAAGCAGAAATAAGAATTAGATAGCAAAGGGCTGTATCCAGTTGGAACAGCCCTTTTTCTTTGCGTAAAATTTAGTGACTCTTATAAATACCTGCATGTAAATCTATTCAAACTGGTATTATGCTCTTAAGAGAAGGCCAAAATTAAAGCCCCTGTATAAAGGCCACAAGATTGGTGTCCCTATCAATATCTAGCTTCTTTCGCAAGCGCAAACGAGCTTTTTTAAGAGCCTCCTCCGATTGAAATGTAATCTGTGCAATTTGCTTATTACTCATGTTAAGCTTAAGAAAAATGCAGAGTTTACGCTCATTGGGAGTAAGTTCAGGAAAGAGCTCGTTCAACTTGTCGTGAAAAGAGTGGTGCACCTTTTGGAATAACAGCTCAAACTCTTCCCAGTTTGAACTATACGCCTGATGCTTATAGCTAACAATGAGCGATTTAATATCACCATGAGCCT